>Ga0247841_10008976_pt1 | contig 14145 bp, 9 predicted proteins | sample LaCruzMarch2015__2_FD_192410 | JGI IMG/M metagenome (GOLD analysis project Ga0247841, IMG submission 192410) | Freshwater microbial communities from meromictic Lake La Cruz, Castile-La Mancha, Spain - LaCruzMarch2015_18m | ecosystem: Environmental > Aquatic > Freshwater > Lake | place: Spain...
GACCTCTACTACGTCGTGGTCGAAGACCCGCTGCCCGCCGGCTGCGAGGCGGTGGACACGACGCTCGACACGACGAGCGTTCTGGAAACCGGGCCAAGCATCCGCCGCGAGTCGTCGGGCGGGACCTCGATGCGATATCCCTGGTGGTGGTGGCGCTGGTACTCGCGCAGCGAGCTGCGCGACGAGAAGGTGGCGCTGTTCGCCGACTACCTCCCGGCCGGCACCTACACCTACCGCTACACGGTTCGCGCCGTTCAGCCGGGCGAGTTCAAGGTCCTTCCGGCGATCGCGCGCGAGTTCTACTTCCCAGAGGTGTTCGGAAGATCGGAGGGCCGAGCGTTCATCGTGCTTCCATCGGACTAGTCACGGAGGAACCCCAGGATTCGCCCGCCGCAGCCGGCGGGCGGCCCTTTCAGCGTCCTCGCAGGAGTTGGAGCGCGTGGAGGTTGTTCGAACAGCTGAGCACGACGAGGCCCATGCCTCCGTCTTCCGGCACGGTCGCATAGAGTTCGGTGATCGTTAGGTCGCGGCGCGCGAGAGCCTCCGTGATGCGGCAGAGAAACCCCGGATGGTGGGGTAACTCCATCGCGATCACGTCCCTCTCCCGAAGGGAGTACCCCGCGTCGCGTAGCGCGTCCCGCGCGTAGGACTGCGAACTCGTGATCAGGTGGATGCGCACGGACTCGCCGACCACGTTGGCGAAGACGGCGGAGAGATTGATGCCCATGTCGCCGAGAAGACGGCTGATGTCGGCGACGACGCCGACGCGGTCGACATCTTCAATCACAATCTCCTGAACCAGCCTCGCCTCCCGCATCGAACCTCCGCGCTGCGTTCCCCCGACGAAGGCTAGCTCGATCCCCTGCGACAAGGCGTCCGTGCGCCCCGCGGGCGAGGGACACTTGGCCGGCCATTCCGCTCAGGCTCCGCGTTTGGCCAAGGTCCCCCTCGGTCAGAGACGAATGTCCCGGGACGGGCAAGTGAAGGTCCTAGAGGACGGTGTTTTCTGCAAGTAGGCTCATCGTTGATGGTGTCCCGAACGAGAATGTGGGGAATCGTGGCGACGCTGCTCGTCGCCGTCTTCGCTTCGGCTCAGGCTGCGGCCGGTGCCGTGCACGTCGACGTTCTCTCCAGCGTGAAGGACGCCTCGCCGGGCGACGTCGTGACGCACGTCTTCGCCGTGTCGCACGACGAGCCCTCCGGGCAGACGTTCATCCTCACCTACGACGTGCCGGCAGGCTGGACGCTCCTCGGCGCCCCGTCGGAGATCGCCGTGGCCACCGGAGACGAGGGCGTGATCTTCCTGACCTTGACCGTTCCCTCCGACGCCGCCGCAGGATCCTACGTGCTCTCCCTCCGCGCCACGTCGCAGATGGATGCGACGGACGAGGCGTCGGCCGGCGTGGCGACGCGGGTCACCGTCGTCAATCAGGTCGAACTCGTCCCCCCCGCGGGGGGGAGCCTGTCTCCCGGCGGATCGGTGTCCTACGACGTCCTCGTTGTCAACCGCGGCAACGCTCAGGATGTCTTTTCCCTCGCCGCCGTCTCCTCGCGTGGATACGCGGTCAACGTGTCGACCGCATCGCTGGAACTCTCCCCACGGGAGAGCCGGACCGTTACTGTCGTCCTCGCGGTCCCCGCCGACGCGGGTCCGGGACGCGACGTCACCATCGTGCGCGCGTCGTCCACGCTGTACGCCGAGGTAGAGGACGAGATCGCCATCTTCACGACCGTCCTTCCGCCAGGCCCTGGCGCTGTGGGAGGATCCCTCCTCGAAATCCTTCCCCTGCGGGTCCACGTCGGAGTAGAGAGGGACGAGACCGCGGAGACCATGGACAGCCACATCTCGCTCGCTACGTCCGGGCCCGTCTTCGGCGGGACCTTCTCCGCGTCTTGCGTGGCCCTGCACCCGTTTGGATCGGGTCCGGTGGACATCACCGCGACCTCCCTCCTCTATCGCCTGGATACGGCGTCGTACGCCGTCGGCAATGTGTCGCAATCCTTGACGGATCTCGTCAGTGTGTCGTGCGACGGCGGCTCCATCGCCATCGACGGCACGATGGTCGACGTCTCCTTGATCGCCGGGGGAAGCGATGAGGAGACCAAGTTCGGCGGCCTACTTGCCCTGGGTCCGGAGGAGGCCCAGCTGGGGCTCGCCTACTCCGATCGGCGCAACGAGGCCGCCCGATGGGCCACGTGGACCGGCACCGCCCAGGCCGAGCCCCTCGACGGCTGGATCCTGCGCGGCGAGGGGGGGCTGGGCACGGACAACGGAAGACCCGGTCGCGCAGGATTCGTGGGGACCACCATCGATTCGGAGGCCTACTTCCTCAGTGCCGGCGCCTTCTCCGTCGACACCTACTTCCCCGGGCCGCGAAACGACACCGCCGGCGTCGAAGTGTCCCAGCGTCTTCGGCTGACGTCGCTCTCGCTCGGGTTGTCCATCCGCCACGCCTGGGATAACGTCATTCGGGACCCACTCGTCCCGACGTTGGTGAGCGACTCGTTGGGCGTCAACCTCTCCGCGACGCCATGGGACGACGGCCCGACTGTTCAGACCACGCTGGCGCTGGTCCGGAGGCACCAGGCCGACGGAACTCCCCGCGACGATGTCGATACGCTTCTTGCCTACAACGTGATAGAAACTGAGGGCACCTTTCCCTATGCCTTCACCGGACGCGTCGCCGACCGCGTCGATCGCCTCGTGATGACGAGCCAACGAACGCTGGCGCACACCCAAGAGGTCGGCCTCTCGGTCGACGAGTTCTCCGTCCTCCTCACGCTAAGCGAGGAACGGGTGGTCGATCTCGTGCACGACCTCGTCCTCAGCTCAGCGGCGAGCGCGTCACTCGCCGTCCGGCCTCAAGGGGCGCGCCACGAGGCGGCGATTGAGTTCCGCTCTCAAGGCGACACGTTCGATCTCGACGCGTCGCTCATCGTCCACGCCACGGACGACCTTGACGTGACGTTTGATGGGTTCGCCCGCTGGGACAGGGGAAACCAGGCCGGCGGCCGCTTCGGATGGAGCGTGGGAGTCAACGCCACGTTCGGCGTGCCCTTCCCGTTCCTGGTCACCAAGGGCCGCATCGAAGGCCGAGTCTTCGTCGACCGCAACGCGAACGGCTTCCTCGACGAGGGCGAGGCCCCTGCCGACGACGTCGTGATCTTCGTCGAAGAGAGCGAGGTGTCGACAGATGCTTCGGGCGAGTTCCGCTTCCCGCCGCTCTCGCCGGGGATCTATCACCTGTCCGCGCGCGAACTGCCGCTCGACACCAGCTTCGGAAGCCCGATCGAGATCCGACTCGGCGCTGGGGAGCGCCGGGCCGTTGACGTTCCCCTGGCGCCGATCCTCACGCTCCGCGGCGCCGTCTTCGAGGACGCCAACGAGGATGGAGTGCGGCAACCGCAGGAGACGGGGCTCACCGGCATCCGCGTCCGCCTGCAGCGGGAGGCCGGCGAGACGGTCGCGGCGACGACCGACGCGCGCGGCGAATTCGCATGGGCCAATGCTCGTCCAGGAACCTATGTCGCGTCGCTCGACGCGAGCACGCTTCCGGAGCGATTCTCCTTCACCACCCCCGAGTCACAGGCCGTAGACGCGTCATCGGGGGATCAGATCGTGTTTGGCGGGTTCATCCGCCCCCGCGAGGTCATCGTCACATTCCAACCCCCGACAGCCGACGGTGTGGCGACGCCCGCCGCGCCGCGAGTCGGCGAGGTCGTGACGTTCGACGCGTCTCCGTCGTTCGACTTCGATGGGGAGATCGTGGGCTACGCCTGGGACGTCGACGGCGACGGCGACATCGACTCGACGGACGCGGTAACGACCCACGTCTTCGCCGCTGCGGGACACTACCGAGCTTCGTTGACCGTCACCGACAACGCCGGCAACAGCGACACGTGGATCCTAGAAATCGACGTGGCCGAAGCCGAGACCACACGAGCGCCCGTCGCCCCCTCCACGACCGGAAGCGCCCTTCGCCCGCCCGTGGCCGACTTCGCCTACGCCCCGGTGTCGCCGGTCGCCGGACAGCCCGTCACGTTCGATGCCGCTGCGTCCGTCGACTTCGACGGACCCATCGTCCGGTTCGCCTGGGACTTCGACGCCGATGGCAATCCGGACGCCGAGGGCGTGACCGTCGAGTGGACGTTCTCCGCGCCAGGCTCCTACGATGTCGCCGTGACCGTGACCGACGCGGTCGGGATGAGCGACACCGCCGCCTACGCCGTGGATGTCAAGGGAGTACCCCAGATTCTCCCCGCCGCGCCGAGTGCTCCCTCGGCCCGCTTCGTCTACGCTCCGGTCGCTCCGCGCGCCGGGGACGCCGTGCGCTTCGACGCGTCATCGTCCGTCGATTCTGTCGGCGGCGCGCTCGACTACGCGTGGGATTTCGACGGCAATGGGACGAGCGACGGCGATGGACCTATCTCGGAGTGGGCGTTCCCCGCCCCCGGCACCTACCCCGTCACGCTGACCGTGGTTGCCGCGAGCGGACTGTCGAACTCGATCACCCAGCCGATCCTCGTTCTCGGATCGAGTGCGCCGCAGGCAGGGGGCAGCCAGCAGCCGCCGATCGCCGCGCTGCAGTACGTCCCGCCGCGCCCTAGCGCCAACGAGCCGGTGATGTTCAACGCCACGGCGTCAATCGACCTGGACGGGCGCGTGGTGGCCTACGCTTGGGACTTCGACGGCGACGGCATGCCCGACTCGACCGATGCGATCGCCGTGCACGCGTTCCCGCAGTCTGGCGTGGTCTCCGTGACGCTGACTGTGGTGGACGATGCTGGGAACAGCGACTCCGTCAGCGTCGAGATCGAGATCAAGTAGACGCGCTGGCCTTGGCGGACCCAGGGCATCGGCCCGCGAGGGCCGGGCAGCCGCCGCAGGCGGCATTGCCGCGAGCGGCACTGCCGCACGCGGCAATATCGCCGGACGGCGAGGCGTGGTCGCAGGCGCGGCAATCCGAGCCGCAGGGCGCGAGGGGCCCCTCCGCAAGAATCGGACGCCGGGGCGCATCTTCAGGGTAGCTTGGATGCTCCGTGCGATAGACGGCGGCACGGTGGAGCCCGAGCGCGACCTGCGGGTGCTCCGCCACGAACTCCAGCCACCAGCGCTTGGTCTCGGGCAGGTACCAGACGCCGACGAGCATCGCGCCGAACGAGGCGACGAAGTGGACGTGAGGGCAATCCTTGTACTGCGCGGCGATCCGCGCCGCGAACTCCGCGCTCGGCGCTTCGCCGACGAGGAGGTAGGCGGCCACGTCTACACCAGCTCGACGAACGAGCGTTTCCCCACCTGGACGAGCATGGGAGGGGCGAAGTGCACGTCCGCGTCGGGCGAGTCGATGCGCTCCTCGTTCACCCGCACCCCGCCTTGCTGGATGACACGCTTCGCCTCGCCGCGGCTCTGCACGAGTCCCGACGCCTGCAGAAGGTCGACGATCCAGATCGTCCCGCCCTGCTTGAGCTGCGACCGGTCGAGCGTCTTCCGCGCCACGTCGCTCGGTCGCTCGTGATGGACGTGGATGCGATCGAACTCCACCTCCGCCGCGGAGGCAAGCTCCACGCCGTGGTACATGCCGACGAGCGTTCTGGCCAAGCGACGCTTGGCGTCCCGCGGACTGGACTCGATCTCGCCGCGAACCTCATCCATCGCGATGTCGGTGAGGAACGTGTAGTACGGCTCGATGAGCGTGTCCGGAATCGACAGGATCTTCCCGTACATCACGTCGGCCGGCTCACCGATTCCGACGTAGTTGCCCACGGTCTGGCTCATCGCCCGCTCGCCGTCGATCCCGATGAGGAGGGGCACGGTCATCACGACCTGCGGCTCCTGGCCGTACTCGCGCTGGATGTCGCGGCCGACGAGCAGGTTGAACAGCTGGTCGGCTCCACCCAACTCGACGTCGGCCTGGATGGCCACCGAATCGTAGGCCTGGGCGAGCGGGTAGAGGAACTCGAGCACGCTGATCGAGCGACCCTCGGCGTATCGCTTGGCGAAGTCGTCGCGCTCCAGCATTCGCGCCACGGTGTACTTCGCCGTGAGGTGAATGACGTCGGCAAACGACATGGCTCCGAGCCATTCGGAGTTGAAGCGCACTTCGGTCCGCTTCGGGTCGAGGATCCTGAACGCCTGATCCTGGTACGTGGCCATGTTCTTCTCGATGTCCACCTGCGACATGAGGACCCGCGTGGAGGAGCGGCCGGACGGATCGCCGATCCGCCGCGTGAAGTCGCCGACGACGAGAACGCCCGTGTGCCCGAGGTCCTGGAACTGCCTCATCTTGCGCAGCGGCACGGAGTGGCCGAAGGTGAGATGCGGTGCCGACGGGTCGATGCCAAGCTTGACCCGAAGCGGCCGCTTGTCGGCCGCCGATCGCTTGAGCTTCGCGACGAGTTCCTCTTGCGGAATCACCGCGCTCGTGCCGCGCAGGAGCCGCTCTTCTGCCCCCTCTTTCGGTCTTGCCATGCTTGTCCTCACGCCTTCACGACCGAAACGATGCGGTCGTCGTCCTCGAGTTGAATGAGTCGCACGCCGCGCGCGTATCGGCGATACACATTAATGTCCCCGGCCAAGATGCGGATCACTTTCTGCTCGGTGGTGATGATGATCTCATCCTGGTCGGAAACGACGAGCACGGTCACGAGGAGTCCCGACTCCGTGTCCAGCTTGATCCCTTGCACGCCCTTGCCGCCCCGCCCCTGGAGCGGGAATTCGTCAAGCGAGACGCGTTTCCCGTGGCCCCTCTCCGCCACCATGAGCAGCTTCTTCTCCATGGTGATCTCGCGTCCTAGGCACGCCATGCCGATGACGTGGTCGCCCTCTTCGAGCCGGATGCCGATCACGCCCCGCGACGGACGTTTCGTCAGGCGCACATCTTCGTCGCGGAAACGAATCGTCTGCCCGGCCCGCGTCGCGAGGATGAGGTCGCCGTCGCCCACCGCGACGTCGACCAGTCGGTCGTCCTCGTCGGCGTTCAGGGCGATGATTCCGCCGGCGTGGACGTTCGAGTAGTCCGTCAGCCGGTTCTTGTTCACAATCCCGTTCGCCGTCGCCATCAGACAGAGGTCGCTCTCGACCAAGGCGAAGTTGCGCACGGGGAGGATCGAGCGAATGAACTCGTCCTGTTCGAGCGGAATGAAGCTCCGCACGTTCTTGCCCGACGCGTCGCGTCCGAGGGAGGGAAGCTTGTGCCCTTGCGTCCGGTACACCTTCCGCCGGTCGCTGAACATGAGGAGCTCATCGCGAGCATTGACGAGCGTGGTCACTTCGACGTAATCGTCGTCCTTCGTCCGCTGGCCGATCACGCCCTTCCCGCCCCGCCCCTGGCTGCGGAATTCGTGCGCTCGCGGAGCGTTAATGTACCCGCGACGGGTGACGGTGACCATGAGGTCGTAGTCCGGGATGAGATCGGCCGAGTCGACTCCGCCCTCGGCGCTCTCGATCGTCGTGCGCCGCGCATCGAGATAGCGGTCGGCGATCTCGCGCAGCTCACGCTTGATCGTCTCGTCGAGCACGACCTCGCTCCCGAGGATATGCGCGTAGTCGGCGATCGCACGCTTCTTCTCCTCGTACTCCGCATCGATCTTCTCGCCCTCGAGCGACGTCAGTTGCGACAGCCGCATCTTGAGGATGGCGTCGACCTGCTCGTCGGACAGGGCGAACTCGCCTGCGAGGGCGCGCGCCGCCGCCGCGCTGTCGGTCGATCCGCGGATGACGACGATCAGGCGATCGATGTCACGCCGCGCGATCTGGAACCCTTCGAGGATGTGGGCGCGCTTCTTCGCCACATCGAGGCGGTGCTCGGTCCGGCGGCGCACGACCTCGCGGCGGAAGTCGATGAACGAGTTCAGGATCTCCTTCAGCGACAGTGTGCGCGGGTTCCCATCAATGATCACAAGGAAGATCGCGGAGAACGTCCGCTCGAGCGGCGTGAACTTGTAGAGCTGATTCAAGACGACATTCGGGTTCGCCGAACGTTTCAGGTCCACGACAATGCGCAACCCCTCGCGGTCCGACTCGTCGCGCAGGTCGGAGACCCCGTCGATCTCGCCCGATTGCACCTTCTCGGCGATCGTCTCGACGATGGTCGATTTCCTGACCTGGAACGGGATCTCGTGGATGATGATCTGAGCGTCCTCGATCGTGGCCTTGCCGCGCACGGTCATTTTCCCGAGACCCGTGCGGTACATCTCCTCGATGCCGGCCCGGCCCATGATCGTCCCGCCCGTCGGGAAATCGGGCCCCTGGATGTACTGCATCAGGTCCTTCGCCGAGGCAAAGGGGTTGTCCATGAGCGCGATGACCCCGTCGATCAGCTCGCCGAGATGGTGCGGCGGGATCTGTGTCGTCATTCCGACGGAGATGCCCCACGACCCGTTCATCAAGAGGTGGGGGACCCGCGCCGGGAGCACCGTCGGCTCTTCGAGCGATTCGTCGAAGTTGGGCGACCAGTCCACCGTCTTCTCGCCCAATTCCTCGAGGAACTCCACCGCGATGGGCGTCAGCCGCGCCTCGGTGTAGCGCGTGGCGGCCGCAGAGTCCCCGTCAATCGAGCCGAAGTTCCCTTGCCCGTCCACCAGCGGGTAGCGGTACGAGAACTCCTGCGCCATGTTGACCATGGTGTCGTAGATGGCGAGGTCTCCGTGGGGGTGCAGCTTTCCCATCACCTCTCCGACGACGCGCGCCGACTTGCGATGAGGCTTCCCGGGAAGAACGCCGAGTTCGTGCATGCCAAAGAGGATTCTGCGCTGCACCGGCTTGAGGCCGTCGCGCACGTCGGGGATTGCGCGGCCGCGAATGACGCTCATCGCGTAGTTGATGTACGACTGCTGCATCTCCTCTTCGATGAACACTCGCTCGATCTGTTCCATGCCCCCTCCTCTGCAACGAGTCTAGCTCACGTCGTCCGTGCGAACGACCTCGCTCCGCCGGGCGCTGCTCTCCTCAGGAAAACACGAGGCCCCGGCAACAGATTCCGCCTCCGGGACCCCGTCCGTCTCAAGCCTCGAAGCTCGAGCGGCGCACGCCGAGCGACGCGTCGGACGTCCTCGCCGCGGCTCCGCGCTTCTCGATGTCTTCATGCCGCCGACAGGCCACCATGTGCCCGCCGCCGACGTCGACGAGCGTCGGCTCGACCTCTTCCCAACACTCGGGGACGCTGAACAGGCACCGAGGGTGGAATCGACAACCGGGAGGGATGTTCGTCGCGGCCGGGATCTCGCCCTTGATCGGCACGTCCTTGATCTGATTGACTCGGCCAGACTTCGGCTCGCAAACCGCACCGATCAGCGCCTGGGTGTACGGATGCAGACAGCGATCGATGACCACTCCTACCGGCCCCATCTCGACGATCTTGCCGAGGTACATCACGGCGAGCCGATCCACGAAGTAGCGGGCCGTGGACAGGTCGTGCGTGACGTACACGTACGTCAGCCCCAGCTCGCGTTGCAGCTGGCGCATCATGGACAGGATCTCGGCCCGCGTCGATAGGTCGATCATCGACACCGGCTCGTCCGCAACAATGACGCTCGGAGACAGCATCAGCGTCCGCGCCGTGGCCGCCCGCTGCCGCTGTCCGCCGCTCAACATGTGGGGATGGCGGACGAGGAACTCGTCGGGTGGAGAGAGCTTGACTTCGTTCAAGATCTCACGAACCCAGACCTCCCTCTCCTGTAAGTTCTGACCCACCTTGTGAATCTCCAAGGGCTCCATCAAGACGTCGCGCACGGTGAACCGCGGGTTCATCGAAGAGTACGGGTCCTGGAAGATCATCTGCACTTCCCGCCGATGCTTCGCAAGCGCCGCGCCTTGGATGTGCGTGACGTCCTCGCCTTTCATGTACAGCCGGCCGTCGGTGATGTCGAGGAGCTTCATGATCAGCTTGCCCGTCGTCGTCTTCCCGCAGCCGGACTCGCCAACCAGGCCGAAGATCTCCCCCTTGTTGATCGAGAACGACACGCCGTCGACGGCTCTCACCCAGGTCCGCTCTCCGCGCGTGATCTGGGTCAACGTCCTCTTGACCGGGAACCACTTGGTCAGGTTCTCGGCAACGAGAATGGGCTCAGTCATTGAAGCACCTCCAGCAGGCAACCATGTGGTCGGGCTCGATCTCCCGCAGCCCCACATCGTCGCGCGAGCACCGCTCCATCACCACGTGACACCGCGGGTGGAACCGACAGCCCGTCGGCGGCGCCACCAGATCCGGAGGAGTTCCGGGGATGAAGGCGAGTTCCGCTACTTCCTCGTGCAGCCGCGGCGTGGCGGCGAGCAGCCGCTGCGTGTAGGGGTGAGCGGGACCCTGAGGGCCGTAGATCTGCTCGTTCGTTCCGATCTCGGCGATCCGCCCGGCGTACATGATCATGATGCGGTCGGAGACCTCGGCCTCGATCGACAGATCGTGCGTGATGAAGATGAAGGACACCTGGAGCTCGTCCTTCAGGTCCTTCAGGAGGTTGATGACCTGCGCCTGGACCACGACGTCAAGCGCCGTCGTGGGCTCGTCGCAGATGACGACCTTCGGCTCGAGGAACAGGGCCATCGCGATGACAACCCGCTGCTTCATGCCTCCCGACAGCTCGTGAGGGTATCGCCGCAGGACGTCATCCGACAGGCCGACGAGGTTGAGGTACTTCTTCATCCTCGCATCCATCTCCTGCTTCGACATCTCGCGGTGCTGCCGGAGCGTCTCTTTCATCTGCTTCTTGATCGTGTACACCGGCGTGAGGCAGTTCATCGCCCCCTGGAACACCATCGAGATCGTCTCCCAGCGCACCCTTCGCCGGACCTCCGTCTCCGACAGCTTGAGTACGTCGTGCCCATCGAGGAGGATTTGCCCCCCGACGATCCTGCCGGGCGGCGTCGGCATGTTCAACAGCGCCGTGCCCATGGTCGTCTTGCCGCAGCCCGACTCCCCGACGACGCCCAACGTCTCGCTCTGCCGCAAGTCGAAGCTGATCTTGTCGACCGCCCTCACGACACCCTTGCGGGTGAAGTAGTGCAGCTCAAGATCCCTGATCTCCAGAACTCGTTCCTTCGCCATTCTCTACCTCGTCTTGAGCTTCGGGTTGAGGATCGTGTCCATCGCGAACCCGATAAACGCGAACGTCATCCCCATCAAGGCGATGGCCACCCCGGGCGGGATAATCCACCACCAGATCCCCTGGAGCACAGCCCCACTGGAGAACGCGTCGCGCAGCACTTGCCCCCAGCTGACGATCGTCGGGTCGCCGAGCCCGATGAGACTGATGCTCGCCTCGAACAGGATCGCGCCCGGCACGGCGAGCGCCATCGAGGCAAAAGAGTACGGAATGAGCTGCGGGACCATGTGCCGGAACAAGATCCGGCGGTGCGACGCCCCGAGGGCTTTCGCCGCTTCGATGTAGCTGTGCTCCTTGATCTGCAGGGCCATCGAACGAACGGTCTTCACCGGCCCGACCCAGAAGAAGATGCACATCATCGCGATGATGATCCAGATGCTCGGGTTGAACACCGCGCTCATGACAATCAGGATCGGGAGGAGCGGGATGCTCAGGACAACCTCGAAGATGCGGTTCATCAGAGCGTCGATCCAGCCGCCGAAGTAACCCGCCGCCACGCCGTACACCACGCCGACCACGACCGAGATGAGCGACGTCAGGAGCCCGATCAACAACGCCCACTTCGTCCCGGCGATGAACCCGCACCACAGGTCGCGCCGATCGCCGTCCGTCCCGAGGATCCCGGACACCCCGCCAAGCACGACGAACTCCGCCTTGTTGAGCTGGGACTGCTCGTTGACGAGGGCCACCTGAATCTTCATCCTGTATGTGCCGTCCAGGATGGCGGGCTTGGTGAAGATGCCTTTCGCGGCTTGGCCGAACAAGACACCCATCGTATCGATCATGCGCGGGTTGCGGCTCTTCGCCACGGTCGGGTCCTCGTATCTCGCCCCGAGGGCGTAGGCGCGCTCCTGCAGCGTCTCGATGGCCGAGAGTCTCAGGATTTGCGCGCCGTCGACGGCCGTCGACCGGCGCAACTCAACCTTTTCCCCGTCCGGACGAATGAACTCGAACGCGATCGACGCGCGCCCGGTCAAGTAGAGCTTGTAGTACATGTCGGACGGCGGATGGCCCGACGTGAACTCGTAGGGGACTTCCATCGTGATGACCCGCAAGGTTCCGGTCGCGACCTCTTCGCGCTTCGGCTCCGAAATGACGGTCGAGCGCGGGTAGTCCTTCGACGTGAACCAGTTCACCCACACCGGGAGCGCGAGGCGCGGGCTATCCTGCCAGTAGTTGATGTCGCGCCACCGCTCGTTGGCCTGGCGGTACGGCAAGGCCACGGGCTCAAGGAGCACGATGAGAATGAACACGACGAGCAGGCCGATGCCGATGAGCCCGGACTTCACCTGGCGATACTCGTCCCAGAATCTCCGCAGGCCCGAGAAACGCGCGCCCTTCATGCCTTACCTCCTACCTTCACGCGCGGGTCGAGGAACCCGTAGATGAGATCGAGGAACGCCAGTCCGCCAATGTAGAGCGCCGTGGTCACGGTGAGGTTTCCCATGAGGACGGGGATGTCGTTCTGCTGAACCGCGACCCAGTAGAGGTTGCCGAGCCCCGGCCAACTGAAGATACCCTCGAAGATGAGCGCACCCCCCACGCTGCCCAAGAGCGCAAGGAGAGACATCGTCACGATCGGAGGAGCGGCGGCGCGCAGCGTGTGCCCGAACAGGATCCGTCGCTCCGAGAGGCCGCGCGCCCGGGCGGACATGATGAAGTCCTCCTGCAGCGTGCTGAGGACGATGTTCCTCGTGATGTAGGCCCGTCCCCAGAATCCCAGGATGACCAACGTGAACACGGGGAGCACCAGGTGATACATCAGGTCAAGGAAGTACCCGAGCGAGGACTCGGGGGGAGGCGAGGCGTGCATGGCACCCGACGGGAAGATCGGGATTGCGAACGCGAACACCATGATCAAGAGCATCCCAAGCCACCAGGTGGGCAGGCCGAAGACGATCATCGTCACGATGTCCGTCGACCGATCCATGAGCTTTCCCGCTTGTCTCGCCTTCCTCATGCCAAGCCAGACGCCGGCGACAATGTCGATCGCCGCGACCACGCCAAAGAGCAAGAGCGTGCGCGGGATGCGCTCGGCAATGATCGTCATCACGTCGGTCTCGCCCGCCGCCGACTTGATTTGCGTCGAGTTGCCGAGCTGGAGCGTCAGCGCGTCCAACGTGCGCTTGACGACTCGTACGGCCATCGGTTGGTCGAGGCTGTGGCGCCGAATGAGCTGCTGCGTTCGGAACTCGCGGAACACCTGCGCGGCATTCGGGTCGAGGCTCGTCCGCGCGCGCGCCAGCGTCAAGGCCTCGGCGTTCACCTGCTCAATGATCTGCGCTCGAAGAACCTGCTCGGCGACGGTGCTGAAGAGTGCGGAGAAGACGAACACGGTGATGGCTAGAATCATCACCGCGTAGAGAATGCGGCGCACGAAGTACTTCCAGTACATGCACTCTCCTCCTTTTCCCCCACGTGGGGCGTCATCACAGGAAAGCGGACAGTGTCGGCGCAGTGCGCACCCAACACCGCCCGCTATCTAGAACAACCTTCGAATCCTTCCTAAGACCTGGCGGGCTCGGCTCGAGCCGAGCCCGCCAAGCACCGTCTTACTGGATGAGCAGCGTTGCGCCGAGGGAGACGGCAAGGCCGTCGGCCGGGGTCGCAACACCCACGATGACGTACCCGCCGGCAGGAAGGCCGCTCGTCGCGCTGCCCGGGAGGACGGCCGAGTACTCGCCCGGCGCCACCAGGGTGGCGTTCAAAGTGACCTCGCCACTCGGCCCGACAAAGATCAAGGTAACTGCAAGCGTCGTTGCCGGCTCAAACTGGTCGTACGGGTAGATCGCCTGGCTCACCTTGAGGGTGACCGTGGCGTCCTGCCCGGCAACCGCCACGAACGGCGGCGTGACTTCGTCGATGCGCGCCTCGCCGACCGAGAAGAGGTCAAGCCAGGTCTGGCTGGTGAAGCCGTAGCTCGGATCGCGGTTCGCCTTCACCGTGATCTGGTTATTGGCGGGATCGAACTTCGTGATGATGTACCCGCCGTTCGAGAGGTAGGCGTGCCCGTAGGTATCGATGAAGTTGATCGCCAGCTGATAG
>Ga0247841_10008978_pt1 | contig 14144 bp, 12 predicted proteins | sample LaCruzMarch2015__2_FD_192410 | JGI IMG/M metagenome (GOLD analysis project Ga0247841, IMG submission 192410) | Freshwater microbial communities from meromictic Lake La Cruz, Castile-La Mancha, Spain - LaCruzMarch2015_18m | ecosystem: Environmental > Aquatic > Freshwater > Lake | place: Spain...
ATACCGTTCCAGAAGATATCATCAATGAAGGTAAACTTACGGCATTAAAAGAACGGTTGGATCAACTTGGTTTCAGGGTTGACAAGGATCTTGATCAACATTTCACTTTTGCTGAGATTAAGGCATTGTATTCCCTTTTCCATTCAAAGGAATTAACTCCCGAAAACGGAGCGCTCCTCGACCTGATCAACAAATACAATTTTCATTATTCCGTAAGCATCAAACAACGAAATGAAGGTTTTAAGCTGTTAAACGCTGACCTGGCTGAAAAGAACTATTTGGTGCGGGAACAAAAAGATTACATTGGCAACCTTGAGCAGGTCAGAAAGGAGACCGATCTGGCTCTTTGGAATGCGAACCAGGTTTTAAGGGAGAAGGAGAAATTTCTTCAGGCCAAGGAGGCCCTGATAAATGAAAAGGATCAGGTGATCCATTCGCATGTTTCTGATCTGCACAAAAAAGACATGCAGCTCCTGGAGAAAGAACAAATTCTTGTGGAAAAGGTCAATACCCTGGCCCTGATGTCCGAAGAGTTGTATATCAAAGAGGGTCTCGTCAGGCAATTGGAACATCGGATTACCGGCAAAGAAAGCGAACTGATTTCGAAAAATGAAGAGATCGGGTTGATGGAGGAATCCATTCAAAATAAAATTGCTGACATTCAGGAAAAAGAGTGGGAGCTGATTTCGAAAAATAAAGAGATCCGGTTGATGAATGAATCCATTCAAAATAAAGTTGCTGATATTCAGGAAAAAGAGAGGGAGCTGATTTCGAAAAATGAAGAGATCCGGTTGATGAATGAATCCATTCAAAATAAAATTGCTGATATTCAGGAAAAAGAGTGGGAGCTTCAATCACAAAGCGCCATTATCAATGAACAGATGAACACCCTTAACAACAAGGAAGAGCTGATAGCAGAAATGAACCTCCATCTCCGGCAGCAGCAAAATATCATCAATGATCGGGTATACGAGATTCAAATGCTAAGGGATCAACTAAGCAAGTTGTATCAATCCTATTCGTGGCGGGTTGGCCATTATGTTTTCTCTATGCTGGACAAACTGGCTATTTGGAGAAGAAAGTAAAATACACGGGAAACAAGAATCAGGGTTACTAAAAGTATGATCAAGCCTTATTTTCATTCTTCAGGAGAAGGTCTCTTTATAGTAATATTATGTGGGAGGTCAACGCCTCCAAATCCCTCCAACCTATTCATATTTGTTACCCTGAATGATTTTACCCCGTCTTTCCACTCGTAGAATATTTTTTGCGTTTTGTCACTGACAATGGTCGACAAAACATATTTCCCGGAAGAAAAATAATTATCTACCTTATAGGATATGATGATGACACCCTGTTCAATCCTGCCGGTCTTTACCTTTTCTGAAAGGGTGTTGGTTGCGAACAATCCGCGTTTTTTCTGATCATAAATTATGATACCAAAAACCAGATCCTGCAGGCTTTTCAGCAGACGATAATGCACATGAATAAAGAACGGTGTACCATGTATCAGTTCATTGGTTGATGTCCCCTTTTCATCCGTGATCTGTAAATCAAAAATTTCAATGAATTTTTCAATTTCTGCCGATTGGTTGTCCACTCCGAAGCCCACTGTTGACAAAATTGGTTGTGATTCACCCTCCGCTGCAACCGTAGCTGATGGTGATTGCATCTGAGGTAAACCCGTTTCCTGACCAACCGGTTTGTCAGCGATGACATCCGTGTACATGTAGCGGGACAGAGCATCCTCAGCACGGCCAATAAATCCGGGTTTGCCCGATTCAAGGTACAGAACCCTGTTTGAATATTTTTGCACGGGGGAGGGGTCATGAGAAACAAAAATAATGGTTCTTCCCTCCCTGATAAACTCCTCAAAAACATTAAAACATTTTACCTGAAAATTGGCATCACCCACAGCCAACACTTCATCCATTAACAGGATCTCCTTGTTTGCATGAATAGCAACAGAGAACGCGAGTCTAACATGCATGCCGCTGGAGTAGTTTTTCACTTTCAGATGGATGAACCGGTTTAACTCCGAAAAATCAACAATTTTATTAAAATTACGGTCTATTTCGAGTTTTGATAATCCCAGGATCGTTCCGTTCAGATAGATATTATCTTTCCCTGAAAGCTCAGGATTAAAGCCCACACCCAATTCTAAAAACGGAGATATTTCCCCATTGACAATCACCGAACCGCTGTCGGGAGAATATATACCGGCAAGGATTTTCAGCAGGGTTGACTTACCTGATCCATTCCTGCCAATGATACTGAAAAACTCTCCGCGATGTATCTCAAACGAGACATCACTGAGCGCTTTATAGGTTTCATATACCATTTTTTTTCCGAAGCCGGTTACATGTTCGCGAATGGTATTTCTCTGTTCCTGTGGAATTTTAAAACTTTTTGAAATATGATCGACTTTTATTACTGTGTTCTGATTCATCATTCCTGTGTTAACTACATGTTTTCAATCAGGTTTCTGGAGGCCGATTTCAAATACCAGATACTGGCAAGAAAACATGGAATGAAAATGGCAATAAAGATCAGCAGATGATCAAACCTTGCAATACCGTTATCGATCAGAACAACTTTCGAATGCTCAATCAACAAGGTCATGGGGTTGATATACAATAGCGTTTGAACGTTTGCCGGGACAGCCGATATGGGGTAAATGATCGGACTGGCATAAAACAATACCTGGAGAAGCACCTCCCATATCTGGTTTAAATCACGAAACCTGACAATCAAAGGGGCTGCAAAAAATGAAAAAGTCAATGAAATTCCATAGATCAAACTGATATATATCAGAAAGAGGAAAATGTGCAACAAATCCGGAAAGACATTGTAAGCAAAGAGAAAAAGAAAAAGGATGACGAGGTTGAATAAAAAGGCTAGTCCGCTGTGAATAGTCGCTGAAATAATAATGATCCATTTGGGGATATAAATCTTTTTCAGAATGTCGGACTTTGACAGCAGGCTGTTCATCCCCACGGTAGTAGCTTCAGCAAAAAAGAACCACAAGATAAGCCCAACCAATAGACGAACAGAATATGTTGGGTTATGCTTGTAAAAAAGACTTGAAAAAACAAAGTTTAAAATTAAAAAAATGCAGAAGGGTTTCAGAAAGACCCAAACTGCGCCAAGCCATGAACCCTGATAGCGCATTTTCAAATCAGTCTTTGCAAGCATCCAGACAATTTCCCGGTAATGTAGTTGCTTTTTTAAGGGCATTTTCAATTATTCTTTGAACTTACAAAACTATGAAAAATCCACTCGGAATATCCTATGACGACAATTCTTTTTAGACTAATATGATATCAGACCTGGATTCCAAAATGCTATCAATGATGCTAAACTCAATATTAGCAGAACACTCAGCACACGTTACAATTAGGTTTAATTTAGATGACCCAATCCATTAATATAATTGATACCCAAAAGATTGAATGTATTTTATTAACTTCATCTCGGTCTTGTGAATTTCTTCGTCAGCCATTTCAACCGAAAAGCGATCTATCCTTCCTTTATTAAATTGATTTTTAGTGGGTTGATAGATTATTCTTTCATTCCTCACAACTTGCAATGCGGAATCGGACGATTTTGAAACACCATGATAATTGGCAACCAACTGCGGCATAACTCCTGTGAAAGAAATAGAGATACAACAATATTACCATTCGGGTTTAAAAATTGAAGAAATTTCGACCTTAACAGGTGTAAAATCAGATACGATAAAGAAGGCTGTCCGTCAGAAAGTCGGCATGAAGTTGTTCTTCCGTTGATACGGCCGATATTCATCGAACATTAGGCATTTCAATGTACATGCACATGCGGCAATACCGTGATTGCTGTTTTATTAGATGGAATAACACAACAAGGCATCAGCTATGGCCACAACGTTGAACAATGATTCAGAACGAGCTTATTCGCAATGTCAAAGTGAAACAAAAAATATCCGGCCGGTTGAAATCTGTTACAGGAGCTGAGTCGTTTGCAATCCTTCGATCTGTAATCGATACCTCGATTAAAAATAACCTAAATCCTTTGCATTATCTTTCCCAAATTAATATGCTATATTTGTAGGGGGTGAATAGTTACAAATTCACATATAAAAAATGTTATCAAATTCATTTCCAAATATTCTCTGGAACCCTCATCAGAAACTGTGGAATGCTCGCCTTATTAGACAAATAAACTCTTACACTTGGAACAAGGAAATAAAAGATCGAATTGTATCCAATATTATCTTTCTTGATACGCTGATCTGGCGTCTGAAAACCTGGATTAAATTCTTTTCAATAAAAACCTTAGCAGGATACGAGCATTTTACTTTAAACTATTTCGATCTAGGCACTCACCGCAACGCCCGGGAATTGATTTTCTTCGTTAATGATGTTTTGCAGCATTTTAATTGCGACTGTAATATTTATGCATTTGAAGCGTGTCGATCATTTTTTGAAGAAGCAAAAGAAAAAACCATAGAAATAAAAAATATCAGATTTTTCAATCTGGCATTATGTAATGACTTTCCGGATTCAGGAAAAATCAGGTTGTACTATTTTGGTGAAAACGGCCTAGGGAATTCAATTTACAGATTCAATGACCATACATTTGAAGATGTAGATGCAAAAAAAATATCAGATGTGATCCGGGAAAATAATATATCCTTAGAGAATTCTGTGAATATTTTACGAATGAATATAGAAGGAGCCGAATTTGATGTTATTACTGATTTGATTAACAGTGATTTAATAAAATATTTTCATGGATTATATGGGATGTGGGATGATATCTGGAAAATTGATCCTCAGAAAGACATTGAATTCAGGAAAATGCTAGACAAGGCCAAAATCAGAACTTTTCCTTTCAATGGAAGGGATATGGATAGAATAATAAGGCTCAAAATGATTAAGGAAAATATGACCAAAATGATCATTCATGAAATAAAAAAAATGCAGAAATTGCATCTTCACAAAGCTTTTTAACAATCTTCTTGGTCGAATTGTGCAAGGTTGCATAAATGCTCATAGACTTCATCTGTTTCGGTCATAACCTGATATTTCGTTCGGGTTCTATTTAGTTTTTTTTCAACAAACTGATTATCAATTTTTGTCATAAACAGATTTGATAATTTTTCCATGATGGAACCTGATAACAATTGATGGTAATGTATAAAAACAAATCGCGAGGAAAATCCAGGCTTTACTTTTAGGAGCAAATGAGAATAACTATTTAGCCATAACCGTTCCGTAAGATGGTGGGTAATCGAGAAATTGGTTAGGTATTCTGCCGTGGCACATTCTGTGACAACACTTTCAACGGTTTCTGCCGGATTACGAAACATACAGATAAAAACAACATCCTCTTTTAAATATGGCATCCAAACATCAAGTGTATAATTAAACCTAGGATCTTTATAGGCAAAATTCTTTATAGAAGTAGCTTTACGAATATCTTGCAACACCTCGCTATCGGTAGAATCAACTATAGTTTCTCTTGTTATATATGCAAGCCAACGATGCCCTTCCCCAGGGGAAAATGGAGAATGCAATTTTTGAGGTTCGGGGTTTATTTTGTTACTTAAGTTATAATCATATGGTTTAAGTATCCTTTCATTAATCCCGTTTATAAAATCACACTCAAAAAAACCTCTTGGGTTGCTATCTCTTGGTGGATAGAGATTTTCTCCCATATAAAAACCCATCTGATGTAAAATACCTCCCATCAAACTTGTCCCACTACGGCCAAAACCCATAATAAGGCAGCTTCTCATAAAATGTTAAAATTTTCAATATAAAAGACAAATTGAATCATTCCATTTTATATATTTATTTAATTATTTGAATCCTCTAATCTTTTAACTAATTAGTTGCCTGACGCAACAGGTTGTTGCTCATAAAATTATTGTACCTGACCTCCGTATCCCATTCCCAAAAATTAACAAAATTAAGTCCTTAAAATTTGTACTTCCCGTAATTAATATCTGATATAAACTGTACTTCAATCATCTTTTTTGTTTGATCATTAAAATAGTTCCGATAATGAGTGTGTACAGTCTTGTTAATATGGTCCTGTCTCTGTGCAATTTTAATTCCCAAATCGTTAAGTGTGGCATATAGCTCATTGTCAAGTTCCTCGACTTTAAGCACCCTGTTTACCAGTGATTGTCCCTCAACACCATGTATTGTGTTCGAAAGAGTTAACTTAGAAAAGCCATCCACCCATTTGTTCACGATCAATTCCCCATTGAAAAAAGATAATCTGTGGTAGGTTTTTGCATTAGGTATCCAGTCATTGATCGATGCCAGTTTATCAGGCTGGTAAAGAAAACCATCCCTTTCCTTCTCAAAATTATAAAGACCGTTGACATCGGGTTTGAAATATGTGAAATAGGAAACAATCATTTCCCAAGGGTTTCTTACCGTTGTAAAAATAAAATAATCTTTCCATTGCCACCCTATCTTATCAAAATGTGTTTTTAACTCAAATGCCGTGACATGGTGATGAAAAGGGGGAGCATGAGAACTAAAAACATCGCTATACGGATCCAAAATAGCCCTGACGGCTGTGCTGGCACATCTTGGTTTTGATAGAAAAATAAATTTGTATTTATGTGAGATACGCATCTATTTTACTTGTAATAAAACCATTTTTAATGGCCAACATAATATTAGCGGGACTCCGATGATTCTCTAATTCATTAGCCATAAAACGGATATATGGAATAGCATATGAATAAAATCTCTTTAATCCTAGGCAAAGGTAGTTTTGTAAATTCTCGGATCCATTTAATGAAACAAACCGATCTTTGGGACAGCCACCAAAACACAACTTCAAATATTCGCAAGAAAGACAGTCTCCGGTTAACATTTCAGCCTTTTTATTACTGAAACGTTGATGTTCTTGCGAATTTACCATATCATGAAATGAATAGTCCAGAATATTTCCCAACTTATTGACAGGGATCACGTAATGATCACATGAAAAAACATCACCATTACATTCAACCACGATACCGGTTCCACAACGACTTGATTCAGTGCATATGATGGAAATATAACCAAGATAATTTGCTAATAAAGATTCGAAATTACTTACAAAAAGTTTCCCTACATAATGATGAACCCACCGATTAAAGATTCTTATTAGAAAATTTCCATAAGCATCAGCGTCAACTGCCCATAAAAATTGTTCAGTCCTTTCATTTTTTTTAGGATTTACCGCAGGTAAATTGTGATTGATTTGGTTCATTCCAGGTTGCACGATAGGAATAAATTGAATATTAGTAGACCCAGCATCAATTAATGCATCGAAAACCTTATCAGGAAAATGACTGTTCGTTTTATTGACTGTTGTTAATGTATTAAAGTTGACTTTGTAATTTGTCAACAACTTTATTCCCTTAAGGATTGTTTTAAATGAGGCAAATCCATCTTTCCTTTTGCGGTATTCATCATTCAATCGTTCAGGCCCATCCAATGACACACCAACCAGGAAGTCGTTAACTTTAAAGAATTCACACCATGTAACATTAATTAATAATCCATTGGTTTGAATTGAATTGAAAACCCTATGTTGGCCTTGATACTTCTTTTGAAAGGTTACAATTTTTCTAAAAAAATCAATACCGGCAAGCAAAGGTTCACCGCCATGCCATACAAACACGACATCCATTGAAGGGCTTGATAAAAATGCCTTACTGATTAAAGTTTCTAAAACAGTATCTGACATCACAATTCGATTCCCTGACCACAAAGCGGTTACAGGTTGACTGTAGTAACAATATGAACAATCAAGGTTACAGGATGAACTTACCGGCTTTATTATCAAAGTATAATGTATAAGCATTTCAATTGTTATCTGGCAACCAGGGGTCTTTCAACAATTTTAGCAACGGTAATAGATAATTACTATAGAGATTGTTTTTACATTCTGATTCTTCTTTTGCAATATTTTTTACTTGGTGAGGATCCATTTTTCGATCCCATAAATACCATTCTATATTGCCATTGGGTTCCTTATCACAAACGAGGGTGTATCGTTCGTTACGAATCCCTCTTTCCCCTGAATCAATTTTACCTGCAATTGGGTTTTCTTTCTTTTGCGCGAAAAACCCAAGAGAAAAATAATATTGCGACGAAGGTCTTTCTCCAATTCCAGTGCGACAGAATTCAGAAAAATCGATTCCTTCAACACTTTTGGGAATGACGCTTTTAAATCCTAACAAACTTAATAGAGTTGGACACAAATCTGGAATCGAGATTAGAAAATCCTCATGTCTTGGTGGTATAATACCTGGTAATCTGACCATTAAAGGAATACGGAGGGATTCCTCAAATGGATTGTCTTTGGCTCTTTTCCCGTGAATTCCAAGACAATCACCATGATCAGATAAAAATATAACAAGTGTTGAGTCTTCAATTCTTTTTAGTTTAAGGGCTTCTAGTATTCTGCCAAAATTTTCGTCAACACCTGTGATCATTGCGTATTGATTGCGAATATTTTCACGAAAATAATCCTGCCATTGAGGATCATGGTCATTTAGGGTAGCTATTTTGCTGAATTTTTCGATTTCAGTTTCCTTTTTACTGTAAAGTTCCTTATATTTTTCTGGAACCAAATGGTAAGGGGGATGCGGAGGATTCATGGAAACAACCAAGGCAAAGGGTTTTTCTGGATCACGCATCTCACCGGTTTCATTTAAAATATATTCAATTGCAAGATCAGATTCATGCTCTGGGCCCCATTTTTCAACGTATTGATAATCGTTTCTTCCGGCATTATTTGTCCAGTACATTGGCCTTAAATGATCATTATATGTTCCGTAGGCATGCCAGAAATCAAAGCCGTGCCTACGCTCCGGCGTGCACCACTCATTCCATTTTACCGGTTGATTATTGTTTTTACAGGGGATATAGGGTTCAATAGGTGCATCAAGATGCCATTTCCCAATATACCCGGTGGAATATCCCTTTCCCTTTAAAATATCCGACCAACAAATGACCTCACTGTTCAACTCATTATTAAATTCAGCAAATTCAGAATTACAATTGGTTACAACCCCAGTTGAAATCGGATACATTCCAGTAAGAAACATGGCACGTGAAGGACTACATAAAGGAGCATTTGCTATTGCTTCTGTAAATACTAGGCTCTCTTTGGAAAATTTATTCATATGAGGCGTGATCGTAGGTTCTTGTCCCAAAAACTCTAAAGTTTGTGCTCTCATCTGATCAGGCATCACAACCAAAAGATTCGTGTTATTGCTTTTTATCATTAAATTATTCAGGTATTTCAATTAGGGAACTAACTACAAGGCTTTATTTACATGTGGAAATGAAATATTGGGAATAGGTTTATCCAAAAATGAGCATAACTGATTCCATCCATCCCCATTTTCCCAACAAACAGTCAATAATTTTGCTGGTTTTGATGAGAAATATTGCAAGACTTCTAAATTGTAGTTATTATAATATGCCATGTGGTGATTAGGATTTTGTGATGGCATTAAATAACCATATACAATATTTCTGGCTTCAGTAGGCCCAGTTTTAATAGCATGCAAACATAAACTATTGTACCAGGTTTCTGAGTCAATACGGGTAGTTAAAATAAATTTTGCATCGGGATATCGCTGATCAAATTCCTTATACAATAAAGGCCAAGGCCAGTCCTCAAAACTATCAAACATTTCAGATATTTCAAATATTCGCTGGTAATTTCCGTTAGAAAAATCTTGTAATAAGGCAAGGTCAAATGATTTATTTTTATATCCAAGGACATTCATACACTGACCCAATGTTTTTGTACCTGTTTTATTTAATCCGATGCCAAATACTTTCATTTACTTTTTCTTTCACCAATTATAATTTGTAAGCAAGCGAATTACTAAGTTTTTAAAAAGAAATATGCCTTAAAGATCGAATCCTTAAGGCATATTTCTTTTTAAAAACGATCTATTTCAACTTTTCGATTTGAGCTTTCAGCTTTTCATTATCCTTTTTTAAATCAATCATATAAAGGGTTAATTCCTCTATTTTTTGCAGTAAAATCGCATCCATTTCCCCAAGGTTATTCCCTTTTTGTAATACATCCGATTCGCTTGGAACTCCAGGTAAATGTTTATTGAGGCTTATAAAACTCTCAACCTCCTGTAATGGCATTAAATCATATCCTGTTTTGAAAACATGATCGGGCCAGTACGATAATGTAACTTCAACCTCTTTGCATGCTACTTTACCATTTACTGCAAGTTTTACTCCTGACGGCATTGCAATTGCCCCTAATCCAATTCCGATATTCCCTTCATTGTTAAAAAGCACATCTCCAGTGTTTTTGAATTCTGTAACGCCAACTCCGCTACGAATCTCATATTTGCCAGTCTCAGTATTTATTGCACTAAATGCTCTCCAAGTGTTGGTTGCTGGGTAATAGACTGATTGAACACCTTCATGTCCAACTGCTACTTTTTTAAGACCAAAATAATAAATTTCCCCGGAAGTCGAATTTTTTGCATAAACCGCAGCTACGTTACCAATTCCACTTGCCAGTGGTCTTTCAACCTGAGCAATAGCAAAAGCTGACGGATTATAAACATTTAAAAGTTGCGATGGAGTAGTAGTTCCGATCCCAACATTTCCACTTGTCGGGAAAATATTCGTTTGTGCCTGAACGCTTACGCTGAATAAAAATCCAACGAGAATAAATGCTGAGAAAATATATGCTAATTTTTTCATATCGATATTTTTTAATATAATTAATTGATTTTTTTTAATTGTAATAAAGACGGGTAATCATTCCTCCCGTTTCCCATCTATCCCAAACTTTCAGGCTTAGTTATTACTTAGGAAACAGCAGAGGCCTGCCATCATAACCGCAACACCCTCGTTGCTTCAGGCTTGCCTGCAAAGGTTAAAAAACTGGTGTTGACAAAAACGATCAAATGCTGGGGCGCGAATTGGGTCCGCGTTTGTTTGACAACAGCATTTTTCCGGTTATGTTCGGTAATAACTCCTGAATAATCAGCAGCCAGGGCATTGAAGTTCTGATCGTCATTTCCCTGTTCTCGAAAATCGCCTTTCGACGATTTGGCAAAAGGAGAACATGGCACCGCGGTCTCTGATATGATGGTAGTCTTGTTGCTATTCTCCATCTTTGCCAGGTCGGAGGGTCGGGTCATTTTACGGGCAGCAACACTGCGTTCGCCGACATCACTGATAATGGTTGCATGAAGATAACCTCCGGATATTACCTTTGTACCGGGGAGGAGAACGATCGACCGCCCGGAAGCCAGGTTTAGCGAAGCCCCATTCCGTACAATCACCGGTTTTTCATGTCCGGATATTGTCAGATTTTTGTTTGCAAGGTAAAATTGATCCTGACCAGCCATCAAATTCAGGCTTTTCAGGATTGTGTCGGAGGGCAGTTCAAGCGTTGTGTTATCAGCATCAGAAATCTTATCCGGATCAGTATTATCAGGTTCAACAGGCTGTACATTCAGGGAATTGCCGGAATTGATGCCTGTTTGTAAAACAGATGAGGAAGACATACCCGTTGCACTGCTATTAAGGAATAACACCAGTAAAAACAAGGATAATATCGACAAAAAACTCCTCATAAATCAGTTATCCGGTCTTGAACTTACAAATATAACAAATTAAATGGAAAAACAATATAAAATTCTTATCTGGTTAAAATAAGTTTAACGGTTTTTACCTCTCCCCCGGTGACCACCTTCACAAAGTAAACCCCTACCGGCCGACCATCGAGTGAAAATTCATGTTTCTTCTCCCATTGTAATTCCTGCGACACGATTTTTCCACCGGTCATCCCGAATACTTCAACATTGATCTTTTCCGATACCAGGTTCTCGTCCAGTTCGAGGGTAAACTTCCCGTTGGTGGGGTTGGGATAGACCCTGAACATTTGTGCTTCGGCTGTTTCAAAACCAGCCAGCTGCATTTTATTTTCCTCAGGCTTGACAACGACAGGGTTACCCGGAACAGTACAATAAGTTCCATCGGTGCGGATGTAACCATGCAAAATGCCTCCGGCATAAACCCTGGTACCAGGCAACAGGAGAATCTTAACCCCGGCCACCAGGTTCACATTACCGCCATCCTGCACAGTGAAGGTGGTTCCGTTACCGGCAATGGTAATTGTTTGCTGTGCATCGAAGCACACGCTCTGATCCATAACTATGGACTGGTTCTGAACAATGCGGTTTGCAGGAGGAAGGGCGCCATTACCTTTATTCCCGGTAAAGGTACTGAACGCATCCAAACCGCTTGCGGTAAGCTGGTGTGTGCCGGTATTGGCAGGGTTATACGCAACCCAGGGAGCCGGCGCTACTTTGAAACAATATACATCGCTTTCGGCGCCCTGCACGTCAGCCGCCACATACTGGAAGGTTGCTGCACATATAAAATTGGTGATGTTCGATGGGGTCACCTTCCAGTACCGGTTCAGGTAACTGTCGGCGGTTCCGGGGTACTGATCATTAACAGCGTTTACCCCAACATAGTTACCGGTTCCAAAGGTTCCGCTTGTGAAATTGAGCGTGACCGGTGAATAATCGCCGGTTGCTTCTTCATCACCCACAGGCCAGGTAAATGAACCGGTAAACCCAGCCGGGAACTCTTTACGCAACTCTCCTGCATCGGTCGCCACAACCATGGCGCTGCTGGAGGGGGTTCCGGCAATGGTGGCCTCAGAACCAAGCAGAAGATGGTTTGGTCCGAGGGTAACAACCCCGTTTGAAAGTGTGAAAACTCCGTTAATCCGGGTGTTACCTCCCACTTCAACTCCCTGGCTGTTATCAACAGTAAGGTTTTGAATAATATTCTGGCCGGTAACGACCTGAGCGGTTGTACCCGACAGGATAAATAACCCGGTACCCAGCGAATCGGGGGATGCATTTTCATTCACCAGGTTTTTTTTAAGAATAACGGTTCCCTTGTTATCCAGTGTACCTCCTGCCTGAAGGGTAATATGGTGGGTGGAATTAACCGAAGTGCCCAAACTGACCACAACCGAAGTTCCGGTGGTTACAATGGTTTGTGCGTTGGAAATGAAAAAGATAAAAATAAAAGAAGACCCAAGTATCAACCGCATAGCGAGGGCTGATGTGTGAGCGCCTGATGCAAATAAATTTTTCTTCATAAATCAATGATTTTTAGCTTGGACACATACTTGCCAAAAGCCAAACAGATAATTTCCATCCAGAATCCTTACGGTTTTTGTGAACCATTATTCAGCGAAAATTCCATTATAAGGCAATTGATGGGTGTAAATATACAGCAACTTGTATGAAATTCCAATACATTCTTTCAATTATTCCTTCAATTTTCCAACAAAAGCGCCATGAACCTTCAAAGAACGGTTCAACATGGAGGCTCCCAGGCCACAGGGGCCGAGTTTGGCCTGGAATAAATTATTTTCCTTTGCATGGAATCCGGAGGTTAAAACGATATAAGTGTTCGCCTGGTATGTGACATCCGTACCAAGACCCCCGGTGATGGTTCTTGAGGAGTTTAGGCTGTTTCCGGCTTCGTAGTACTGAAAACCGGTATAATTCGGGTTGCTGGGATCATTGCCCGCAGTAAGCGTGTAATCGGCAGGACAGGAAGAATAAAGGTCTGAACGCCATAATCCCCGGCCAAAGGTACCGGCAGTAATTACACCGCTGTTGTGATTGATCTCCAGATCTAACACCGGAACCACTGGCATCCCGTTACGAAATGGAATCCAGTCTGCATGGTTATTGTCACGATAAAAAACGCCTATGTCCGTGCCTGCATAAACGGCATTTGCAGGCGATCCGTTGTTATCTTTGAATGCGATGCAATTGACAGCCACGTTGGGAAGATTCCCGCTGAAATTGGTCCAGGTGAATCCGCCATTCATTGAATGATATACTTTTTCACCGGCTGAATACCCTGCAAATGTAACGAAGATATTCAGAAAATTATCGGGATCAACGGCGATGCCGGTGATGGTAAGCGCCGGAAGGCCGGTTCTGACCGGGGTCCATGTATCGCCGCCATTGAGCGACCTCCATAAATTCCTGATGACGGTGGTCCTTCCTGTATCCATGGCAGCATAAACACAGTTGGGGTTGTTGGCGCCAATAGCCATGG
>Ga0247841_10008980_pt1 | contig 14143 bp, 13 predicted proteins | sample LaCruzMarch2015__2_FD_192410 | JGI IMG/M metagenome (GOLD analysis project Ga0247841, IMG submission 192410) | Freshwater microbial communities from meromictic Lake La Cruz, Castile-La Mancha, Spain - LaCruzMarch2015_18m | ecosystem: Environmental > Aquatic > Freshwater > Lake | place: Spain...
GCCTTGAGGAGAGATTCAAGTATTGTCTGGTCAAGTTTATCGGGTGAAGCTGAAACAGGCGAATCCGTCTTAGCAGCTTCAGTTATCGGTTTATGTTCATTTTCAGTTGCATCGGTAGTTGTTGATGTTTCGACAAATAGATTTTTTATTTTGTTAAAATCAAATCCCATAAATTTCTTTGTTTTTCTAAGTGAGTAACTGATAGGGAATTATCGTTTATCCATTGTATGCTAATTCATAATGCTTTTGCCGGCGTCATGATGCGCTGAAAAATTGTCTGACCTTTTTGACAGGATTGAAAAAAAACCGAAGCCTTTTACCAATTTGTTTCATGTCTTGATGAAAATATAAGTAAAGAGCCTTTTCCTGATCGTTCCTTTGAAAAACCCTATCCTACATCACCGCAAAGTTACAAGAAAAAGATTCCTGAAATCATTCAAAAGGTTTTTATTTTTTTAAGCCTGTTTATTCACAAAGCAGTTAGTGTTGCAAACAAATAGAACACTAATTATGCTGATCGGGGGGAATTTAGCTGGTTTTGCTTTAATGTTTCATCTATAAAACAAAGTTTTTCAGTGTAATGGCATAAACTGCTGAGTACTATTGGCTTATGAAGATTTAGAAAGCACCGGAAATTTACTCCTTTTTCACAGGCAATACCAAGCAACCTCCTTAATTAATTAAGGATTATTGACTTCATTAATTTCGGATGTTGAATCAATCAGCGAACAAAGGAAATTCGCTCATCAGTTCGTTCACCTGCGAACGCACCTTTGTGATCAGTTCTTCATTGTCGTGGTTGGCAATTACTTCGTCAATAAAGTCAACTATTAACGGCATATGATTTTCGGTAAGCCCCCGGGTAGTGATGGCGGGAGTCCCAACCCGGATACCTGACGTGGTAAATGGCGTCCGGCTGTCGAAAGGAACCATATTTTTATTAACAGTAATATCGGCTTTCACCAGTGTGTTCTCGACTACTTTACCTGTAATATCGGGATATTTTGTGCGTAGGTCTATGAGCATCAGGTGGTTGTCGGTACCTCCTGAAATGATTTTATAGCCTTTTTCAATAAAAGCTTTGGCCATCACCTGGGCATTCTTTTTTACCTGGATAACATATTCCATGAACTCATCGGAGAGTGCTTCGCCAAATGCGACTGCTTTCGAGGCGATCACATGCTCCAGCGGGCCGCCCTGCACACCAGGGAAAACAGCACTGTCGAGCATGGCCGACATCATTTTGGTTTCGCCTTTGGGTGTTTTCAATCCCCAGGGGTTTTCAAAATCTCTGCCCATGAAAATCATTCCTCCTCTCGGTCCGCGAAGGGTTTTGTGGGTTGTAGTAGTAATTATGTGACAATACGGTACAGGGTCGTTAAGCAGACCCCGGGCAATAAGTCCGGCAGGGTGGGCAATATCGGCCATCAGGATAGCCCCGATTTTATCGGCAATTTCCCGCATTCGTTTATAATCCCAGTCGCGGCTGTAGGCCGATGCGCCGGCAATGATCAGTTTTGGCCTTTCAGAAAGTGCGACGGCTTCCATTTTGTCATAATTAACGGTGCCGGTTTCCTCTTCCACGCCATAAGCAACGGGTTTGTAAAGTATTCCTGAAGAATTCACCGGCGATCCGTGCGAAAGATGCCCGCCATGCGAAAGGTTAAGTCCCATGAAAACATCGCCTGGTTTCAGAACGGTCATCAGTACTGCCATATTTGCCTGGGCACCCGAGTGGGGCTGCACGTTTACCCAATCGGCGCCAAAGAGCGTTTTGGCACGGTCAATGGCAATCTGTTCGGTTTGGTCCACAATCTGACATCCGCCATAATACCTGCGGCCAGGATAGCCTTCGGCATATTTATTGGTCAGTACCGAACCCATGGCTTTAAGAACCTGCTCGCTGACGAAATTTTCGGAAGCAATCAATTCGATGCCATGTTTCTGGCGGTCTTTTTCCTCCTGGATGAGGTCAAAAATTTGTTTGTCTTTTTTCATTGGTTATTTTCAGTTTGTTGGAAACGTAAGGGCTGTGCTTTCAAATTTAGGCACGACAAAAGTATAAAATATGGTGATACACAAATGATGTGTGAATAATTGGAGGAATCGCTGATTTAAATCGTTAAAACCTGTTTGTCGGACAGAAAACACCGGATGATTCTGTTTTTCCAATACCTTTGCAACCGTTTGAGCTAGCATTGGATGAATATTTTGAATTGCAGAATAAATCGCTTTTTATGATTGAATTCGAACGTTTTATTTTGGATAATGGGTTACATGTTATCGTGCATCACGATGGCAGCACACCCATTGTTGCCATGAATATTCTTTACAATGTTGGTTCGCGCGATGAGCACCCTGACCGCACCGGTTTTGCCCATTTGTTTGAACACCTGATGTTTGGCGGCTCAGCAAACATCCCTCGCTACGATGAACCCCTCGAAAGGGTAGGAGGCGAAAATAACGCCTTTACCAACAACGATTTTACCAATTATTACCTTACTTTACCCAGCCATAATATAGAGACAGCCTTTTGGCTCGAGTCGGACAGGATGCTGGACCTCGCGTTTTCAAAAAAAAGTTTCAATGTGCAACGTGGTGTGGTGGTGGAAGAATTCAGGCAGAATTACCTGAACCAGCCTTACGGGGATGCATGGTTACTACTACGGCCATTGGCATACAAGGTACATCCATACCAGTGGGCTACTATCGGCAAGAAACCTTCCCATATCGAAGAAGCCGGGATGGACGAGGTTCGCGATTTTTATCACCGTTTTTACAACCCTTGCAATGCCATCATGGTTATTGCCGGCGATGTAAAAACCGGAATAATTGAAACCCTTTCCGATAAATGGTTTGGCAACATCCGGAAGGGTTCCGTTTACCAGCGCAACCTGCTTGCAGAGCCTGAACAAACCGAAGCGAGAAATCTCATTGTGGAACGCGAAGTGCCTTATGATGCAATTTACCAAGCATGGCATATGTGCAGCCGCTACGATGCAGGATTTTATGCCGTTGACCTGATTTCGGACGTATTGTCTGCCGGGCAGTCGGGAAGACTTTACCAGCAATTGGTCAAAAACCGGAGGTTGTTCAGCGATATTGCGGGATTTATTACAGGCGATATCGAACCCGGGCTTTTCGTGGTTACCGGCAAGCTTATGGAAGGAGTCGCCATGCAGGAAGCCGAAAAAGCCATTGGAGAAGAAATTGACAAACTTTGTTGCAAAACAGTTGAAGATGCTGAATTACAAAAAGTTAAAAACCGGATGGAAGCTATGATGGCATTCAGCGAGATGCGCGTGCTCGACAAAGCGATGAACTTAGCATATTACGAACTACTCGGCGATGCCTCCATGGTCAACCAAATTACAGGGAAATATGTAGAAGTTTCTGCAATGGAATTGTTAACCCATGCGCAAAAGACCTTTAACCCTTCAAATTGTTCCACATTATATTATTTTGCTAAAAATCAGAAGGTTAACGGGAGGAAAGAATAGAAGAAAATTCTCTTCAGCCTCCTCAAATCAGCACATTCACCAAACTCCCTATTCCCAACGCTCTACATTTTCAAATTCCCTCATTTTCAAATTAAAATAAACGATGCTTGACCGCGTAACTCCCCCATCCATCAAACCTCTGAGCAAAATACAATTTCCCCGGCCCGAAATACTCACTTTAAGCAATGGGATAAACGTATATTTATTCGATACAGGTACGCAGGATGTAGTATCCATCGAAATGATATTTTGTGCCGGTAGCTGGTTTCAGCACCAGGCTTTCACCGCGATGGTTACGAACATGATGCTGCGCGAAGGCACAAAAAATTATACTGCTCAGCAACTTGCCGAAAAGCTAGACTTTTACGGGGCACATTTTGAAAACACGACCGAACGCGATAACGCATACGTTGCTTTATACACCCTCAACAAGCACCTGCACCAAACCCTGCCATTGTTGGCCGAAATCGTAAAAAACCCAGTTTTCCCCGAGTATGAATTAAAAGTGCTGGCCGGAAAGCAAAAACAGTTGCTTGAGGTGAACCGGCAAAAAGTAAATTACTTAGCCCGTGCCAACTTCAACCCAATCATATTCGGGAAACTTCATCCTTACGGTATGAATCCGGAACCTGAAGAACTGAATAAGGTGACCCGCGAAATGCTGGCCAATTTTCATCAATCGTATTATCACTCAGGCAAATGCTCCATTGTGGTTGCCGGGAAAATTCATCCTGAGACAAAAGAACTCCTTGAACAACATTTAGGTAACAACAACTGGAATGGAACATTGCCCAAACAAGCTGAATTTCAGTTTGAAGGTGCTGAAATAAAAAACCACTTCATTCAAAAAGAAGGCGCAATGCAGTCTGCTATCCGGTTAGGATGCCGGATGTTCGACAGGAAACATCCTGACTTCGCAGGCATGAAGGTGCTCAACACCATACTTGGGGGATATTTCGGTTCGAGGCTGATGACCAACCTGCGCGAAGACAAAGGATTTACTTATGGTATAGGTTCGTCAATTATCCCTTTGCGCAAGTCAGGGTACTTTGTCATTTCGGGTGAAGTTGGAGCTGATGCAACTGACGAGTCGCTGGGCGAAATAAATAGCGAACTTTACCGTTTATGCGATGAATTAGTGCCCGAAAATGAACTTTCGCTTATACGAAGCTATCTTGCAGGTGAGATGCTCAGGGCTATTGACGGGCCATTTGCCCTGGCTGGCCTGTATCGGGAACTTATTGAAGACGGCCTTGATTATTTACATCTGGAAAATTTGATAGAAACAGTGCAACATATTACCGCCCCCGAACTTAGAAATCTGGCAATACGGTATTTAAACCCGGATTCATTATATACCTTGGTTGTAGGACCCGAAAGGAAATAATATTTTGTATTTTTACCGATTATGACCAACATCATTTTGACAACCGAAAAATTACTGCACAAAGCAATATTTACTTTTCTGATAGTATTGTTTTTCGTGGCAAAAGTCCAGGCACAGACGCTTTACAGTGCTGCAGTTGATGGGCTTACCGGTAATATTACTGTTGGCTGGAACGACACTACACCGGCCCTTACTTCGAATTACACGCTCTGGTGGGGAAAGGTAGCTGGCACATGGGAAGATTCAACTATTTTCACAACTCCTGCAACTAATACCTATACAACGATAAACGTTAACGGTAACACTGACAGGTACTTTTTCCGGTTACAAATAAAACTGATTTCCGATTCGACCATAATCACGGATTTTTCAACTATTTTTCTCAGTGTCAATCATATAGGTGGTATTATTGGTGCGGCAACCACAGCCGTGCTCAACTGGAATCCGGTAGCGCCTACGTTACAAGGTAACTTTTTAGTGGAGCGTTACGAAACACCTGCCTGGAAAATGGTGAAACAAATACCATGGACAGCTACGACTTCAACCTACACCTGTAACGATACTATTTCTTCCCCATTCTGCGATACTTACTGGAATGTATCATATCGCATCCGGTTTGCAATAACCAATGCGGTTTTTCCCGAATCGCTTTCCAATGTTGGCAGCAATGAGCCTTTCAGAGACAATACACTGCCGAATAATACAAGAAACGATACAGTGAGCGTTTATCATGATCCTTCCGGTAAATTTACAGGATGCCCGGTCATAGGATGGTTGCCTTCACCAAGCAATGATATTGCCGGATACGAGATTCAGCGTAGCGATCTACCCTCGTCAGGATATTTTCCCATTGACACAATGCCTGCCGGTACAACCTATTACATTGATACTGCAGTTGTTGCCTGTTCTAAATCATATGCCTATGCGATAGTTGCCATTGACCAATGCGGTAACAGGAGCAGCGGTACTTATGTTATCGGCGAAAGGCAGTCAATTACCTTGCACCTATCAGAAATTAACCCCTGCGATAAAAAAGCCAACCTTTCGTGGAATATGTACATCGATATGCCGGGTGGATTGGAAGGTTACAATGTTTACCGCAAAGAAGACAATAATCCATATCAGCAAATTTATATAGCCGGTTCAACGGTTACCTCATATTCCGATGATTATAATTTTAAAAATGGCAGCACCTACACCTATTTTGTCAGGGCTTATGCCCTGACCGGTTCATGCTCATCATCGTCCTGCGAACAAGCGGTTTACTATTCCGGACAAGTTAATCCGGACACGCTGTATATTACGCAGGCCAGCGTTGAAGCAGACAGTTATGTTAAAATCAATTACCATTTTACACCGGAAAACACGGTTAAAAAACTCATGCTCCTCCGCACTGACACACCCGGTGGAACCTGGATGGCCATTGATTCAGTCACAGCAACTGACGGGAATTACCTTCAGCAGGATTCCTTTTTCAATGATACCACAGCCGATGTGCATAACTTCAGTTATTATTACAAGCTTGCCGTTGTTGACAGTTGCAACACAATATCGCTTTATTCGGTCAATTCAGCCTGTTCGATACTGCTTAGGTGCGAATTTACACAAAGTGAGAATTCAGTACTTTGGAACCCATTTGAAATCTGGTTGAAAGGAGTAAATACCTATGAGGTTTACCGGCAGGTGGATGGACAGCCATTGGGCGGAGACCTGGTATCCAACACAGGAACTAATATGTTCGTTGAACCCTCAGCAGATTTTGCCCCGGATGCAAAAGTCTGTTATTGGGTTGTTGCCAGGGAAAACTCAGGTAATCCGTTTGTAAGCGATGCACAGTCCGTATCGAACAGTTGTTGCATAATTAAGGCAATGACAGTGGATATGCCGAATGCTTTCCGGCCCGAAGGGACCAACAACCGATTTCGTCCTAAGTCGAACATAATTGAAACTGGCAGTTTCAAAATGGTTATTTTTAACAAATGGGGCCAGGAATTATTTGTGACCAATGATCCGTTTTTGGGTTGGGATGGAAGGATAAACGGAGAACCAGCTCCATTTGGGATTTACGCGTACCTGATCAGATATCGTTCGATTGCAGGCGAAAGTTACGAGAAACGCGGGACCGTAGTGTTGGTGAGATAGCTTAAGGAATGAAAAAATCAGGACTTTCAAGCTGTATTGACTTTTCATTCGTTATTGTCGCCTTCATCATTGACTTAGAAAAATCATTAAATTTATAATTTACATATTATCCACTTGGCAGCATTTTTTAAAAAGAAGCAGAACAAAAACGGCGATGATCCCGCCAAGGAAATGACTTTCTGGTCGCACCTTGCCGAATTGCGCAACCGTATGATCCGTATGATCATAGCTTGGCTTGTGATGACGGTCATCGCTTTTATGAACCGCGAAATTATTTTTGACAGGATAATATTGGCTCCCAAGGATACAGATTTTGTAACTTATAAATGGCTTTGCTCTTTGGGTAGCTGGCTTCATCTGGATGGGTTGTGCCTTTCTCCCATGTCCATTACCATCATTAACCTGAACCTTTCCGGTCAGTTTATGACGCACATGACCATCTCGATGTTTGCCGGGATCATCCTTGCATCTCCCTATATTATATTCCAGTTGTTTCAGTTTGTGGTGCCCGCGCTTTACGAAAACGAACGGCGCTATGCCAGGATGGCGGTTTTTATCATGTCGGTACTTTTTTTTATTGGGGTGCTTTTCAGCTATTATTTCATGGTACCCTGGACACTCAACTTCCTGGGAACCTATCAGGTGAGCGCATTGGTTGCAAACCAGATTTCACTTTCCTCCTACATCAGCACAGTTACTTCGACTATCCTTTCGGTAGGTTTGGTTTTTGAACTGCCGGTGGTGGTTTACGTGCTTTCGAAATTGGGGATTATCACACCTTCTTTCCTGAAGAAGAATCGGAAATATGCATTCGTCATCATTTTGATTGTTGCTGCCATCATTACCCCTCCCGATGTATTCAGCCAGATCATCGTTACCATTCCCCTTTATAGCCTTTACGAGGTTAGTATCCTTGTTTCAAAGAGGGTTTCGCCTAAAGCCGACCCTGAAGATGCGTAGGGGTTTCGGGAAATAGAAAATTGATACGCAGACAACGCAGAAAAAAGACGAAGATTTCCGCAGAAAAAATATGCCAGTAATATTTAAGGAATCTGCATGGCTTTACCAATCTGCGGTAACTTCATAAAACATATCCGAAAAAAAATCAACCTTACCGGCATTTTCGTGTAACCATAATTGCTGCCTTGCGTCAGATGCTTAAACAGAAAACTTAAAACTTATAAATCATGAAAACTATTAAGCGTTTGTATCGTTCAGTCAGAAGTAAAGTATTTGGCGGTGTTGCCGGTGGTATAGCTGAATATTTCGACATTGATCCTATCATCATAAGGTTGTTGTTTGTGATCATTGCCTTTGCAGGCGGGGGTGGTGTCATTGTTTACCTGATCCTATGGATCGCATTGCCCATCGAACCTATCGTGCCCTTCACCATGAACATGGATGCTGGTGTACCCGATCCGCAGGCTTCAGCAACCTATAATCCTGATCCATCTGCCCCGTTTATTATGCCTGAGAAAGCAAAAAACAACGGCGGTCTTATTGGAGGTGTATTATTGATTTCTTTAGGTCTGATATTTCTTGCCAACAGGTTTATACCGTATGTCAATTTTCATCACTTGTGGCCTCTTATCCTGGTAGTTTTTGGTGGTGTGCTGATAGCGACCAGCATTGCCGACCGTAAGGAAAAGGACAACAATAATTTATAAGAAGTTTGTAATTCAAATAGTTAACACAATCATAAATCCCAAAAGCCATGAGTTATCGTAAAATATTCTGGGGATTGCTATTAGTGATAATAGGCATCCTTTTCATCCTGAAAAATACGGGAGTGCTGTTTTTCAGCTGGCACACCATCTGGCACCTGTGGCCCGTAATACTTATCCTCTGGGGTATCTCCCTTATTCCGGTAAAAGACTGGATAAAACTGGTCATTTCGCTTGTAACAATTGTGGTTACTTTCTTTGCCATGCAGCAATATGGGCCGCGCGACGATCATAACTGGCAATTCCGGTGGGACGACAGAAATGAATTCAATGATGATAATGACAATGATACATCAAATACGTACAATAATAAGATGTCAGAGGAGTTTAATTCAGCTATCCAATTTGCAGAACTCAAACTCAATATCGGGGTAGGGCAGTTTACTATCGATGACACCTGTAACAAATTAATAGAAGTCAGCCATGATAACAGCGATGCCAACTATTCGATGACTGCCAAAACCCAGGATAGCCTTTGTGTGGTGAACCTATCGCTCGATAAAAGCGAATTCCATGGTGGACAAATGGACAATAACGTTAATGTGAAACTGAACCCGAATCCAATCTGGGATTTGGACCTGAACGTAGGTGCTGCTGAAGTAAATTTCGATCTTACACCTTTCAAAACCCGCAACGTGAATATTCAGGGTGGTGCTTCCGATATTGATATCAAGGTAGGTGGCTCGCTTCCCCAGTCGGATATCCGTGTTGAGGCCGGTGCAGCATCCATCACAATCAGGGTGCCCGAAAGCGCAGGATGCGAAATCACTTCGAACACATTTATGTCAAGCAAGAATTTTGACGGGTTTGAAAAAACCGCAAAACAGCATTACCAGACCGCAAATTTTGCCTCAGCGGCCAACAAAATTAAAATCTATTTCCAGGCAGGCATAGCCAGTGTGGATGTGGTAAGGTATTAAAAGAGTTACGGAGGCTGCCATTGGCAGCTTTCATATATTAACCAAACTGGCAGTGCCTTCCCAGAAAACCGCTAAGCAAGGTGCATAATTCCTCCGGGGCATCAGCATGGATCCAATGCGTTGCCCCGGAGATTGTTTTTATGACCGCAAATGGGAACAGGCTTTTAATCAGGGGAATATCTTCATCCGGGACGTAATCGGAATTACCACCGCGCACGAAAAGGGTAGGTTTAGAGAATGTGGATTCAGAGCGTATGACATCGAACAACAAAGGCATATGCTGGTTGATTGCCTCAAGGTTAAGCCGCCAGCCCAATTTACGATGCAATTTACTATACAGGTTTTTCATGATTAACATCCGGATCCGGCCATCTGGAATCCGGGCAATCAATAGTTTTTCGACATCAGTTCTTGAAGAAAAATTTTCAAGGTGAATATCCAACATCTGGCTCAACACCAGCGTATGGGCAATCCTTTCCTCATACCTGCGGGGGCTGATGTCAAGAACTGCCAGTTTTTGTACTTTTTCAGGATTTTCGAGGGCATAGGTCATGGCAACCTTGCCTCCCATGGAATGACCTATCAGGATTGGGTTTTCGATGCTGTGTTCTTCAATAAATCCGGCCAGGTCGTCGGCCATTGCCTGAAAACTATGAACCGCCGCATGTGGTGATTGCCCGTGGTTCCGCTGATCGGGGATAAAAACATGAAATTGACCGGCAATGCGGCGACCAACCGTTACCCAGTTATCACTCTGACCAAACAAGCCATGCAAAATAATGACAGGCTGCCCTTCGCCAAATTCCCGGTAAAAAAGTTCCATCGAAGCTATTGGAAGATAGTTAGTTAATTGATAAGCGGCGAGCTGTAACCCACCAACTTGTTATTGCCGAAAGTAGGTATAAGAATCATATTTTTCGAGGGGATCGTCCCGAAATCGGCAGCGTTCACTTTTTGGGGCGAGGTATTGAGCAGAAGTGTGGGTCTGCCGTTTGGCGGAGCGATAAAAACGGATCCTTTCCAGTCGCTGTAAATAAACTTTCCGTTTTTTGCGAGGAACAGCCCGTCAACGCTTCCGGTATTAGCCACCGCAACAACCACTTCCCCGGTTGCCACATCAGCCTTTATAATGCTGTTTCCTGTTCCTATATACAGAAATCCATTGTTGTAGCACAACCCGTTTGCCCCTGCAAACATTTCTTCTTTTAACCAGGGATTTACAATTCCCTTGTCCAGTACAAAAACGCAACCAAGCTGTGTATCGGTAAAAAAGAATAAACCCTGTTCATTTACTGCCAGGTCGTTCAGGAACGATGAGCCTTTTACCGGATAACGCCGGATAATTTTTGCAGCCGCAATATCAATTTCAACCACTTCATCTATGTTGGTCACAAACAGGTGGTTATTGAAAATTGTCATTCCTTTTGGAGCATCAAGTCCTTTAACCCATTCAAGGTCAATAATTTTACCAGCAGGCGAAAGGCGCGAAACAAACCCGTTGCCATCTTTTCCGGAAGGGTTGCCATTGATGTTCGAAACATAAACTATCCCTGAAACTGTATCGTACAGTACCGATTCGGGGATTTTCAAAATGGCTTCGGTTTCCCATTTTTTAGTCAATTGAGCGGATAAGCCGGAAACCTGGGCAACACCGGACAACGGGATGGAAAGCACGAAGGCAACAAAAATGCTAAACGTTCTATTTTTCATAATCAACATAACTTTGATTTTCAACTAATTTCATTTCAACCAGTAACCATAATCTAACTGACGGCTGATCACTTAACTTTACTTTCCGAAACCGCCTCTCCATCCAGAAAGGTAACTTCTTTCACAGGTTTACCCTTTTCATCCCAAAACAACCAGATGCCATCCTCGAAGCCAAGTTTATAATTTCCCTCCTTCATTTTTTGCCCGTTGGGATAGTAAAACGACCAGGTGCCTGTTTCGTGGCAATCCTCGTAATTGCCTTCCGATTCAGTTTGGCCATCGGGGTAATAATGTATTGCCTTGCCATTCATCAGTCCTTTGGCATAGATTTTTTCAAATTCTAATTTGCCATCAGGAAAGTAATACCTGTATGGCCCATTGAATTCGCCATCGCGGTAAGTGATTTCCATCATTGTTTTACCATCGGCATACCAAGTGGTTTCGATACTGTCCTGTTTCCCGTTGATATAATGAGTTTCAACCTGTTTGCGGCCAGGTGCCAACCACGAAATGGCTGTTCCGGTAAAGGGATTTTTTTCACCTTTCAGGTAAATAAGGTTGCCGTGTTGTTCGGTTAGTTGAGCGTCAGTTACAATTTGGCTGGTCGAAAGCAGCGAGAAGGTTAAAAGGATAAAGGTTAAGATGGGTTTAAGCATGGTACGGGATTTCTGACAATCATTAAACAATCTGGGGGATATTATTACCTGAGTTGCTGCAAATAAAGTTGTATTGTCTTTTCCAAACCCCAATACAATGCATCGCTAACCAAAGCATGCCCGATGGAAACTTCTAAAATCTGTGGGATGGTGCGTACCAGGTACCAGAGGTTATTCAGGTCGAGGTCGTGGCCGGCATTGATCCCAAGGTCTATTTGGGTGGCAACCCTGGCGGCTTCCCTGTAAGGCGCGACAGCCTTTTCCCGATCAAGCAGGTACTGGCAGGCATAAGCCTCAGTGTAAAATTCAATCCGGTCAGTTCCGGTTTCAGCAGCGTGTTTCACCATTTCAGGGATGGGATCCACAAAAACCGAGGTGCGGATTCCATGTGATTTGAATTCGGCAATTACCTCTTTCAGGAAGGATTTATGCGCTTTGGTATCCCAGCCGGCATTGGAAGTTACAGCATCGTGCGCATCGGGAACCAGGGTTACCTGTGCCGGTATTATTTCGAGCACCAGGTCAATGAAGCGGGGGATGGGATTGCCTTCGATATTAAATTCGGTTTTCACCAGCGGGTAGATCTCGTACACATCGCTGTAACGGATATGCCGTCCGTCAGGGCGGGGATGCACCGTGATGCCTTGGGCACCAAACAATTCACAGTCAATAGCCGCTTTTAGGACATCCGGCATATTCCCGCCGCGGGCATTACGAATTGTGGCTATTTTATTGATATTTACGCTTAACTTTGCCATCGCTAAAATTGTATAATACGGCAAAGTTACAAAACAGCATGGTCGGTTTCACAGTAGGTTGGTACGATTATTGACCAAACATTTTCATGATGATAGCAAAGGATCTCATATCGGGCACAGTGCTGCCGCTTAAAACTTCTGATACCGGGCTGGTGGCCATGCATTGGTTCGATGAGTTCAGGGTGTCGCACCTGCCTGTTGTAAGCGATTCACAACTGCTGGGGCTTATTTCGGAAGATGATGTGTTTGCGGCAGGCAGTTTCGAAGAACCGGTATGGAATTACCCGCTGCAATTACAGAATATCTCGATCCTTCATTCAAGGCACATCTATGAGGCGATGAAGCTTTTTGCCGATTACAAACTTACCACGCTTCCTGTGGTAGATGAAAAAGGAAATTACCTCGGATTGATAACGTTATCCGATCTGGTTGAAAAAATGGCAACCACAGCGGCGGTCAGCAATCCTGGCGGTATCCTGGTGCTGGAACTGAATGTGAACGATTACTCTATGATCGAAATTGCACGCATCGTTGAGGAAAACGACACAAAAATCCTGAGCATGTATGTGAGTTCCCCTGCTGATTCCACCCGCCTTGAACTGACAATGAAACTGAACCGGATGGATATCCAGCCTGTGATGAAATCATTTTTACGTCATGATTATACCATAAAAGCGTCATTTTTCGAAAGCGACTACTTCGATGGCCTCCACGAGCGCTACAACCTGCTGATGAATTATTTAAACATCTGATTTGATTTCATGTTTCAGGGATACAAGAGACCGTCAGTTTATTTAGCCCGGGCTGCTTTTCTGCTTTTCTGTTTCATGTTTTGTTCCTTCAGCGGTTCAGCACAAACCGATGGTTCGCGACAGTTTGTCAGGATAAACCATATTGAACTGACAGGCAACAACAAAACCTTTGATTATATCATATTTCGCGAACTTAAATATAAAGCAGGCGATACCCTGACAGCAGAAGGGTTCAGGAACCTGGTAAGCCAGTCGCGCCTGAACCTTCTGAATACTTCTCTTTTTAATGTTGTTACCATTGATACTGTGTTTGCCCTAAAAACCGACGCGATCAAGGAAGTTGACATCAGGATTTCGCTTATCGAACGCTGGTATGTTTGGCCAATTCCCATCCTTCAGCTTGCCGACCGGAACTTTAACGCATGGTGGCAGTCGGGCGATTTTACCCGTGTGAATTATGGTTTGGGGATAAAATGGAACAATTTCACCGGAAGGATGGATGTGATGGAATCCATGTTACGTTTTGGCAAGAACCACCAGTTCAGCCTCGCTTATTTCAATCCGTACATTGACCAGCGAAAGCATCTCGGTGCC
>Ga0247841_10008981_pt1 | contig 14141 bp, 7 predicted proteins | sample LaCruzMarch2015__2_FD_192410 | JGI IMG/M metagenome (GOLD analysis project Ga0247841, IMG submission 192410) | Freshwater microbial communities from meromictic Lake La Cruz, Castile-La Mancha, Spain - LaCruzMarch2015_18m | ecosystem: Environmental > Aquatic > Freshwater > Lake | place: Spain...
TGTTAATAGTTCCTTGGATTGTCTGGTGTCGCCCTTGTTGAGATATACGATGCCTAATTCGGCTAAAGCGTATTCATTGTCCTTATCTATCTCCAGGGCGCGCTTGAAATACTTCTCCGCCTTGCTGTATTCGCTCAGCCAGTTATAGGCATTGCCTATGCTTACCAGCGCGGGCATGAACAGGGGTTTTTCCTTGAGGATTTTTTCGTAACAGGCAATAGCTTTTTTATACTTATGCTCATTGGCATTTACCCAGCCCAGGCCCAGGAGGGCAATGATTTTGTCTTCGGATTCTACGCTGGCCTCTGATTTTAAAGCATCTTCGAAGTATTTCCTTGCTGACTTATAGTCTTTCCTGGCGTTAGCGATATGTCCCAGCCCGGCAAGAGTAGCACAGCTGGCCCCATGTTCTTTGATCAGGCCATTAAAGATCTTCTCGGCAGAAGGATAATCCTGCTGCATAACCAGGATAAAACCCTTAAGCTGCGAGTGCCTGATTTTATCAGAAGGATTCATAACCAGAGACAATGCTTTATCGATATTCTGCCCGGCCAGGGCAAGATTGCCTGTCTCATAATAATAGTGGGCGAGATTATAGTAACCGACGTAGTTGTATGGCTCTATTTTTACCACTGCTAATAGATTTTCCTCCGCCTCTTTAGCCCTGCCGAGTTTCCTGTAAACTATGCCCAGGCCTTCGTAGGGGCAGGCATAAAAATAATCCGCCTCGATTGATTTTTTATACCACTTTATAGCTTCCTGGTATTTCCCTTGTTTCGCATAAATTCTAGCGATGCCTTCGTAGGCTGTCTGATTTTTATGGTCTATCCTGATTGCCTCCCTGAAGAACTTCATTGCTTTATTGTAATCGGCCATATCATAATAAACCCTGCCCAGGCCTTCATAGCTGCTGCTATTATCCGGAGCCATAGCAATTGCTCTCTCATACAATTTTATGGCTTCATCGTAATTCTCCTGTTTTCTGTAACTATTTCCTATGCCGCTATAACCGCCGGAATCACGAGGATTCACCCTGATTGCTTCCCTAAACCATTTTCTTGATTCATCATATTGCTGCTGCTTTATATACACTTCACCAAGCCCGCAGTTGGCATCGAAATTTTGGGGATTTATCCGGATGGCCTCTTTATACCATTTTATAGCCTCATCGTAGTCAGCTATGTCATCACAGGCTCTGCCTATAGCCACATAAGCACTATCATCAACAGGATTTTTCTTGATTTCTTTTTTTAAATAACTAATTGCCTCACTGTATTCCCCGTTGTCAAGGTAGCGCTGAACAATAGAATCATCATAGGGGCAGGCAATTTTGTTATCCAAAAACAATAACAATATCAGTGAGAGGAGGGTTAAAACACCTTTAGGTAATTTAGACAGTTCCACAGAATAATATCCTATTATTTTGTTGGCTCTTTAGATCCTATTTCTTTCAGCAGTTCTTTAGCTTCGTTGTCCTGAGGATAATTCTCTATAGACTTCAAAAGAAGCTGCCTTGCTTCTTTTATCTTGCCCTGTTTCAGGTAGATTTTGGCTAAACCGTTGTATTTCTTATATTCAACGTTAGGACTGATCTCGATGGCTTTCTTCAGGCTGTCTTCTGCCTCGCTAAGTTTCCCCTGCTTCAGATAAAGTAAACCTAAACCCTCATAAGGACAGGAAAAAGTGGAGTTGTTTATCTTTAAGGATCTGGCTAATAATTGCTCAGCTTCCTTATTTTTCCCTTTATTTAAATAAACCATACCTAAGCCTGCGAGGGCATATTCGTTATTTTTATCTATCTCCATGGCGCGCTTAAAATATTTCTCGGCCTGGTCGTATTCTCCCAGCCAATTGTAGGCATTCCCCATGCCTAAGAGCGCAAGCAACAAAAGAGGGTCTACTTTAAGGACTTTCTCGTAGCAGACAATAGCTTCTCGATACTTGTGTTCATTAGCATTTACCCAGCCTAACCCCAACAAAGCCATAAACCTATCTTCTGACTCCACACTGACCTTCAGATTCAGGGCATCTTCAAAATATTTTCTTGCCAGCTTGTAGTCTTTTCTGGCGTTAGCGATATGCCCCAGCCCGGCAAGGGTAGGACAACTGGCCCCATATTCCTTTACTAAATCATTAAAAATATGCTCGGCTGCAGCATAATCGCCTTGCATTATCAGGATATGCCCCTTTAATTGCAGGATCGGCTGCACATCCCCCTTATCGACTGCCAGGGGTAAAGCCTTTTCGATATAATCTCTGGCTTTATTCAACTGGCCCATATGGTAGTAATAATAAGCAAAATCGTAGTAACCTAAATAATTGTATGGATTTTTTTTAATCTTAGCCAGGAAAGCTTCTTCTGTCTTCGGAACATTGCCAAGTTTTTTATAGACCAGGCCGATGCCCTCATAGGGGCAAAGATAACGCTCATCATATAAGCTTGTTTCAATCGACCTCTTATACCATTTTATTGCTTCGTCGTATTTATCCCGCATCCTGTAAATATTTCCTATGCCCTCAGAAGCCCTGAATTCGTCTGGGTTTATTTTAATTGCTTCTCCGAACCACTTTTCTGCTTCATCTAATTTGCCCATATTTTCATAAACCCTGGCTATCGAAACATAACTCTGGCTGTCTCCCGGCCTCATCCTAATCAATTCCCTGCTCCATTTTAACGCTTCATCATATCTGCCTTTCTTTCTATTGGTAGTGGATAACTTATCGTAAACCCCCGCATTATCCGGTTTGAATGCAAGCGCCTTTTCATACCACTTTATGGCCAGGTCAAAATTGCCCCTCTTTTCGTAAATCGTACCTATCCTTGAATAGATATCACTGTTTCGATGGTCAATCTTTGAGGCCTCCTCATACCAGGTTAACGCACCTTTATACCTATCCATATTTTCATAAATATCACCTATAGCTAAATAAACACGGCTATCATCAAAACCAATTTTTTTTGCTTTATTAAACCATTCCGTAGCTTTACCATCGTCATTTAATTTTTCATAGACCCTGCCGATGCTTATGTAGATATATGCATTACCAGGGTCTTTTTCTAAGGCCCTATTAAACCACTTTAAGGCTTCGCCGTATTTTTTCATTTCTTCATATGCCCTGCCGATATCTGAATAAATACCTGGATTACGGGGATCTATCTCCAAAACCTTATTAAACCACTTTAACGCTTCGACGTATTTACTCCTCTTCTCGTAGACTTTACCCATCCCGTAATAACCCTGAGCATCATTGGGGTATGATTTAACCATCTCGGTAAAAGATTTTTCTGCATCAGCATATTTTCCTTGCTCTATATACTGCCAGGCAGGAGACTCAGTGCCCGCGCATGAAATACTATCAGCAAAAACCACTAAAGATAACAATAGCGTAGTAAATATCAAAATAAACTTATATTTAGACATATATAAATAGGTTTTCATATCATCGCTTATGCGATCCTTTTAAAGGTAAGATAAGGAATAGGAAAGCATCAAAAGCTATTCTGGTTAATAATATAACATCATCCCAAGACTTGATTTTAGCTAACTGCTTGAATAAATAACCCGGCCTGAAATAAAATTTTAGATAGGCATACTTAGCATCGCGTTTAGCCGATTCTTCGGCAAAAAGCATCGCCCTGCCTGATACATATTTACCATAAAAAGGCGCTCCTGGCAATATCTCAAGCCTGTTAAATTGCGCATAATCAACATCCAGGATTGAAATAAACTTAAATAGCTCCGCTAAAGACACCTTTATGCCTCTTAGCGAACCAAATATAAAAAACCCCATAACTTCCATGCCGGTTTCTTTAGCTAATCTAGCTGCCTGCTTTGACTGTCCGATTGTAATTCCTTTTTTTAATATATCCAGGGCATCCTGGGAATAACTCTCAAAACCAAAAGATATCTGATGACAGCCGGCTTTATGCATTAAAGCCAACAGCTCCTTATCAACAAGGTCTACTCTTGTAGAAACTCGCCATGAGATATCTATATTATTAGAGAGTATGTATTCACACATTTTCCAGACAAGCTCTCTATTACCAGTAAAGGCCTGGTCTTTAAAAAATATTTCGCCTATCCTGTATTTGAATACAATATCATTTAATTCTTCAATAATAGACTCGATATTCCTGTATCTTATCTTGCCTAAAGCGAAAAGGCTGGAATTGCAAAACTCACACTTACCATACGGACATCCGCGGCTTATAGTCATGGTAGTGACCGGGTTACGTTTATTGAAAATAACAAATCTATAAGCCTGATTATCAATCAGCTGCCTCGCAGGCAACGGTAACTTATCTAAGTCAACCAAACTTCTTCTGCCGCAGATAACTTTATTGCCGAGTAAATAAGCGATATTTTCGCTATAATCGCCCTTGGTTATATTTAGTAAGGGTGATTCGTACTCGCCCAGAACGACAAAGTCTGCGCTATTATCGCTTAAAACTAACGATGGTTGATGAGTAACTAACGGGCCGGCAAAAATTATCTTCGCGTATGGAATATTTTTCCTGATAAGCAGGGAAAGATCCTTATCGTCATCCAGGCTTAAGGACGTGGACGGTAAAAAAACATAACCTGGATGTTCTTTTTCAATAATTTCAATTATTTTCTTATGGGTTAAATGTTTTATACTGCCTTCGATAATTTTTGCTTCGCAGCCGTTGCTTATAAGATATGCCGCGGCGTACATCAAGTCCAATGGCGGCAAAGGCACGTAACCCGGATTATAGTGGCCTGACCAGTCCCTTAAATAGTGGCAATGGCCGAATATGCTAGCGCCTCTGCCTAGGGGATCCAGAAGTATTATTTTAGGCATATTATTTGCTGCTCTTATTCTTTATATTTATCTGCTGCGGGTAATGTGGGTAGTGGCCGATTTTTGCTGGAGCATGCTTGAATGGTGGACTACCAGGAGGAACCATCTTTCCTTTGATCATCGCTTCTGTCAACTCAAGCGATTCGGTAATCTTATCTTCTTTCTTTTCATTCTGGCAATACCTGGCATCTTGGCAATATTGCACAGAGTTGTGTTCAATTTTAATTCTACCTATTCCTGGCGCAAGCCAGGTAGTTATTGTTTCTTTGCCGATCTCTGCCTCGTTTTTTTCTTCAAAATCATAGACAGAAACAAACTTAAGGCAATTTTTGAATTTACCCGCCCGAACCTCTACATCTTCTATTGAAGCCAGTGTTATGGTTAAAACTCCGGCATCCCTGATTCTCTCATCTTCAATATCCCTGACATCGTAAATTGTACTGATAATCTTATAAGTCCTGCTCTCTCCAACTTTCATATTATTGGGGAAAAACATCTTTGGTGGTTCATAAGTCTCGTAGTCGCCGTTGAACCATCCCCAATATTTATATAACTTTACCCCCTCAGAATCAATAGCTACGCATTGATTTTTTGATTGCAAAGACATTATTTTTCTTGTCTCGACCTTCCCTATCTTCTCAGTGCCTTTTATTTTAGCTATTTCCTGGTCAATAATTTCTACGTTGCCCTCATTCACCACTAGCTTGTATACCCAAGTATCACCTTCGCCTAAAGGGTAGTATTCTTTCAAGTTATAAGCTAAAAGCGTTCCGCTGAATGTAAACCCTGCTGTCACAAATAGAATAAAAACACTAGAAATCATTAATGTTAGCCTATTTATCTTCACTCCGCCCTCCTTATTTACCGCCTTTAAATTATTCAGCTTTAAAAGTTTTTATACTTAAAATTGTATCGGAGGCCCTTTTAGTTGTCAAGCACTATCTAGCTTGACAAGTTGATTATAATATAAGAAAATGTTAATGTATACTAATGTTTAAAGCGGCAACAGGCATGTATAAATATTCTGAATTAATTCGGTAGTTATAACAATGAAAAGTAAAAACAATATTTATAAAGTATTTATTTTATTAATTTTATGCTGTTCATTGGACACGGCAGCGTGCCTGGGAAGGAATATTGCTCAAGGGCCTATCGAATGGGTAGGAAATTGGGTAGAACAAGAAAAAACTAGCGGTGTATCCCGGTTTGGCGCAACCGGCAAGATAACCCTGCAGGGCAAATACGCTTATCTTGCTGACAAAGCAGGTTTATCAATCCTCGACATCTCTGACCTCAGGAAGCCCAAAAGAGTATCCCGCTTTAAGACTGGAGATAAAGTAGAAGGCATTTCTATCCGGGATAACTATGCTTTTCTTACTTGCAGCGATGCCGGGCTCTATATTCTCGATATCTCTGATCCCAAGAAGCCCAAAGAGGTATCACACTTTAGCGCTGATGGTTACGCGAAACATGTATCTCTCCAGGGTAAATACGCTTATCTGGCTGCTGATGAAACAGGCTTTTATATCCTAGACATCTCTAATCCAGGCAAGCCTAAAGGAGTATCCCGCTTTAAGACTGGCGATAAAGTAGCAGGTATTTTTATCCGGGATAACTATGCTTTTCTTGCTTGCAGCGATGCCGGGCTTTATATCCTCGATATCTCTGATCCCAAGAAGCCCAAAGAGGTATCACACTTTAAGGCTAGTGATAAAGTAGAAGGCATTTCTATCCGAGATAACTATGCTTTTCTTACTTGCAGCGATGCCGGGCTTTATATCCTCGATATCTCTGACCCCAGGACGCCAAAAGAGGTATCACGCTTTAAGACAACCGGCAAAGTCATGGATGTTTGCCTGCAGGATAAATACGCTTATCTGGCGTGTAACGAGGCAGGATTTTATACGCTGGATATCTCTGATCCCAAGAAGCCCAAAGAAATATCCCGCTTTAAGACAACCGGCAAAGTCATGGATGTTTGCCTGCAGGATAAATACGCTTATCTGGCGTGTAACGAGGCAGGATTTTATACGCTGGATATCTCTGATCCCAAGAAGCCCAAAGAAGTATCCAGGTTTAATACGCCCGGCTATGCTAAGAAAGTATTCTTACAAAATAAATATGCCTATTTCTCTACTGATGATGGACATCTATACATACTGGATATATCCAACTCTCAAAAGCATAAAGAAGTATCCCAATTTAATACTGTCGGAAAAACTATGGATATGTCTTTTCATGGCAATTATGCTTATCTTGCCAATAACAACGCAACCTGCTATATTTTAGATATCACTGACAATACAAACCCCAAAGAAGTGTCCCAATTTGGCGCTCCAGGCTATGTCAAAAATATATCTATTCGCGATAAATATGCTTATATTTCTGCCGACTATGCTAATCTTCATATACTCGATATCTCTGACCTGACAAAACCAAAAAAAGTATCTTTGTTTAATGAGGGCGGTGAAACTAAAGGCATATTTCTTAAAGACAGATACGCTTATTTTGCCACCGAGAGGGGCCTCTATGTACTGGATATCTCTGACCCGATAAAACCCAAAGAAGTGTCTTGCTTTATTATCGGCGGACATGTTAAAGATGCATCTTTCCATGGAAAATATGCTTATCTTATCCGGGAAGACTCCCTGTTCATTATTGATCTTTCTGACCCTACAAGGGCTAGAAAGATACTTCGCTTTGATGAGGTAGATAAAAACATCAGGGCTGCTTTTATTCATAATGACTACGCTTACCTGGTAAGCAATAATTTAACGGATAACGAAGGAAAACTTTATGCTCTAGATATCCAAAGTATATTTTCTAATGAACCGTGCGGGGTTATCCCAAAAAAAGTCTATTCCTTGCCAAGACGCGTGCTTGGGATGGCTTTCCAGGATAAAGGAGATTATGCCTACATCTACATCGTAAACGATAACGCAGGGTTACAGATTTTACGGCATCGAAAATAAAACCCATCTGTATAACATATGAAGAATAATAAGATTCTCTGTGCGATAGTTATGTTATTTGTTTTAACCTGTTTACTCACAGTATGCCCGCTTAAGAACAGTGCTGCAGAAAAGGGCATCGAATGGGTAGGGGCCTGGGCGCATGGCAGCGCAAATTCCTGTATAATAAAAAACATTACTTGTTATGTGGGCGCCGGCGGAAACATAGACATCTGGGATATTTCTAATCCAGGCCAGCCATTAAAGTTAAACACTATCACTACGCAGGGCATCATTATGGATTTTGCCATGCGGGATAACCTTCTGTTTGCTGCTGCTGGTTGTGATGGGGTACTTATTTTTGATATTTCGGATTCAAGACGCCCGCAAAAGATATCTTCCATCCCTTCCAAAGATTGGGTTTCCTCGGCGCCAGTTTTTGAAAACTATATCTTTGTATGCGATGATGACGCAGGCCTGTATATCTTTGATATCTCTGACCCTAAGGATCCCAAAGAAGTTTCCCGGTTCAATGCAGACAGTCCTGTTAAACATATATTCGTACAAGATAAATACGCATATCTTGCAACCGCCAAAGGCCTCTATATCCTGGACATCTCCGATCCCAAAATACCTAAGGAAGTGTCACGGTTCAATACTGATAGCCCTACTGAATATATATTCCTCCAGGGCAAATACGCTTATGTTGCCGGCGGCGAAGCGGGGCTTTATATCCTAGATATCTCTAATCCTTTTAAGCCTAAAGAAATATCTACGTTCAGCACTGACGGCAAAATCAAATGTTTAAGCATCAAGGATAAATACGCTTTCCTTGTCTGTAAAGAAACGGAAACAGGGCTCTATATCCTGGATATCTCCGATCCTAAAAACCCCAAGGAAGTATCCCGTTTTAATACTAAAGGCGGTTACCCGAGATACATCTTTATTAAAGACAACTACGCTTATCTGGCTTGCAAAGAAGAGGGAATCCACGTTTTAGACATCACTGACCCTTTAAGGCCCAGTGAGGTTTCCAGGTTCAGTCCGGGAGACACGACTGAAGACATATCTCTCCGAGACAAATACGCTTATGTTGCGGGAGGCGAAGCAGGGCTTTATATCCTAGACATATCTAATCCTTTTAAGCCTAAGGAGGCACTTAGATTTCTTACCACTGGCTACCAGACCAGGGGAATATATCTTAAGGATACCTACGCTTATCTGGCTCATGATGAACCAGGCCTCTACATTCTAGACGTTTCCGATCCTTCAATGCCAAAAAAAATTTCCCGTACTGGTATCAGCGGCCATGCTAATGATATCTTTGTCCGCGGTAACTACGCTTACCAGGCTTGCGGAGAAGCAGGGTTCTATGTTATGGATATCTCTACTCCCTCTAACCCCAAAGAAATCTCTCATTTCGGCGCTGGCGGTAATACTAAGCATATATCCATTCAAGGCAAGTATGCTTATGTTGCTTACGAAGATGCGCGCCTCTATACCCTAGACATATCTGATCCTTCCTACCCTAAAGAAGTATCTCTATACACTGTTGATGCTAAAATCAATAGCTTGGCCATAAGAGACGAATACGCTTATCTGGCTTGCGGCGAAGCAGGGCTTTATATTCTAGACATATCTGATCCTGAAAAACCCAAAGAAACCGTTCGGCTTAATACCCCTGGTTTTACCAAAAAGGTATCCCTGCAAGATAAATACGCCTATCTTGCATGCAGCAATGCTGGCCTCTATATTCTTGATATTTCTAACCCTGAAAAACCTAAAGAAGTATCCCAGCTTAAAACAATTTACAAGGCCATGGATATATACATCCATAATAACTACGCTTATGTTGCGGGAGGCGAAGCGGGATTTTATATCCTGGACATTTCCGATCCCAAGATGCCTAAGGAAGTGTCGCGGTTCAATACTGACGGCCCTGCCGTATACATCTCCCTTCAGGGAAATTATGCCTATGTTGCCACTGACGAAGCAGGGCTCCATATTTTAGATATCTCTGATCCTTTAAGGCCTAAAGAGGCATCCAGGTTTAGCAGGGACGGAAAAACTAAAGGCCTGAGTATCCAGGGTAAATACGCTTATTTTACCTGCAAAAAGGTAAAAACAGAACTCTATATCATGGATATTTCCAATCCTAAAAGCCCCAAGGAGATAGCTGGATTCGATGGGCTTGACAAAAGCATCGAAGCTATTTTCATACATGATAATTATGCTTATTGGGTAAGTGATGCTTCGGCGGGCGACAACAGGAATCTTTGCATCCTGGATATCTCAAGTATCGTATCTATTCCGGCAAAGGCTCCTGCCTGCTATCGCCTGCCGGATCGCATACGCAATTTAACTTTCCAAGATAAAGCAAATTATACTTATATTTACATCGCAAACGATGACGCAGGAGTACAAATCCTGCGTCATCTGAAATAAAAACCTCTTAAGGCCGCGTTATTAGCTCTGGCCTTCTTGTACCTGAGGAGGCGTCTCTGTCGCGGGCGATTCTTTTTCTATGCTTACTTTATTCCCGTTGATTGTTGCATCTTCAAGAATAAGCAATTCAGTGCTTTTCGCTTCTTTTTTAGTCTCAGCATTATACTCAGAAAAAGCCTCATCGGATTTTACTTTTCCCACGCCTGGCGCAAGCCATATAGTCATTGTTTCTTTACCGGATTCCGGCCTATTCACTTTTTTAAACTCATAGACCGAACTAAACTTAAGGCAATCTTTGAATTTTCCAATCGGGGTTTCTACGTCTTCTACTGAATCCAACGTTATGGTTAACGTCCCCTCTTCCATGGTCCCCTCAGCCACAACATCATCAATATTAGACTGGGCACTCTTAATCGGATATGCCCTGCTCTCTCCTAAACCAATATTCGGAAAAAGCATCTTAGGCGGGTTACAAACCTCATATTCACCGCCAGACCATCCCCAGTATTTATAAAGCTTGACCCCTTCGTCATCAATAGCTATGCATTTACTGATTGTTTTATTAGAGATTACTTTTACAGTCTCAACTTCTCCGATTTTCTCCGTACCTTTTACTTTATTTATCTCCTGGTCATTAGTTTCTACACCATTCTCCCCATTCTTCATTCTGTATACCCAAGTATTTCCTTCAGCCAGAGGAAGATATTCTTGTAAATCATACGCCAAAAGCACGCCCGTAAACAGAAATAATGCTCCCGTTGCGCAGGCTAAAATATTAAATCCCCTTAAGATCAACTTGTTCAGTTTCATTTTATTCCCCTCCTTTTGTCAAATTCTTCTTTGAATTTATTTTAACTCTTTTTGCGGGATATTTCAAGCTAAATATGGACACCCTATCTCGCTACCTTATCTGTTCTTGTTATCCTGTCTTTTACCTCCTTCAACAATGCCTTTGCCTCGGCATCATAAGGGTAGTTATGGATTGACTTTTCAAGGAGCCCCTCTGCTTCCCTATATTTACCGTATTTTATGTAAATCTTTGCCAGGCCGGTGTATTTCTTATATTCGATATCGGGATTAATCTCGATGGCTTTCCTGAAATTATCTTCTGCGTCCTTTAATTTACCCTGTTTTAGATAAAGCAACCCCAATCCTTCATAAGGGCAGGAATATGAAGCGCTATTCACCTTCAAAGAGCGGAATAATAATTCTTCCGAGCTCTTATCGTATCCTTTATTAAGATAGACCATCCCTAAGCCTGCCAAAATATATTCGTTATCCTTGTCTATATCCAACCCTAATTTAAAATACCTCTCCGCCGCGCCATACTCCCCCAACCCGATGTAGGCATTGCCCATACTCGTTAAAGCAAGTATCTGCAAGGGCTCTCCCTTTAAAATCTTTTTATACCATCCGATAGCATCTTGATACCTGCCCTCATTGGCGCTTACCCAACCCAGCCCTAACATTGCCATAGTCCTGTCTTCATCTTCTGTGTTGCCCTGAGTAAGCTTTAAAGCATCTTCGAAATATTTCTTTGCTGATTTGTATTCTTTTTTTGCGTTAGAAATGTGGCCCAGGCCTATCAGCGAAGAAGAATTAGCGCCATAATCCCTTATTAGATTGTTAAATATAACCTCTGCTGCAGCGTAGTTTTCCTGTATGAGTAAAATAAAGCCTTTTAGCCGTAAAATCCGCGCCTTATCTTCAACAATGCTATGAAAAGACAAAGCTTTTTCTACATTATAGTTTGCTTTGTCTATTTTACCGACCTGGTAATAGTACCTGGCGAGATTGTAGTAGCTTTCGTAATTAAAAGGCTGCCTTTTGACCATAGTCAGAAAATTTTCTTCTGCTTGAGATGCATTCCCTAGCTTCCTATACACCAGGCCAAGGCCTTCATAGGGGCAAAAAAACCGGTTAGGAGGGATTTTTTTTATCGATTCTTTGTACCATCTCATCGCTTCAGAGTAATTACCCTGCTCGCCATAAACATCGCCTATATAAACATAAATATTGCTGTAAGTAGGATTTATCCTGATCGCCTCTTTGTAACATTTTATCGCTTCAGAATAATTGCGCTGTTTTCTATATATAATGCCCAAACCATAATAGCTTTCGGGGACATAAGGCTCTATCCTGATCGCCTCTTTATACATCTTTATTGCCTTATCAAATTTACGCTGTTTGCTATATACATTACCAAGGCCAAGATAGCTTTCGGAATTATAAACATTCATCCTGAGCGATTCTTCATACCTTTTTATTGCTTCCTCATAACTGCCCATATTCTCATAAACTCTTCCCATATTCGCATAAATGTAACTTCTATCAGGCTCAATCCTGGCTGCTTCCCTGATCCATTTTAGAGCTTCACTATAATCGGACATGTTCGCGTAGACATTGCCTATATCCACATAAATACTACTGTCTCGCGGATCCAACCGGATCGCTTCTTTATAATATTTTATTGCTTCGGCGTAATTGCCGGCATCGGCGTTAACCAAGCCCAGGCCTCTGTAGCCATAACTATCACCGGGAGCTACCTTAATTGCCTCTTCGAATAATCTTGTTGCCTCCGCAAAGTTATCCATATCATTATAAACACTGCCCAGGCCATAGTAACCGCGGACATCACGGGGGTCTATCTTAATTAACTCTTTATACCACTTTATGGCCTCATTGATTTTCTGCTGCCTCCTGTAGATATTGCCAAGGGCATAACATAAATTACTATCTTTATGGTCAGCCGAAAGTGAATCTTTCAGATATTTTATTGCCTCATCGTATTTACTTTGGCTCAAATAAGCCTGAACCCGGGCTTCGTCATATGAAAAAACTAAATCGTTATTGCAGAATGTCAACAGCACGGGCAATACAATCAAAAAAATGAATTTACCTTTGGATATAGACAAATGGATACTCATATTTTTATCTTTCTAATACATCTGATAACTCAGAAAGCGCACGGGAAATTTTTTTAATATGGGATTCGCGCATATTATCAAAAATAGGCAGTTGCATAGCATTCGCGTATACTTTATTAACACTAAGGTAATTGCCGTTTAATCCTATTGCACAATTATTAGTGATTTCCGAATAAATCCCGCAATCTACCCCTTGAAACATAAGCCTCCTGCGTAACCTATATAAATTTACACTATTACTCAGAATCCTTATCACATAATAATAGTAAGTCCTGCCACTGTTGGCCAAAGCGTCATCCTGAAGCGCCAGATACTTACTACCTTTTAAATATTTACTTAACGAACCTGCATTTTTTTTACGCATCTCATTCGCCTTATCCAGGCGAGCCAATAATTTTAAACCGATAAAAGCCTGCAGATTAGTAAACCTGTATTCGCCTGCCCTGGCTTTATGTGATAAAAATAAATAAAATCTGTCTATGAGGTCTGCGCTGGCCTTAAAGGAAAAAAGGAAAGTAAATAAATAGAAAAAAGGAGTCACTGTTAAAAAATACTCCAGATAACAAAATAACACCCTCTTGAATAAAGAGGCCCTGGAAAACGGCAACTTGCTTATTTTCTTTCTTATGAAATCCGCTGTTTGTCCATCATTAGTAGTGACCACACCTCCGCCAAAGGTGTTTAGGTTCTTAATAAACTCTAGGCTGAAAAAACTATCGTTACCCGACCCTACTTTTTTATTTTCATATTCACTGCCTGCAGCATGGGCGCAATCTTCGATAACTCTCAGGTTATATTTATCAGCAATACGTTCAATATCACGCAGGTTACATGGTAAGCCAAAAAGATGTGTGGCCAATATAACTTTTGTCCCGGGGCTGATAAGGGCTTCTATAGACTGGGGGCTGATATTAAACGAACCCTCATCGATATCGGCAAGCTTAGCGGCAAATCCTTTTCTTTTGATTAAATCGACTAAAGCCTTCAGTGTATA
>Ga0247841_10008982_pt1 | contig 14140 bp, 16 predicted proteins | sample LaCruzMarch2015__2_FD_192410 | JGI IMG/M metagenome (GOLD analysis project Ga0247841, IMG submission 192410) | Freshwater microbial communities from meromictic Lake La Cruz, Castile-La Mancha, Spain - LaCruzMarch2015_18m | ecosystem: Environmental > Aquatic > Freshwater > Lake | place: Spain...
CTTGGACAGAATAAAGCGAATATGTTTGGCCCGTAAAGCCCGGCCTTTTTTTGAAGTTTTTAGGATAATTATACTTGCCCTTAATCCCGTATCTTATTATCTTAATAATCTTTAGTCCGCATTCTTCTTTTATCTCCCGCTTTAATGTTTTAAGCTTATTTTCTCCTTTCTCCACTCCCCCCTTTGGGAATTCCCAGCCTTTCCAGTGCTTTTTTCGCTTAAGAAGAAGGTAGACTGGCTTGTTTGAGTGCTTATCTAGAAGATAGACGACTGCGAATATGGCTGGCCTGTATGTACTGGTTTTTATGTTATTTTTCATATTTTTCCTCTTTTTTACCCAATAATACCTCTAAATTTCAATAACTTTAAATAGATTGCCCTCTTTAAAATAGATTATATCAAAATGAGGTGCGACATAGTTTTTGGGGGAAAAGCAGGCCAGGGTCCTAATATTCTGACAGAGGTAGTTTCAGAAGGACTTCTCAAAAAGGGCTTTTATGTGTTCTATTCAAGGGATTATCAATCTCTCATTAGGGGAGGTCATAACTTTAATATGCTAAGTTTTTCAGATAACCCCCTGTACAGCAATTCTTCAAAAATAGACATTCTTGTCTGTCTTGATGAGAACACACTTGGAATACATAAAAAATCTCTTAAAAATAAAGGTATAATCCTTAAAGGAGAAGAGGAAAATATGTTCTTTGCAGGAGCAGTATATAAAATACTCGGAATTGACTTAAAAATTCTTGAAGATGAACTAAGAAAAATCAAGAATTATGAGGAAAACATAAAACATGCGAGAAAAGGCTATGAAAGAGAAAACGAGCGTTTGCATTTAAGAAAAATTATAAATAGTATGGAAATGCAGGCGCGAGAAAGAAAGTTAAAGTTGCCAGACTTAAACAAACAAATACAAAATTTAAATTTCATGAATGGGAGCCAGGGTGTATCTTTGGGTGCAGTAGGTTCGGGTTTAGATTATTACTATGCTTATCCTATGACTCCTGCAACGCCTGTCTTGACAGAACTCAGCCAGATGCAGCTTGAAAAGAACATGAAACATAAAACCGTAGAGTTAGAAAATGAGATTGCAGTAATGATTGCAGGATTAGGAAGTTCTATTGCTGGAAAAAAGGTGATGGTGGGAACTTCTGGCGGAGGATTTGACCTGATGACAGAGGGTTTAAGCATGGCAGGAATGGCAGAGATTCCAATTGTAGCCTATCTTTCTTCAAGGCCAGGGCCAGGCACAGGCGTGGCAACTTACACAAGCCAGGGAGAATTAAATCTTGCATTATATTCGGGGCATGGTGAATTTTCTAGGTTAGTTTTAGCTCCGGGAGACCCAAAAGAATGCACAGAAGCAACAAATCAAGCATTTTACTTTTCACAAAAATATAAAATTCCAGCAATAGTTCTGACAGACAAGCATTTGGCAGAAGCAAAATATCTCATAGAAAATAATGCAAAGATTCTGCCTGTAGAAAATTCAATAGTCAGTATGGAAAGATACAATTCCTATGAGCACGATGAAAAAGAAAAATCAATAGCAACAGAAGACAGCAAAATAATAAGAAAGAATTTTGAAAAAAGAATGAAAAAACAGGAAGAAATAAACAAGGAAGCAGAAAATTTTGAAATGTTCAAAATTTACGGAAAACAAAACAGCAAAAATCTTATAATCGGCTGGGGCTCAACAAAAGGAGCAATACTTGATGCAATAGCCGAAGGAAAGATTGATGCAAAATTTCTCCAGATTTTATACCTGGAGCCGTTTTCAAGAAAAATCAAGCCAATATTGGAAGAAGCAAAAAAGATAATTATAGTAGAAAATAATTCTACTAGCCAGTTGGCAAGTTTGATTGCACAAAAAACAGGAATAATCATAAATGATAAAAATAAAATTCTGCGCTATGACGGCAGACCCTTTTTCAGCGACGAGCTGATAAAAGAGATAAGGGAGAGATTGTGATGAAAAAGCACAAAATTAAAAAAACTAAACCTGCGAAAAAAGTAAAGAAGCAAAAGAAAGAAAAAGCTATAAAAATGAAAACTGCTAAAATCAAACTTCCTAAAGTCAACATCCGCACACAAACACCTTCAACCTGGTGCCCAGGTTGCTTCAACTTTCAAATCCTCGCAGGAGTACAAAAATATATTGAAAGCCAGATAATTGCTGGAAAAAAGAGAGAAGACTTTGCAATTGTAACAGGAATCGGCTGTCATGCAAAGATATTTGATTATCTTGATTTGCCGGGCATAAACAGCCTTCATGGAAGAGTGCTTCCAACATGTCTTGGAATAAAGATAGCAAAGCCAGAACTTAATGTAATTGGTTTTTCAGGAGACGGAGATGCTTATGCAGAGGGAATGGAGCATTTGGTTCATAATGCAAGATATAACTCAAACATAAAATATATTGTTCATAATAATCAGGTTTTTGCTCTTACTATAGCAGAACCAACGCCAGTAACAGAAAAGGGTTATAGAGATAAAACAACACCAAGAGGAGTAAAGATTCTTCCATTAAACCCGATAAGATTAATGCTTGCGTCAGGAGCAAGTTTTATTGCAAGAGTTTTTGCAGATTCTGAACAAGTCAATAAGGTTCTTGAAGAGGCATCTAGGCATAAAGGTTTTGCTTTTATAGAAATTTTGCAGCCATGCATTATCTTTCATCCAGATGCAGGATACAAAGAAAGAACATATAATCTTCAGGAAGCAGGCCACGATAAGACAAATATGGTTGCAGCAATGCAAAAAGCAGAAGAGTTTGATTATAATTCTAAAGCAGGAAAAATTCCAGTGGGAATTTTTTACCAGAAAGAGCGTGACGTTTTTGAAGAAGTTTTGAGAAAGTAAATTTAATTAAACTTCTCGGATTAATTTTTTTATTAATTAAGAATTATTCTTCCTTCGCCAAAAATCTCATATTCGCAGTCTTATTATCTTAGAATTATTCTTGCTCAACTGCAAATATTCGCCACCAGGGCTTTTTTGTACTTGTAACATTTCCAGTATCAGAATCAACCTGTGCACTAACACCCATTTTTGTTTTGATGAATCCAAAAAGCTTGACATCTTTTTGTGCTTTTACTTCGTAAGTGGCTTTTGTCTGATTTCCACTCCCCGTTTCTTTAAGAACAATTGTGCATCCTTCACTTTTATTACAGTTCTTTATACCCAGTCTTGCGATTGCTGTTGCAGATGCTGTAGACGGCATAATCTTAACAGAAGTGCAGTTCTCTTCCCAAAGTCTTAGACATTTTTGCTTTGATTCGCACCATGAATTACCTGTACTGGCTTTGCAGCCATGTTCATCGCTGTCATTTCCTACCATCATCTCTGAATTAATCTGATTTTGCATTTGTTCCTGATTGCCAGTCCCATCACCCTGTCCTGAATCAACAACATAAGCAGTTAATTTTCCTAGTTCTGCGCTTACTAGTCCAACTAGACTAAAAAGAAGAATAGTTGCAAGAATAAAAAACATAACTTTTTTCATAAATCTCTATAATCTTTGTTCTTTAAATATGTTTCCAGAGCATAATTTTAAAACCTTATTTTTGTTATGTTCTAATAAGCCCACTTCCTATAGCGGTATTAGAACGGCCTGGAAAGCCGTGCCCTTTACGGGGCAGACAGGTTCGACTCCTGTAGTGGGCGTCATAGTGGGCGTCATGTAGACAGAAAACATAAATTCTGTCTACAATCACCTTTTGGCTTTTATCATTAGCCGGTGTAGACAGATGTAGACAAAAAAGAAACAAACATTTAAATATGTAGACACCCATTATATTACTATAAGGAACTGAAAAAATGTACCTCGAAAAACGCAAAACAAAAAAAGGAGTGAAATATTATCTCGCACACTCTTTCCGCGAAGGCGGAAAAGTGCAGAAAATCAGGGTTTATCTTGGGAGCAATCTTGACAAAAAGATACTTGCACAAAGGCAGGAAAAAGCAAGCGAGTTATTAAAACAGCAGCTAAACAGCTTCAAGATTGTAAGAAGCCCTATAAATTACAAGCTTTCGAAAAGAGAAAAGGATCTTATTGAGCATCTCAGGAAAAAAGCAAAACTAAAAGTTATTCATCTTTCTGAAAAAGATTGGGAATTGTTCACAGAATTATTCACGTACAATACTAATGCTATTGAAGGCTCCACTATAACTCAGGAAGAAGTTTTTGACATACTTGGAGAGGGAAAATGGCCTTTTTCAAAACCAAAGGGAGATATTTCCGAAGCATATGGTGTAGCAGAAGCAATAAAGTTTATAAGAAAAGCAAAAATATCACTTTCTCTTCAATTAATGACTGATTTGCATTATACTATTTTTAAAAATTCTAAAGATTTTGCAGGGCAGTTCAGGCATAAGGGCGTGGAGGTGGGGGTAAGAGACGGATTGGGGAACATAATTCACTTGGGTGCTCCTTCTTCGCGTGTTGTTGGTTTGCTTAACGAACTTGTAAAGTGGTATGATACAAACAAGAAGAATTATCCGCCCATTGTTCTTGCTGCAGTTATTCACAATCAATTTGAATATATTCATCCATTTGAAGATGGAAACGGAAGAGTCGGAAGACTTCTTCTGAATAATATTCTTATAAAAAACAAGCTTCCTCCTGTCAATATTTCCATGGATAATAGAAAAGAATATTATGAAACACTCCGAGTTTTTCAGAGAACAGGAGATATCAGGCCTACAATTGAGCTTATACTAAAAGAGTACAAGCATCTGGAAAAAAGGTTTAAGTCTTCAGGAAAGAAGAAAAAGGAATAATCTGATATAGGGGTAATTCATCTAAATACTTAAGAATATCATCTTCTTCTGATATTTATGAATCTGATTAGTAGGTTAAAAAAACTCGCTCCAAGCGATAAGATTATGAGTTTAACTTTGGAAATTAATAGTGTGCCGGGATTTTTAAACGATTTGGGAATGCATAAGACCTGGGCTGCCTGTGGAGTAAAATATGAGTTCAAAACCATAATCGAAACGCCAATAGGCCATATTCGATGCGGTTTTTTAAGAACTTATTCTAATTACCTGCGAGCGAGCGTTGAGGCATGTGCTTATTTTTCAGCTAGGGGAATTGATGTAAATTTAATAGATTCAAGGGCAGAAGGAAAATACATTAAACTGCAGGATAGAAGATAATCTGTAGACAGTTGTAGACACCCAATATCATTTTTTAGTATTTTGTAGACACCTAATTTATCTTCTATTATCCCTTAAATCCAATATTCTTTTCTGCTCTTTTTTCTCAGAAAAAGAATATGGGACATATATTTTCTTTTTTGTTGCAGGATCCATGCCTGTATAATACATGCATGTTGATACAGTCATGGGTGTAGGAGTAAATATCTGAACAGCTTCACAATTATTTAATTCTTTTATTGCTTTTGCAAGCTCTTGCGCTTCTTTCATGCTAGAACCGGGATGACCGGTCATAAAATAAAAACTTAGTTCTCCTTTTCCCAGTTTATCAAAAGTTTCTACAAACTTTTTAAGATTTCCTTTATTCTTATTCATTAATTTAAGAACATTTTCATTAACATGCTCTGGCGCTATTTTTAGTTTTCCAGAAATATGGTTCTCTGCTATTTCCCAGATATAATCTTCAGTAGCCATATCATATCTTATCCCACTTCTTATGAATATTTTCTTTATTCCTGCTGTTTTTCTTGCTTCTCTTAAGAGATTAACAAGTCTTGCATGACTCTTGATGGGGTCTTTATCAAAGTCTAAACCATACATATTAGCAGAAGGACCTCCAAAATCATCTATGATTCCTTTAAAACCTTTAAGTGTCGTAATGTATTTTACTTCTTTCAGGATAGATTCTTCTGAGCGAGAGATTATTTTATCTCCCATGGAAAGTCTAATCGAACAGAAATTGCAGTTTCCTACACATCCTCTGTGTGTAATTACTGAAAATTGAAATCCTGCCATGTAGGGTACATTTTTTATCTCTCTTGAAAAAGGAAGTTCGTAATACAAATCTAAATCTTTTGTGGTATATTCCGGAGATTTATACTGAATTATATAAAAATCTCCTGTTTTTTGCACTAAATTTTTATGATTGGAAAAAAGATTCTGCATGTCACAGAAACGTTCTTTACTTTCTGAGACTTCTTCATGAGTTGGAAGTTTTATGAACATATCCTCTGTTTCAGGAAGAATTTTTAGTCTTAGACATGTTCCGTCTATTCTTTCGAGTGTCTTTCCTTTTTTTAATCTGTTTGCAATTTCTAATATCTGTTTTTCTCCTTGCCCATAAACAAGTATATCTGCTCTTGAATCAAAAATTATTGATTTTCTTAGAGAATTTTGCCAGTAATCATAATGTGTAAATCTTCTTAGGGTGGCCTCTGTTCCGCCGATAACTTTAGGTGAATCTTTAAATTTTTGGCTTATCCAATTGCAATAAGTAATTATTGCCCTGTCTACTACCTTTTTTTCATAGCCTAAAAGTTCATCTTTTTCTCTTGGTCGGTTAAGAGAGGTATAATTTCTTACCATTGAATCTACTGCACCAGAAGATATCCCAAAGAATAATCTTGGCTTTCCAAATTGAGTGATATCTTCTGCGCTTTTTGGAGTTTCTATTACTGCTACAGAATAATTGTTTTTCTCTAAAAGTCGTTTTAGTATTGCTACACCGCATAAAGGGTGGTCAAAGTATTTTTCTCCTAGCACGAAGATTACATCGTACTGTTTCTTTATAATTTTCATATTGGCTATACGAAAATTAGTATTAAAAACCTATCCACCAAACTTTTAAAAATCCCTCTTCCCGCTCTTTTTCATGAAAAAGAGCAGCGTAATATTTATAACCCTTGGAATTTTGATTCTTTTAATAGCGGGCATAATAATACATAATAACATGGTAAAAAAATCTTTATCAGGAAATGCAATATCAACCAGCCCGGTAAGAGTTCTTCTTCATACAAATATGGGTGACATAACTATAGAATTAAGGAGAGATATGCCTATCACAACAGGAAATTTTGAAAATCTCACAAAAAGTGGAGTCTATAACGGCGTTATTTTTCACAGAGTCATGGCAGGGTTTATGATTCAAGGCGGAGATCCGACCGGAACAGGTTATGGCGACAGAAGAATTCCTGCGATTAAAGATGAGTTTAACGGTGAGCAAAAGAATAATCGGGGAACAATTGCCATGGCAAATTCTGGTCCGAATACAGGAAGCAGCCAGTTTTTCATAAACCTTGTTAATAATAATTTTCTTGATGGAAAACATCCTGTTTTCGGCAGTGTCATTGAAGGCATGGATGTTGTGGATAAGATTGCAAAGGTAGAAACAGATTCCAGTGACAGACCTTTGAGTGAAGTTAAGATAATTTCAACAAGGATAATTTAATAATTTATTAGCTTTCAGTATAAATAAATTTATAAACGTGTCTTCTTATTTTAGATTATGGCATCAATAAGAGCGGTGGAAAAGACGATTCCTGAAATCGAGGCAAAGATGAAGATTGTTGGCGGAGATATGATAAAGATAGAATATCTCGAAAACTGCCTTAAACAACCGCTTCCAAACGATGTTAAGAGGTTCTGCCATTTGAAACTTGCTGATTTATATTCTTCAAAACTCATGTTTAAGCTTGCTGCAAAAAATATAGATTTTGCAGGAGAATGCGCAACAACATACAAAGATAAAATAAATTATTTTATGAAAGAAATCGAGTATTTGATGAAAGATGAGGACTATCTGTTTATAGAAAAAGCATTCAAAAAAGCTTTTAATTGCGCTGCAAATTCAGAAAAAAAGATTCTTGAAGCACAATTAAAGAAAGCTTTCATAACTAGGGCAGAAGAGTATGAGAAAAAGGGGAAGAGAAATGCTGCAATAAAGATTTATGAAAAATTCTGTGAGAGGCATTATACCACGCAGGATGAAAAAAAAGAGATAATGGCAAAACTTGCAGATTTATACTCAAAAACAGGAAAGGTCAGGGAAGCCATGAAAACAGAAGCATGGATAAAAAATCCTCCCGCACCAGTAAAAAGGCAGGATGATGGGCAAGATGTGAAGGTTGTTTCTTTTGCAGAATTGGGTATTGAAGGTTTGGATTAATTCTAATTTATTATTAAAAATTATTCAAGAAGAACAGCCGTAGCGATAACTGTTGTCCACATGCCATCCTTATTTCCTTCTGCAGACTGCCAGATATTTGTTGTCTTGAAAATGTGACCGCTTGCTTTATAGATTTGTTCTCTTTCTTCCCATGCCTTGCTGGAATCAAATTCAACGCCGAGCGTTGTTGCAAGCATTGTTGCTGCTAAATCTTCTGCATACTCGCCGGATATTTCTCCTTTTTCTCCGAATGTATGATGTTCAGAAAGATATCCGTAATTATTTGTGTCCTTAGGTACAGCAACGCCTATTGCCGAAGAAATTAATCTGTTTGGTTCATTTGTCTCATTTCTTGCCATAACACAATACACTATCTGTCCTGCTTTCAATAATGCAAGACCTTCATCTTTGGGAATAATCTTGCAGTTTGGAGGTAAAATGCTCGAAACATAAACCATATTGCATTTTTCTATTCCTGCATTTCTCAGTGCAAGCTCAAATGAAGCAAGTTTATCCTTATGAACTCCTACTCCTTTTGTAAAAAACATTTTTGTTGGTACAAACATCTTAGTAAACTTATGTAACAAATATTTTTAAACCTATACCTTTTTTTGTTTTTATGCATTATCACATCATAATGACTGAATTGTGCAATTCTCAGTGTAGATACTGCTATGAAAAGTCAATGAAGGAGTTTGACAATAAACTGGACAAGAAGTTTAAATTTGATTTCTCTGCGCCAGATGTGTCTCAAGTCAGCGAAGATAGATTAAAGAAATTTCTTGAGAGAGATAAAAATCCCATTTTGATTTTTTATGGCGGAGAACCTCTTCTTGAAGCAGAAAGAATAATGAAAATAATTGATTCATTGGAAAATATCAGTGTAAGATTCAGAATACAGACAAATGGAAAACTTCTTGATAAGCTTCCTAAAAAATATTTAAACAAAATTGAAAAAATTCTTGTTTCAATTGACGGAACAAAAGAAAGAACAGATTTTAATCGAGGAGAAGGAACCTATGAAAAAGTTTTGGAAAATATCAGCATCATCAGAAAAAATGGTTATAACGGGGAAATTGTAGCAAGAATGACTATTTCCTCGCCGGACATTTTTGAGCAGGTTAAACATCTTATTGATTCTGGATTTACTTCTGTTCACTGGCAGTTAGATGCTGGTTTCTTCAAGTTTGACTTTGACAGGGAGAAATTTGAAAGATTTGTGGAAAAATATAACAAAGAAATAAGCAAATTGATTAATTTTTGGATAAAAGATATGAAAATGAACAAAAGAGTTCTTATGTTGTATCCTTTTGTTGCAATAATTGAAAGTCTTCTAAAAGGCGAGAAAACAAAACTAAGATGTGGCGCAGGTCATTCGGGTTATGCTATAACAACAGACGGAAAAATTGTCGCTTGTCCTATTATGAACAATATTAAGGATTTTGAAGCAGGCAGTCTCGATAGTAAGCCAGAAGAGCTCAAAAAATTCGATGTTGAAGGTGAATGTCTCAAGTGCGAGATAAAAGATTTATGCGGAGGAAGATGTCTTTATTGGAACAAGGCAGGATTATGGCCAGAAGAAGGAAATATGTTGATATGCAAGACAATAAAACATCTTATTTCAGAACTGCAGAAAAATCTTCCCTTGATTAAAAAGTTTATAGCCGGGGGGATAATCACCAAAAAAGATTTTGAGTATGAAAAGTATTTTGGACCCGAGATTATACCTTAATTCTACGCTTTCCTGATAACATAAAAAACTTCATTTTCAAAGTCAATTTTTTGAAACCTCCATTTATTCCTCTCAAACATTCTTTCAATCCATCCCCGATAAGGAAAATTCATCATTTTTCCTGCTAGAGTTTTTTTTGAAAAACTTACAACAATCCACTCAGAATCAAGATTTGATATTATCTTCTCGCTTTGCTTATGGTCTTTTCTGTCAAGCACATCCACTAGCTTGAACATAAAGCAGACATCTGCTTTTGGAAGTTTTTTTATTTCCTCTTCTTCTATTGTTGAAAGATTTATTGTTTTTGCTTTCCCGAGAATCTTGTCTTTCATAATGTAAAAATATTCATTGAGAAGAGAGATGTCAGCATTATCAATATCATAAGAGTAATAATTAACTTTGTCTAAACTCATAAAGGAAAAAGAAAGAGGATTAAGACCGCAACCTAAATCTAATATTGTAACGGGCTTTCCTGTTATTTCAAATATTTTATTATATATCTTGTTATAATCTTCAAGTCTTTCTTTTGTTGAGCTGTTTGTAAGTAGTATTTTCTTTATTAATTCTGCATTATCTGGAGCTAGTTTGAGCTCTTCAAGGTATTTTTCTCTTTTTCCCCTAGAATTTGTTTGAAAGCTTCCGTAAATCTTGTGTAGTTCTGTTTTAATGTCCTTCAGTATTTTCTTGTCTTTGTATCTTTCATGATGGGGATTTCTTTTAAGATATTTTTCTATTTCTTCGTTTATTACTTCTTCAGAAAGAGTTTTGTATTTTTTGCTCTGTTTTATCTCTGCGAGCAGTTCTTGAGTGTTCATAATCTTATTAAGAAAAAGGTTATTTTAAGGTTATCGTTATCTTTTTGCATAATCTTCCCAAAGTTTGTCAAAAACAGGTTTTATCTGCTTTTCAAATATATCTTCAGGAGAAGGAACAGCATTGATAAGAATAATCTTTCTGTAGGGCATTTTTTTAGGCAAATCAAGATAGCATTGTCTTAATTTTCTATTAAACTCTATATTACTCTCAAATTTTTGCTCTTGTTCTTTTCTATTATTGTCTTTTTTCATTCTTTCAATAGCAACTTCAACAGGAACATCAACAATAAAAGTTATATCTGGAACAATTATCTGCCCATGCATATTTCTCAATTCCTCAAAACCAATTCCCTGGGCTTGTTGATAAGCAAGAGTTGAGCAATCATATCTGTCTGAAATAACATGAATCCCTTTTTCTAAATTCGGATTTATCATAACATTTATATGTCCATGCCTGTCAGCGATAAACATTTCAGCAAGTTGTCTTGCATGACTATAAGGGTCACTTTCTTCTCTTAATTTTTTTCTTATACTTTCATTTGCATAAGGCTCCCTTGTTTTTAGAATGTGATTGTATTTACTTAATTGGGAGATATAATCATCAAGCATTCTAACTTGTGTAGATTTCCCGCAGCCGTCTATGCCTTCGAATGTTATAAATAGTCCTCGTTTTGTCATAGTCGTCTTATATAATTCAAGAAACTATAATCCTCCCTTTCGTATTCTATTGCTAATTTCCAATCAGTCTCATCAAATTGTGGAAAAAAAGTATCACCCTCATATTCCTGATTTATTCTTGTAATCTCCATCATATCTGCAATGCCCATTGTAGCTTGATAAATTTTTTCTCCCCCAATAACATAAATCTGGTTATCAACTCTTCTAGCCTTGTCCAACGCTTCTTCAATATTCTTTGCTATAACAATCCCATTACTACTTTTCATAGTGCTTGAAACAATAATATTTGTCCTATTGACAAGAGGTTTTTTTAAGGATTCATATGTGACTCTTCCCATTATAACTGGATGACCAATTGTTAATGATTTAAATCTCTGCAAATCTTCTTTATACCTAATATCTCCCAACCAGGGAATCTTGCCTTTATTTCCTATAACATTATTTTTATCCATTGCAGCTATAATTGTAATCATATTAAACAGCCATCGCCCTTTTTATTGCAGGATGTGGATTATATCCTATAAGTTTGAAATCTTCTATTTTTAGTTGATCATAAGGTTTATTTGCTATTTCTAATCTTGGAAGTTCTTGCGGATCTCTTTGTAATTGTTCTAGTATGGCCGTAACATGATCCTGTCCTTCTTTACCAATTTCCTCAGAAGGTGCTGTTTGATTAATCCAATCGAGAATATCTTTGTAACCAGAATCTCCAAAAGCATGGTCTACTTTTGCTTTCAAAACAGCCAGATTATCACCATAAAATCTTCCCCTATTTCCTGCTCCGCAATAAAAATGTGAATCTCCAAATGTGTGTATGAACCTTCTTGGTTCTAAACCTGCTTGCTTTGCGATTATCTGTGTTAGCATGGCGTAACTTGCAATATTAAATGGAACTCCTAAGAACATATCACATGATCTTTGATACAATTGTAAATCCATTTTTCTATCTTGAACATTTATATGGTACATAACATGGCAAGGAGGAAGAGCCATATTCGGAATCTCCTCGGGATTCCATGCAGAAACAATAAGTCTTCTTGAGCTAGGGCTTTTCTTTAATGTTTCGATGAGACTGCCAAACTGATCAATCTCTTTTCCATCAGAAGTTTTCCAATGTCTCCATTGTCTTCCATAAACAGGACCGAGATCACCATTTTCAGTTGCAAATTGTTCATCTGATTTTATTCTTGCAATGTAATCTTCTTTTGCCTTGAACCAATCAGCAGAGTACATGGGCAAATTTTTTTCAAGACTTTGTTTTTTAATATGATGCTGAAATGCATTATCATCCCAGATATGAACATCATTATCAAGGAGAGGTCTAATGTTACTTTCTCCTTTCATAAACCACATTAATTCATGGGCAATAGTCTTTATTCCCATTTTTTTAGTTGTAAGCAACGGAAAACCTTTCTGCAAATCGTATTCATTTTGATACCCAAATAGAGAAATAGTGTCTATTCCTGTTCTATTTTTTTTATATCCAGAACGTTCATCAGATAATATCGTTCTTGAATGATGTAAATATTGCTCTACCATCTTTTATATAAATCTTCCAAAAATAGAGTATATAAATAAATCTACAAAAAAATATATATTTCAGAACAATTCATTATTTAAATGAAAGACTCGAATTTGGTTCATGACAATAGGGATAGATATAGATGAAGTGCTGTTTCCTTTAGTTCCAAAAATATGCAAATTCCTCAATAAAAAGCATGGAATAAGTTTAGCTGAAAAGGATTTTCTTAGCTATGATTTCTGGGAAAATCCTGCTTACAGGATAAATGGAGTTCAGGCAACCAAGCAACAGGCAATTGAAGATTTTTATGAGTTTATTAAAAATCCCGAATTTAGAAAGATTCGACCATATCCTGGGGCAGTAAAAGCAGTATTTGAGCTAAAAAAAATTGATAGGCTTGTTGCTATAACCTCGCGTCAAACAGAGCTTCAAAATCATACAAAATGGCAAATGGGTTATTTTTTCCCGAAAGCATTTTCAAATATCTCTTTTGGTAATAAGTATTCAAAAAATTCCGGCCCAAGCATTACAAAAAGGCAATTATGCAGAAGTAATTGGGTTTATCTTCTTCTGGAGGATAATTTAGAATATGCTTTAGAAGTTTCAAAGGACATTTCAGTTATACTTTTTAGAAAGCCATGGAATAGTAAATTTGATTCAGGTAGTTGTAATAATATTCATCCAGTTGAAAATTTAGAACAAGCAGTAGAAATCGCTAAGAGTATATACGCTCGTTAATCCTTCATCTCTATCTTCACGTTAACAGAACGAGGAATCGGCAATCGCATTATCGAATGAAGAACAGCTTCATTAGAAGGCAAGTCAATTATTCTTTTATGAACTCTCATCTCAAATCTGTCAAAAGTTGCTGTTCCATTACCGCATGGAGACTTTCTTGTTGTTATCTTGAATTTTTTTGTAGGAAGAGGTATTGGTCCGCTTATAGTCACGCCTGCCTTTTTCGCGATTTCTTTTATTGTAGCGCAGATATTGTTTAACTCATTAATATCTAAGCTTCCGAGTTTTATTCGTACGATTGACATATCTAGCTTAAAAAAAATACATTTAAAAACCTTTCTGGGATGTTTCATAAGTCTACAACAAGAGGATATTGAAAAAAGATGGAAATTTGTGCATTAGCGTCAGGCAGTTCTGGAAATTGTTTTTATCTTGGAAACAGGAAAGATTCAGGAATTCTTATAGATGCGGGAATAACATGCAAGCAAATAGTTGAAAGACTTGAAAAAATAGGAAAAAAACCAGAGAAAATAAAGGCAATGTTCATAACA
>Ga0247841_10008984_pt1 | contig 14135 bp, 4 predicted proteins | sample LaCruzMarch2015__2_FD_192410 | JGI IMG/M metagenome (GOLD analysis project Ga0247841, IMG submission 192410) | Freshwater microbial communities from meromictic Lake La Cruz, Castile-La Mancha, Spain - LaCruzMarch2015_18m | ecosystem: Environmental > Aquatic > Freshwater > Lake | place: Spain...
CATTTCCAGGTAATATATTTTTCCGGGATTAAGCGCAACAATCATTTCTTTAGGGAGTTCCATGGAATACGAACCTTTTTCAAAGTTCCCCAGGTTGGTGTTCACAAGCATCCTTCCATCCTGGTTTATCAGGATAAGGTCCACTTCAGAAAAGCCGGCAACGGTAAATGAAACAGTTGCATGATCCTCAACCGGATTCGGGAAAACAGTCAATTTGGTCTGATCCTCCGATTTGTCACACTGATCATTAAACCCCAGCGGAAAGACCGACAAAAGTCCGTTTTCGGCACCGGTCAGGATATTGGCCGACAAACTATCGCCGATAATACAATTTGAAAGGATTAGTGGAAATTCGCCCCGGATATTGCCCACAACGAGTTGAAATAATACAACATCTCCGCTGTTGCCCTGGAAAGCGGTGTTGTTTGGGGAGTAGGAGAAGATGCGAAGGAGATTTGATCCCACCATGTTTCCAATAGCCGTATGGTTTGTGCCGCGTCCGCTCACATGGATTGAATTTGTCAGAAAGCTGACATTTTCTGGCAACGGCAGATCGAACTGGAAAGAGATGAACCTGTCGGTATTGGCGATACTGGCCGAAACGGCGATGGTGTCGCCCGGCCGGGCGAAGGCATGGTGGATGATCATCACGTTCTGCGCACCTGCCGTTGTTAAAACCAAAACGAATATCAAAATAAAGAGTTTTTTCATATCTGGTGGTGAAAATTCAAAATCCTGTTGTTTTGTTCTAAAGCTATTCATTTGGCGTATTCATTTTCTCCAAAAAATCTTTCATTTTCTTCCCTTTGGTTGTCAGGCGGTATTTTTGATGCTTGCTGTTTGGTTTATCAGGAATGGTCATTTCGATCAGGCCGTATTTAATTGCCGGTTTGATATATTCTTTACGAAAATACTCTCTGTCAGATAATCCTATAAGTTCCTGAATAGTAACCCTTGATTGTTCATCTTCCAATATTAGAATTAACTTTTGAACTTGCGGGGTTTCTTGCGGGGTATCTTGCGGGGTTTCTTGCGGGGTTTCCAATGGGGTTATATCAATGCTTGTTCTGGTAAACCCATCGAAGGATTCGAATACAAAATGAAGTTCCGGTGAGTTTTCTATCTCTTTTCTGATACGAAAAAAGCCTGTGCCAAATTTTTCGATATCGCCTCGCAGGTAGAATGCTTCCGCAAGCAGCTTATTGCGGTGTACGGCAATGTAATCGCCTTTGATGAGGTCTTCTGGTTTCAGTCCGCCCATCAGACTTCCGGGGTTTACAAACCGGATATGATCATCAAAAATTTTAATAATGACATCAGTCGGATTGCGATAATCTTTGTGGATAACGGCATTGAGCAAAAGCTCTCTGATCACAGGCAAGGGATACTGCCATGTTTCCTTCCGCCGTAGTTCACCAGTAAAATCATATCTCAGGGAGATATTCTTTTTGATAAAAGTCATTGCTTCCTCAACAGCATCAACCAACGGTGATTTGATCAGGATATCATCGATGATCATATCGGGGCTTTTGAACCGGCCAATATGAATACCTGTATTGTGTTCTCCAAAAAGCAACAGTGATGCAAATGTTGCTTGGTTGTCTTTGATCAATCCGATTTTTTTCAGGTTTATTGCATCATCTTCATCTAAATTGATCCTTCCTGTATTTCTGATTTGGCGAAAAAACTTTTTAATTATATCAGCCTTAAGATCTGCGGTTGTTTGCGGTACAGGGAAGGAGTCAAAAGAGCTGTTGATACTATAGAGTTGCATTTCAACGATTTCGTTTACCGTTAGCAGGTGATTTGAAGCGCCGGCTCTTTTATAATATTTCCCTTTATAACTGACCGGTTTTACCGGATATTCCTGAACAGCAATGGTAACAATGGTTTTATGATCTGACTCTGTGATGTTGATTTCCGGAAAAATCTGAGGCTGCGTGGCTTGTTTGATCTCGTTGACCCATTCTTTGATGATCTCCTCAGTCGCTGATACTCCTTTTACCCCGCCAATCCTGGTTACTCCTATAAGGATAACGCCACCCGATGCATTCGAAAAGGCAGCAACCGTTTCAATGGCATCTTTCCCAAACGACTCTTTGAATTCAAGTCTTTGGGGTTCCTGTCTTTTTAGTAGTTCAGAAATTGTTGATTGCATGGGCAATGGTTCAGGTTCCAGGTTCAATAAGGGATTCGTTGATCAACATTCAATATTCACTTTTCAGTTTAATTTCACCTCATCAACACCATCTTTATTTCACTTTTCACCTCCTTCCCTTGTACTGTCTTTCCATTTAGCCGGCAAAAGTATATCCCGGCAGGGACTGGTTTCCCGTTCCATTCCAATTGGTGACTTCCAACCTGTTTTTCTCCATTTTCAAGTACCTTGATCAATTGTCCCTGCGAATTGTAAATTTCAATGGCAACTGTAGCTTGTTCCGGGAGGTTATACGTTATCAACACGGTCTCCTTAAACGGATTCGGGAAAGCGCTTAACTCATAATCTCCTGCAGGCATTGGATCCTTTTGATCCTTTATCACCAGCACATACTTTCCTTCGGGATCACCTGCTACCACTTCGCCCCAGACAAGGGGTTTGGTTTTGCCTTCAATGTTGATCAGATTTATCATTCCCGAAGAAATTGTTCTGTTCTCTAAATTGTAGATTATCCCGATCAGTTTTCCTTTAACGATTGCCGTGGCAAACTCGAATCCCTGTTGTTTCATCAGCAACCGGATCTGTTCCAGGTTTTGCCCCGTAAGTTCAAACTGCAAGGCTGCCACCTGGCCGTCGCTTTTAAACCGGATTTTCCCCTCATCCAGCCAGATATAGGCCGGATTCGTATTGTTACCTGACGAATTGTTAACCTGCTTCTTTTTCCCGAGGATGATGTCCACAATGCTGATGATGTCAAGCACATTAATCACATGATCTCCATTCACATCCGCTGCATCAACAAGAAATGGTTGCGGGTCCTGGTCAAGCATATAGGCGACCACCGTTGTAATATCCAGCACATTCACCGACAGGTCGCCATTGGCATCGCCATTTGCTGCAGCAAATGGCTTGGCAGCAATGATCTTACTACTATCGCTTTCAATGAGGTCGGTTCCAACCACTTTGTAGTAATAGAAGTAGGTTGTATCCGGTATTACAGCGAAATCGATGTATAGTGTATCTGTAATGAGGGAGGTATTAATCCGAATCGGAACGCTGAAGGTACTATCGGTAATGTTGTTATAGCGGTACATGTTGTAGCCAAGGGCATCTTCTGTACCAGAGCGGTTCCATTCAATGTAAACTTTACCAATCCCAGGTGTGGCCATAAATTCAATCGATGCAGAACCGGCAGCTTGGATCACAAACTCGAATCTGGAATCTTCGATTGGAATTTCAATATGATCATTATCTTTGGCTCCTTGTACCCTGACCCGCTGGATTCCATCGCCTGTCTCAATCCCGATATTATAATATGCAGTCCATATTGTGTGGTCTGTGCTCCAGCTTGCCGAATCAGTAACAACTCGTTGGGTAAAAGGTTCACGGACTCCAAAAGTTACAAAAGGAGTAAAAGTGTTAATCATTGGACGGTTGAAATACACATCAAAACGATGGATACCTGGGCCAACTATCCCTAAACCGTTTGGTACGTTGTATGGATTGTCAAATTTATTTATGCAAACGCTATCAACCAGAACCTTCCAAACAATACCATGAGCATCTGGACTTGGAACATGGAGGTAAGGTGAGTATAAAAGTAACGGCCTAAGGAAGTCATCGGAATAATCCAAAATCCTGTCTTGTAGCCTTAAAGAATCTATAAATCCAAAATAATTAAATCGGCCATCAGCAATGGTATTATAATTTCCAAAAGTGCAAACATCATATACTTGATTTGAATAAATATTATTATATCGAATGTAGCACTGATTGTCAACTTGATTATCCCAATACATATTTAAGCCAGTGCCTTTAAATTGATTATAAAGACTTTGTGTGTTGTGAATGTTGCAAGCAATTATACTATCACATGCCTCGGCAAATATTCCATACCACACATTGTTGTCTAATTCTGTGTTTTTAACAATGGCATCACCATTACCTCCAATTCCAAACATTCCATTGCTTGTACCACTTACAAAATCACGAATGATTGAATTTCTTATCAATGGACTACAAGAACCGTCATATCCTCTATTGATTTGAATACCTCCATCAGACCCAATGTAATTTCCTCCTTTTTCCAATAACACAAAATCCAGGATGGTTCCTGAAACAATATTATTTGAAGATAGTGAGATGTTATTAGTGCTTCCGCGAAGAGTCAAATTCCCCCATCGGCCATCTGAATTACTTGTAAAAACAATCAAACTATCTGGTTTCCCAAGAGCCCAGAGCTGACCATCCACAACAATTTGTACTCCTGGGTTAATTGCTATTTTTGTATTTGGTTGAATGATAAGTTTACTCGTTTTGGGAATCCCCAGGTTGCTTTTTAAAAGATATAACCTGTTGTTAAATAAAGTATCGACTCCTGTTATGCTACCTCCAAGTTCAACAGCATTGGTCACCTTTATTATTATTGTCCCGTTATAAAAAAGTGAATTCTTTGAAAAAATCTTGATAGCGAAGATAATATCCCGATTATGTGCTGTCTTTGATTTGATTTTAATTTTGAAAGGATCACTATTCCCAATCATTGTGGCATAGGTGGATATGTTTCCAATATAGCTTGTACTATCAAGAATTGTGGCGACTGTGGTATCTTCATATGGGGCAAATCGGATTTTCGACCAAACGCTGTCGGCCAATCCACCTACATTTTTTACCTTTAAATAGATTTGAAGTGTCTCTCCTGCATCAGCCACCCCGTCATGATCACAACCTGGCATAGTGTCAACCATGGTATATGATTGATAATACAAATCAGGAACAAGTGTGATACTCATTGCCCCTGCGATATTGAGAACTCCATTGTCTGAACTTTGGATCAACCGGGCAAAAAGCTCCTCAGTTGATAATGCAGGTTTATGTGATTTAATTAGAGCAACTGCTCCTGAGACAATAGGAGAAGCCATGGAGGTTCCATTCAGGATATGGTAACCGCCATTTGGGAATGTGCTTATTATTGAAACCCCGGGAGCTGATATCTCATAATTGTGTTCAAAAACATTTCCACAGAATGCAGGACCAGATGGATCAAAATTTGAAAAAGAGGCTAACCCTCCCGATTGAGATGTTGCCTGAACCCCAATAACCCAGGAATAGCAGGCGGGAAACATGGGAGCATAGATCGGTGCAGGTGGATAGGGGGGGTCGATTTTATAACCATCATTCCCCGCGGCCGCAACTATTACCGCTGTTGAATAGACGTTTTCAAGCGCTGTCTTCAGGGTTAAAGATTCACCGTAACTTCCAAGACTCAGATTTAAAACGGTAGCGCCATTAAACCGGGCATAATTAACCCCGTTCGCTATATCAGATGAACTGCCAAAGCCTGAACTCTGCATGACTTTAATTGGCATGATCCTGGCATTCCAGGCAATGCCGGCAATGCCGATACCATTATTCCCTTTGGCTGCAGCTATACCCGCAACGTGTGTCCCATGGCTGTTATCATCCATGGGGTTGTTGTCGTTGTTTACAAAGTCCCAGCCCCTTCTATCGTCAATCTTACCATTGCCATCATCATCGATTCCGTTTTCGGGGATTTCATCCCAGTTGGTCCAGATGTTTGGACTTAAGTCGGGATGGGTCCAGTCAACACCGGTATCAATAATTCCTATGATCTGGGTTGTGTCGCTCGTGGTTGTATCCCATGCTGCTTTGGCGTTTACCCCCGGGAAAGCCCCAAGATACCATTGTTCAGAGGCCATGGGATCGTTTGGCTCAGTGGCCTGGGAATAGGCATAATAATCTGGTTCGGCAAAGTCAACCAGCGGGTCTGACTTGAACGATGCGACCATTGTCTTTACATCCTCCTTATCATCGGCCCTGAACTTGTAAATGTTAAAAAGCTGGGGTATTTCCAGGTTCTGTCCATCCGGCGTGGTCATGTACTTTTTAACTGTCCTTTTTTCTTCCCCGGCAAATACCTTCTCCATGGTTTTAACCTTGTGCGCGATGATAAACGCATCCACACTGCTGATACCGGTTTGCAGGGTCGATTTGGTTTTCCGTACCTGGATGGATACGTCATCCTTGAACTTCACCAACACAACCCCCGGGACAAATTCAGGGTTATAGGGATCGAGGTTATGCAGGTTGGCGTAGTCGGGGCCCTGGGCGAACAGCGCAGAGGCCATTAAACAAGCTAAAAGAAGGAGCGTCGCTTTTTTCATGCTGATAATTTTTAAATTCCTGCTTCAAAATTCGTTGATCAATATTCGATATTTATTTGCTACATTTTGCGCAAAAGTTCTTACTTCACAGATCGTTGATCAACATTCAATATTCATTTTAATGGTGTAAAAACCTTCCATTTGCCCTCTTTTCTACCTCCAACGCGCACAATCAAATTCGCGTCTTTTAACCGCGAGAGGCTTCTTTCGACCGTTCTTCTCGTATAGTGTGTAATCTCTGCAATCTCAGGAATCGTTAGTTCAGGATTAAACTGTATTGCCTGAAACACCAAGGCCAAACTTCCTCTCAACCCTTTACCGACATCTTTACCGACACCTTTACCGACATCTTTACCGACACCTTCCATCGCCATTCCCGTTATGGTGACCATAAAACCATCTGAAATGTTTTGAAACACAGGCATTGGCAGGTTTTCAGCCTTAAAGCAATCCACAATCCGCCTGATGCCGGATCCATATTTTTCAATCAGGCCGAGGATTTTACAAATATCCGCAATGAGTTTATTACGAGGCGTTGACTTGTAATTATTTGTGAGCAGATCTTCAATCGTTATATTTTCAGGCAATCTTCCGGGATTATAAAATTCAATTTTATTGTTGAACACCTTAACAATCGAATCGGAAGCTGAGCGGTAGTCGCGATGCACGATCATATTCATCACGATTTCACGGATAGCTTCAAGGGGGTATTGCCATTTCTGAATATTTTGAGCATCGCCTGTAATAATGATCTCTTTATTGATATGCTTTCGAACAAAGTCATTCACCTGCTCAATCTGTGTAAGAATATCGGCTTTAGTCCTGGCCGTGTCCTTTATCACAATTTCTGTCTGGAACCGGCCAAGCTCAATGGTTGTGAGAACAGAATCCTCCTTCTTAAACAACAGATAGGCGGCATTGGTAATTAATCCGTCACGCACCAGATCGCATTTGTTCAGAAATGACAAAGGATCTTCTGTAATATGACCTTCGGCACGATTTAATCTGTCAATGGCTTGCTGAACCTTTTCAAACGAAATATCCCCGATCGAAAACTGGTTATTTGTATGATAATCCCAACTGGTATTGAAAGATTGCAAATGCATATTTACAACCTCTGATGTTGTAAGCAGATGGTTTGAACTTGCCACTCTTTTATAATACTTCCCTTTTAAAGCAACAGGTTTTATTGGAAACTCCTGAATTGAAAACACCACAATTTGCTTTGAGGCAATGGCAACAAGTTCCACTTCAGGTATAATACCGGGCGTAGTTTTGTTTTTAATTTCATTGAGCCAATTCTGAATGGATTCAACATTTATTGAAACCCCGATCACCTTACGCTCATTGGAAATGCCTGTTATCACCGATCCTCCGTTGGTGTTGGCAAAAGCCACCAGCGATTCCAGGACCTCGTTGTTGAATGAGCTTTTAAACTCAATCGCGGGCTCTTCCCCTTTCTTCAATATTGATCTGATCTCTTTAACGGTCATAGGCACTGCTTTTCTCGTTTCTCCTGACTGCGCATGGTTCAAAAGTTACTTGCGATCATTTTAATATCCAGGGTGTCCGTAATGATTCCTACTTCAAACTTCGTTGATCAATATTCGATATTCAATTTATGCTCCCGGTTCATACTTTAAACTTCGTTGATCAATATTCGATACTCAATTTTGCGTTAAATTTCACCTCATCAACACCATCTTGACTTCACTCTTCACCTCATTTCCTTCCACTGTCTTTCCATTTAGCCGGCAAAAATAAATCCCGGAAGGGACCGATTTTCCGTTCCATTCCAATTGGTGACTTCCGGCCTGTTTTTCTCCATTTTCAAGTACCTTGATCAATTGTCCCTGCGAATTGTAAACCTCAATGGCAACTGTGGCCGGTTCAGGAAGGTTATAGGTTATCATTACAGTCTCTTTAAATGGATTTGGGAAAGCGCTTAACTCATAATCTCCTGCAGGCATTGGATCCTTTTGATCCTTTATCACCAGCACATACTTTCCATCGGGATCGCCTGCTACCAATTCGCCCCAGGCAAGGGGCTTGGTTTTGCCTTCAATATTGATCAAATCAATCATTCCTGAAGAAATTGTTCTGTTCTCTAAATTGTAGATTATCCCGATCAGTTTTCCTTTAACGATTGCCGTGGCAAACTCAAATCCCTGCTGTTTCATCAGCAAACGGATCTGTTCCAGGTTTTGCCCCGCAAGTTCAAACTGCAAGGCTGCCACCTGGCCGTCGCTTTTAAACCGGATTTTCCCCTCATCCAGCCAGATATAGGCCGGATTCGTATTGTTGCCTGACGAATTGTTGACCTGCTTCTTTTTCCCGAGGATGATGTCCACAATGCTGATGATGTCAAGCACATTAATCACATTGTCGCCATTCACATCCGCTGCATCTACAAGAAATGGTTGCGGGTCCTGGTCAAGCATATAGGCGACTACCGTTGTAATATCCAGCACGTTCACCAACAGATCGCCATTGGCATCTCCGTTGATAGCAAGAAATGGAGTGGCCTGAACAACCTTTGAAAAATCACTTTCGGCAAAATCGGTTCTTACCAAAGTAAACATGTAATAATAGGTAATTCCCGGGTTCACTGCGAAGTCAGTGTAGATACTGTCGGTCAGCAGGGTGCTGTTAACCAAAAGGGTGTCGCTGCAAGTTGAATCGGTGGGCATGGTATAGCGATACAGGTTATAGCCCAGAACATTTGTAGAGTCTGATAAAGGCCACTCAAGATCAACCTTCCCAATGCCAGGGATTGCCGTAAAATTGACCGACTGGGAGCCGGCTGCCTGTACAATGAATTTAAAACGGCTTCGTTCAATGGGAATTTCAAAGTGTTCGGGGTCTCTGGCATAAGCAACACGAATTGTATTTTGTCCGTCCCCGGTACTCAGATCAATGGTTTTATAGGCAGTCCATATTGTATGTTCAGGGTTCCATCGGGCCGAATCACTTACATTGTTTTGGGTAAATGGGAAACGGATGCCAAACGTAAGAAAAGGAACATAAGCCGTATCCATGGGGCGGTTGAAATAAACAGAAAACCTGGCAGGGCCAGGACCAACAACAAGCGGTGTGTTTTGTGGATTCTGATCGTTGATTTCTACTTTCCAGGTAACGCCATGGCACTCTGGGGGAGGGGAATTTAAAATTGTGTCTGTTTCTAAAACAGGCCTACTTGGATCTTCATAAAAATCAAGAATATTATTTTTAATTTCATCTAAATTGCTGGTACCCCAATAATTCTGCTTCAGTTTATAGATTCCCATTGGCCAACCATTCGTATTATCTGCACCGGCACTCCAATTTCTATTATTAATATTAATATTATCAATAATAGAATCCATACCTGAAGGATAGGGAACCCAGCCAGTAAAATATATACCTAAATTAGAACGGTTAGGTTCGCCATTATTGGCAAAAACATTGTACTTAATAGTTGATGAACTCCATAGGGTTAGTAGACCCCACGTTAAATTGTCGGTGAAAACGTTGTATTTATAATCTCCTCCATTAATCGGACTGAATAATACAGATAAATTTTGGTTAAATCTAAATATTGAATTGTGTATTTTTGATGGGGAATTAATATATTGATTCCAAGATGCTCCATCTTGGAATATACAATACTCAAACTGTGAATAGGAATTTGATCCCATTACGATACCATTAACTCCGGCATTGTCTGCACCCTTGAAAGTAATCATGCTGTCAGGGTTACCAATGGCCGAAAGATACTTGTTCACAAGAAAAAAAGTATTTCTGAATCGTAAAGTCACACCAGGATCAATTATTAAAGAATCAATTACTGCAACCCCAGTAACAATATAATATGAATTACCAGTAAGGTGCAGTAAACCAGAATATGTACCACGAATTTCGATTCCGTGTTCAACGGTAATTGTGAGGTTCTGGTATAAAGTATCAGTTTCCCCATTTTGATAAATCAGTAATTGGAAACTGATAATCCTCGCATCAGAAACATTGTCACTAATTTTGATCCTTATCGCATCAAAACTTGTGTTTTTTCCATAAGCTGAAATGCTTCCCAAATAACAAGTGCTATCCAATATTCTGGCTACAGTTGTATCTTCAAACTCTGAGAACCGGAGCCTGGCATAGATACTGTCTCCAAAACCTCCTGCATTCTTGATTGTAACATACATGTCAATGGTTTCGCCGGCGTCAGGACGACCATCATTGTCTCCTCCATCAAGAGAATCTGAAATAGAATTGCTGATGTAATACAAGTCGGGTGGCGGATCAATCATCGTGCAAGTCAGAATGTTCAGCACGCCGGCCTGCATCAGATTGATTTTAACGGGTTGGATCAGCTTTGCAAATACCTGTTCATTGGAGATATCGGGGTTATAACTTTTCATCAGTGCTATGCTCCCTGCAACCAGCGGACATGCCATAGATGTTCCACTATAACTGCGGTACTGTCCATTAGGCACTGTACTTAAAAACGAAACACCCGGAGCACGCATCTCGTAATTATAATCATTGTCATTGTAATAAATGCTTCCGTAGGGCCTCCCGTCAGAGATGACCGGACCTGTGGGGTCAAAATTGGAGAACCATGTATTGTTTCCTGATTGATCGGTTGCTTCAACCCCCAGTACCCAGTTGTAACAGGCCGGAAAATTGGGCTGTGTGGGAGGCCAGGGTGGGAAGGGCCAATCTGTTTTGTATTGAGAATTTCCGGCAGCAGCTACAATCAGACCGGTTGAGTAAGCGTATTCCATAGCCAGTTTTATCGTAATGGATTCGCCCCCACTTGACCAGCTATTACTATAGATTGTACATCCATTTTGAGATGCGTACCAGAACCCTTCGGCAATCTGCGAGAAGTACCCTATTCCATTACTCTGGAATACCTTCAAAGGCATTATCTTTGCGCCCCAACTTACCCCTGCAACGCCGATTCCGTTATTGGTTTCTGCAGCTGCAATGCCGGCACAGTGGGTTCCATGACTATTGTCATCCCTCGGATTGTTGTCATCGTTTACAAAATCCCAACCCCGTACATCATCAATGAATCCATTGTAATCATCATCTATTCCGTTGTCTGGGATTTCATCCGTATTAATCCAAATCTTGTTGGCCAGATCAGGATGCAGCCAATCAACACCTGTATCCAGGATTCCAATGACTTGTGTCGTGTCACCTGTTGTGTAATCCCAAAGCGAATCAGCTTTGATATAGGGGATAGCCCATTGTTGCGAATACAAAGGATCATCGGGGGTCACTATGTCAGGGGCTTGCTGACCCTCAGGTTTAGCAGGCATTGAAAATGGCTCAGATGCAGGAATGCCTGCGACAATACCAGCAGAACCGTTAAGTTCAGCGTATTCCACTTCCGGCAGTGATTTATATTCTGCAAGAACAGCGTTGGCATCACTATCCTCCGAAAATTTCACCTTGTAAATATTGAAGAGTTGTTCCAATTGTTTTGTCTTTCCATCCGGGAATGATACCATCTGTCGTGTACTATTTTTTTTAGCCGACCGGAAAACGGGTGTCATTTGCGACACTTCCCATTTTTCATTCAACCGGTCAATGGAGCCAACACCGGTTTGAATAACTCCTCTTCTCTTTGCTACCACCACAGGAATATTATCCTTAACCCTTACCAGGATTTCCCCTTTAGCGTATAGAGTTTCACCCGGATCATTTTTGACAGGAAAGGATGGGTTCTGGCTAAATCCTCCCGAAATAAAGAGAATAAGGAAAATGATAAATGTAATTGTTTTCATGGCGTTCATTTTTGTTTTAATTAACAATCTTGACAATGTCCATCACGCGTCCCTTGTCTCACCCTAATTTATTTTAGATAAACCACTTTGATTTCTTTATTAAAAGTATTGCCTGTTTTTGTTTTAGCTTCCAGCTTGCAGATGTATATTCCCGATGGCAGCGGCCGGTTACTCAGGCTGGCTCCATTCCAGTCGATCCAGTGCATGCCTTCTTTAAGTTCCTTATTGGTCAGTACATTAACTAATTGTCCACGGAAGTTGAATATTTTGATCATCGTTTGGGCATCTTCAGGAAGGCTGAAATTGATGGTTACGCTTTGGGAAAATGGATTCGGATAGGCCTGTAAAAACAGTTGATCTTTGGGTTGCACGGCTGGAGCCTTTTTCAGCACAGGAACAATTCTTCCCTGGTTGTCGCCGGCTAATATCCAACCCCATTCCAGCGGTGATTTCGTGCCGCTGATCTTGACTAATGTAATTTCGCCTTCCGGGATGTTCTTATTGGAAGATGTGTAGAGTATGCCTAACAGTTTACCTTTTACGATGCCAAAAGCAAGCTCATAACCTGCCGGAGGTTTGGCTAATTTGATGTTTTCCAATGCTTCGCCCGCCAATTCAAATTGCATGGAAGCAATTTGTCCGTCGCTGTGCAAAACGATTTCATCAGTTTCCAGGCGGATATTGGCTGCAACCGGGTTGACGCCGATGACTTGGGAGACAGATTTCATCTTCCCGGTAATGATGTTCACCACCCCGATCACGTCAAGGATGTTGATCTCATTGTCATCATTGACATCGGCCGCGTCGAAGAGGAAAGGTTGCGGGTCCTGGGCCAACATGTATGCGACCAGGGATGTTATATCCAGCACATTGACCGCTTCATCGCCATTGGCATCGCCCGGGTCGGCCATATAGGGGATGGCATTGACAAAATTCGACGAATCGCTTTCCCGGAAATCGGTGTTGACCACTTTGTAATAATACCAGTAATGTTCGCCGGGGATAACCGCAAAATCGGTATAGGCCGTATCGGTGATAAGCTCACCATTGATCAAGACGGGCACGGTATAGGTTGTATCGGTAAGATTCTGAAACCGGTACATGTTGAACCCCAGCAGGTCTTCAATACCGGCGTTGTTCCATTCAAGGGATACCTTGCCAATCCCGGCCTGGGCCATAAAATTAGTAGATGCGGAACCGGCAGCATTGATCACAAACTCAAAGCGCATGTCTTCAACAGGGATCTCCCAGCCTTCAGTATCTTTGGCTCCGGTTACGCGGAGACGGTTAATTCCATCTCCGGTGTATAGCTGAATATTTTTGTAGGCAGTCCAGATTTTACGATCCGCTGACCAATTTGATGAATCTGTCACGTTTTGCTGGGTAAAAGGATATCTGACCCCAAAGGAGAGCTGAGGTGTAAAAGCAGTATCCATCGGACGGTTAAAATAGACTTCAAATTTTTGAGGACCCGCACCAACAGGATCAAGATGTTCGTCCTGAGGATCGATCCCGTTTACCAGTACTTTCCAGACAATTCCGTGGCAAGAATCATTAGGGGCGTTAAGTCTTGGTTGAAAAACTGCTTTTGGCCAGGTTGGATTCTCCATGAAATCGGTTATAAAACCTTCTATTTTTGATGAATCATTAGTGCCCCAATATTGGTATTGAATGTACTCAAAATCTGCCGTACTTTGGTAATAGGTAGAGTATTTTTCCAATATTTGTCTCCCTTCTTCATAAAATGTCCCATTCCAGATAAGAATGGGTTTTGAATACTCACTGATCCAATTGTTGGAAAGAATTGGATTTGTATTTTGACAGGTAGGCATACGAAAATTTACGAAATTATTGTCGAATTGGTAACTCTCGCAAGCTCCTGTTGGTAGTCCGTAAAGGGTTGGTAAACTACACCCCTCCCTCAGTGCTTGATTGGTCGGCACCAATGGAAGGGTGCAAGGCCTTCCATGCGGAGGGAAGCAATACTGACAGGTCATCCGTCCGTTTAAAATAGGG
>Ga0247841_10008985_pt1 | contig 14134 bp, 9 predicted proteins | sample LaCruzMarch2015__2_FD_192410 | JGI IMG/M metagenome (GOLD analysis project Ga0247841, IMG submission 192410) | Freshwater microbial communities from meromictic Lake La Cruz, Castile-La Mancha, Spain - LaCruzMarch2015_18m | ecosystem: Environmental > Aquatic > Freshwater > Lake | place: Spain...
GCATGCAGTCCTCCACATCCTGTATCAGATACTGCGTTCCACGTTGCAGAGACTGAACCGTCTGCATTACAGGTGGCATTTAAACCGGTGGGAACATTTGAGGCTGTTTTATCAATGGAAAAATTGATTTCACTTGAAGATGATTGAACATATGTAGAATTATGTTGATTAGCTGCGGTAAGAGCTCTAAGTATATAATCACCCGTTGCTAAAGAAATAGAAACATATGTTGGAGGTAGGGCATCGCCTACACCTGCTTCCCAACTTGAATATGTATGTGATCCACCCGGAGCAGCAACAGCTGTTCTGTTCGCATTCCATCCGGAAGTATATAGTTTTGTTGTCCCCTGCAATATTCTCATCCATGCATCGTGTGCATAACAATAAGTTTGCGATTCATTTTGTGTTATCGAATACGTAGCGGGTTCAGTTTTACCGCAATATCCATTACTCGGTGCTGTAATAATTGGCGCAATTGGTACCCCACAAACAGGTGTAGGAGTAGGACAGGTAAAACTTGGGCCAGCTTGCCCACAACCTGAATAAGGATATGACTCGCCAGATCTCATACCTTGTACACTCCAACCATATGCGACTCCCGGGGTAACAATAACATTGTTTGCAGGTGGAGTTGAATTTATCCATCGATCTCCTAAAAATCCTGTTGGATTTGGAGCTCCATCCCCTTCATTACCCTGCCATCCATTTGTTGTATTATCTACACGCACGACATTATTTGTAGCACCAGGAATAGCATTCCAATTAAGATTGACTCGAAAAGGAGAAGTACAAGTTGCAGTGAGATTTGACGCGCAAGGTAAAGATAGACAAAAACTACACCGATTCCACGTTGCTGATCCGTTTGGTCCCGTACAATCTGCTGGTCCCGAAGTAAGTCGCTTTTGACACTCGTATGAACTCGATCCAAGCGGAGTATCTCCCCAGGGATTTGTTCCGACATTTGGATTTACACAATAATTCCAATTCCATCCGGATTCATTTGTTTTTTTTACATAACTTCCCGGCGCTGTCATATTTACAGCATAATAATCCCCGTCACGAGCCATTTGTGAAATCGACCAATATCCATTTGCGTCAGTTGTAGTTGTCCTTGTTGTTGCACCCCACGTATCATTGTAAACAGAAATCGATACCCCACTTGCGGGTGTTGAATCTACGCCACAGTAAGTAACTCTTCCGCCAACATTATAAGGACAAACACAATCTGTTTGTGCAGGGCAGCTCGGATTGCGACATACATATCCATATGCGCTCGGACACCAGGTAGTACTACTACCCCCGGTACAACCTGCCCAATCGTCTGCACAGCTTGTATTACACGCATATCCTGCAAACACCGGCGCAACATTAAACTTTACATAACAAAAAGAAATAATAATGTAAAGGAGAATAACAAAAAGAAAAGTGAATAATCGAGACTGTTTTACATTCATTTGTATATCTATATATTCATAATATATAAGTACAAATAAAAAAACAAGCACTTTTTGAAATAACGGAATGCTATGATAAATATATGGCTTTTTATATTCTCATATTGCTGCTTTTTTGTGAAGGACTGGGCATTTTTTTATTTCATACATACCTTCCATATTTCTTAGCTCTTATTCCGAGTTTGCTGATTATATATCGTATAATTCATCACAATGACTTCCGTATTTCTTTTTCACCGTCTGCGTTACTTTTGGGTTGTTCAACTTTCTTATACACCATATCAATAGCCAGTTCAGCAAATAAGGAGGCTTCAATCGAATCAATTCTTGTTTTTATTTCTCTCTATTTATTCTATCTTTATTTCTCTTCTTATCCGATAAATAAACATAGCATATCAACTCATATCTATATTCTGTGTGCCATATTTATTGGGGGATTTCTTGTCTATTCAAACCAACGATTCTTAGCTAAACCTTTTTATATTCCTCAAACTGAATATCAACTTGTTTCTCCTTTATATTATCCTCATAATCATCTCGGAGATTTTCTCGGATTGGGAATGGTAATCTCGTTTTATTATTTTTTGACAACATCCCGTCTCAAATATCTTGTCTTGCTATTCATATTTATTCCTTTTGTCTTGATTTCTTTTTCAAACTCTGCATATCTCTCCATTACACTTACTTGTATTACTCTTATTTTTTTTGCATTAAGACTTTATCACACTGCTTTAAAAAAAGTGCTTATAATATTTACGTTCGTTGTTTTAACAATGGTAATATTTTTTATCGGTTCGACAAAAGAATCTGCCAATTTCCCTGCTTTTAAAAATATTCAACAATATATTACAAAAACCTTTTCTTTTTATCCCAAAACGTTAGGAAGCACCAGATTTATTTACTTTTTACAAGCAATCGAAGGAATTAAACAACATCCCTTAACAGGGATCGGACCAAATAATTTTGCACGTTATTCAAGTCAAATCTATCAATCGGCAAGAGTATTTACTACAGACGTGCATAATATTTTTCTTGAAATTGGAGTTGAGGCTGGCCTGCCTGCGCTTTTATTTTTTTTGGTATTTATTGTTTTCCGTATCCGCCACGGAATTATTAATCCTTCTTTATCATTTTTTATATTTCTTTATTTCCTTTTTAATTTTCAAACAGATTACACATACAAAATATACTCGATATTATTGTTTTTTATTTTTTCTGCTTCTCAGATTAACAGACAAAATCAAAATAAAAATACGAGTATTGGTACTTTTGTTTTTTCAGGAACTGCGCTTTTCCTCCAAGTAATAATTATTTGTATAATTACTTCTCTCATCTTTCAAAAGTCAGGAAGTCCATCAAAAGCCGTTTTGTTTAATCCGTTTAATAGATATGCATATTACGATCTGCTTAAGGAAGCATCTGCCCAACATAATAATATACATATCGATGAATACGCTGGCAAACTCCGGAATATTTCAAAAGTAAATATACAATCTGAACTCATTATTGCTGACGCATATCAGACTGTTGTTGAGCCTCAAAAACAATTACAAGCATTGCAATCAGCATATCATCTTCAACCGATTCTTTCCCCAAATTATATTGAGCAATTATATGCATTAATATTACAGTTCCAATCAAAAAAACAAGCAGATCAACTTATCACCTCATATATTTCAAACAGACAACAAGCTATGTACTATGTTGCAAATAAACAAACCGTCGAAGAACTCCGCTCTCTTTGCAAAAAAACCTATGAAAAGGCATGTGAGAAGGTAAAATAAGAATGATGGCTCTACAATTGATATATTGAATAATATATAGAAAGATTTTTTTGTTATATTAAGTCTTCTTTTTATCCTCATCACCTGCTAGAATAAACAATACTTACATGAGAATTCTTATAGTTTTTAATAAATATCAATACAGAGGAGGAGAAGACACATACGTTAACAACTTAATTCTTCTTTTACGAAAAAATGGCCATATAGTTAAAACATATATAAAAGATAGCCGCTCTATAACAAATATATTTGACAAAATAAAGATAGGCTTAGGATTGTTTTGGAACTTTCAAACATCTCGAGAATTAAGTATTGTTATTAAACAATTTAAGCCAGATATCGCCCACTTTCATAATATCTACCCAATTATTACCCCAACTGCATATTATATCTGCAAGAAATATGGAGTAAAAATTGTTCAAACAATACATAATTACAAATTTATGTGTCCCAAAAACTCACTATTTCGTAATGGAAAAATGTGTGAATTGTGCATTAATAAAAAATTTATGTGGCCATCGATTTTATATGGATGTTATCATCGTTCAAAACTTGCTTCGTTTTTATTTAGTCTTTCATTTTTATTACACAACAACATCGGAACATTCCATACAATAGACTCCCTTATCTTTCCCACTCAATTTGTTCAAGACTATTATCTTACAAACTTATCTATAACCAATATTACTATTGATAAATCAACTGTTTTGCCATACTTTACGCCTTTTATGAAAAACAAAAATGACAGTAATGAAAATCTTAATGATCAATATTTCTATTTTGGAAGACTTGCAGAAGAAAAAGGAATTTCCTTAATAACCAAGCTATTTAGTCAAAAAAAAAGGAAATTATTAATTGTTGGCGATGGTCCACTTAAACAAATGTTGGTTCAAAAATATCAGAATTATAAAAATATTCAATTTATTGGATATCAAACACCAAAAAAGATTTTTAGTATGATGATGTCTGCTAAAGCTCTTATTATACCCTCTCTATGGTATGAAGTACTTCCCTTTGTATTAATAGAAGCAATGGCTTTAAAAAAGACTATTTTCCTTTCAAATAATCCTAATCTAAAAACAATTAAAAATCGGAATAATATTATTTTTTTTGAATCGGGTAATTTATCAGATCTTGAATCTAAAATTTCAGATTTCGAAAAAAATCTATATATAAAAAAGATTTCCAAAATGCCCATTGATTACTCCTCAAAATACCATTATTCTATACTGACAAAAATCTATGAGAATCTTTAAGAATAATAGACTTGAATTATTGTTAGTGATAGCAACTTTTATCTCACTTTTTATTATCAAATTGTTTCCATTTTATTTAACTGGCCAAGAATCTAAACTACTTTCTTCACATACGTTTGCAAAAGTAATAATTAGTATTGTCGCACTAATATGTATATTAATAAGTCTCTTTGCGACAACTGTCAGAAAAAAGAAAATAAAAAATAATACTGTCTTTAGAACAATTGCGACTTGTTATTTGCTCATTATCACATTTTCAGTTATTGTTGCTGTCGATATCCCTTCTTATCTTCGGCAACTTCAAAACGTTATAGTTAATTGCTTATATTTTTATGTTGCTTATACACTTATTTCCCAAAAAAAATATGATAAATTATTTTTTCATTATCTGATTACAATTGGGATATTATGTATTGTCATCGACCTAGTATTTTTAGTATTTAAAGATACATTTATTGAAGTAATTAAAGATAGTACGCAGATAGAGATTATTGCTTTATTATATCACAACGCAGCAATGGGTCGATACAACTCGTATCTTGTTTTGGATGCTTTTATCCCAGTCTTTTTTCTTGTCTATAGCACATCAATCAAAGATAAAAAAAACTTATTCATTTTAATAATTACTGTTGGAATTACCATCTTTATCTCCTATATAACACTCTTTAGGACACGATTTATTCAAAGTATATTTGCCTTTTTCTTCTCATTAGTCATTGGTTTTCACAACAAAATAAAAGATTTCTTAATCTTACTTATTTTTATCTCCATCTTATTCTTTTATATGTTCCTTATTATGAAGTTCACTCTTTCTCCCTCAACGAATGTAATTGACAGACTTTTTTTAAGTCAGCAAGAAGATGTTGAAACAGTTAACTACCGATTTGAGTCGTTAGATAGAGCAATTGAAATGGTAAGCAGCTCTCCGCTACTTGGAATTGGATTGGGAAATTATAAAGCATATGTTAATAAGACGTTAAATCGTGGAATAACTGATAGAAACAATAGAATACATCTTAATGAAACATTGGATAATCCTCATAGCATTTTTATTGAAGTTCTAAGCGAAACAGGCATTCTTGGATTTTGTATTTTTATCGGATTACTTATTTATTTTTGTTTAGAAGATTTTATATATATACGACACAGTTGGAATACTCCGACTTCATATTATATTATTTTTGCATGGACTATATTCCTCTATGGAATTTTTAATCCATTTAACACAGTATACTTAAGTGGTTGGTTTTGGTTTATGAGAGGCTATATACAAAACAAGTATAATTTTAAAAAATAGAAATTTCTTATGAAGAGTTTACTTAATAAAAAAATATTGATTACTGGGGCAAGTTTTATTGGCAATCATCTTATTAAAAGACTTATGAAAGAGAAGGTTTCTTGTATTACTGTTATTAATCTGTCAAATAAACATAAAAAAAACTTAATAAACTATCTCAACGATATTCTTTTCTGCACATCAGATTTGAGAGATCTCAATAAAGCAAAAAAAATGATCAAAGGATACGATATGGTTTTTCATCTTGCAGCTGACCATGGGGGACGTGGCTATGTAGACTTGAAACAAGGAAACACAGCCTCAAATTTGCTATTAGACGGATCTGTTTTTAAAGCGTGTTTAGATAACAATGTTGAGAAAGTTTTTTTTTCTTCTTCAGGATGTGTATATCCAAACTTTGCCCAAATAAATACAGATAAAAAAATATATTTAAAAGAGTCTGCTGTAAAACCCCCTTATGATGCAGACAATATGTACGGTTGGGCAAAACTAATGGGAGAACTTACTTTAAAACAGTATTATAAGGATTTTGGCCTCAAATCCGTAATTGGTAGATTTTTTACGGTATATGGGCCTTATGCTTCAGAAAGCCATGCAGTTATGGCAACAATTGCGAAAGCTTTTGTTCGTCAAAATCCATTTAAAGTCTGGGGCAATGGTAATCAAATCCGTAATTGGACTTATGTAGATGACATTATCGAAGGTATTATTAAGGCAGTGCAAAGTATTGATGATGCAACAGCAGTAAATCTTGGCACTCAAGAAAGAGTACAAGTAAAAGAGATGGTTAACCTCATATTAAAACATTTCCACTTCACACCTACAATCGTCTACCAAACAAATATGCCAACAGGGCCTATGAATAGGGTTGCTGATATTTCACTTGCAAATAAGTTAATAAAATGGAGTCCAAAATTCTCATTTAAACAAGGATTAAAAAAAACTATCGATTGGTATATTCCAAATAAAAACAGAGATGCTGTTCAACGTGATTTGTCAAGAATACTTATGCATGATTGAATAACAACGTTCTCTCAACAATCTTATTTTGAGAAATACTGGCCATAATAACGGCAATTCATCCATAATCATTCTTCCCCACGGCTTTTGCTTTTTTTTCTGATGTAATAATATATTATTAATTAATTTAAATGAAGAATCAGCAATAGTTGAACTACAACTCCAGCCTTCTGCTAATAGTAAATTAGTATAAGCTTCCTCTCCAGCCCATACAGTTTTAGCATTTGTTTTGCTATTTATTGAATACGTATGTGTCTGATGAATTGCAGTTAATTGTTTTGTAATGTCAATAACAGGAATTTCTTTCTTAAGAGTACTCCAAACTAACCATTTATCCCAAAAGGTTTTTCCTAAGGCAAAAGGAGGAACTTGATCAAAAATACCTTTTGTAAATAAAAAATAATCAATCCATGAATCATTTTTTTGTTTTACCGTGCCATTATGAATTAACCGTTTTATTTGTCTAATACTTATCCTTTTTTTAATATTTATCTCATAGCGACGACCAACCGCTAAAAACTGACTAAATCGGTTTAAAAGTAACTCGATTGTCGAATAAGGAGAATTCAATAAAACAATATCAGTATTAATATACATAAAAATACGATCGTTAAATTTGTTCATTTTTAAATATATATCGTTAAGAAGTGGCGTTCCTTGTTGATTTCTGTTTATTTTTTTAATATGAATAAGTTTATATTCTGATACTATATTTTTAATTCCCTTCTCATTTCCCATCAAAACTATTTTAGGTTTTGGATTAATTTGAAGCCAACTTTTAATTGCATTTCTTTGGATTATGTCATATTCACCAATAAAGGGTTTTGGAACAGAAAACAGTATCATGGGAAGGAAATATATTTACCTAATTGAATAAACGTGTTCTTTTTTTTATCGTACTTTGTTAAATCAATTATCCGCCAACAATCGATAACAATTTTATTAGAAAATACATTCCAACGTATTTTCTTAAAAATATTCCATGGAGTCGTAATAACGATCACATCTGCCTGCTCAATACACTGCTCTGCACTTTGAACAAATCGTCTGACAGAAAGTATTTTGTTTGCATTTTGTTGAACAAAAGGATCATAAGAAATTACATCAATATGTTCTCTTACTAGTTTTTGTAGGAGCAACATCCCTTGTGATTCATCAGTAACGTTGGTATCGGGTTTATAACTCAATCCAAGTATGCCTACTTTTTGTCCTTTCTTAAGTATTTTTTTTACATAATTAAAAATAATCTCTATCTGTTTTTTGTTAAAACAATGTACCTGATATGGAAGATTAATTAAGGGATCAATTGAGTTGATGGTAGTTTGAAGTGAAATATTATCACGAGGGAAGCACGGTCCTCCATATCCTAAGCCGCCTTTCAAATACTTAGTACCAACTCGACTATCCTGTCCGATAGCTTGAAGTACTACCTCGCTATCTGCCCCTTTAATCCGTTCACACATTCTTGCTATCATATTCGCAAAGCTAATTTTTGTCGTGATATATGAATTAAGCGATACTTTTGCTATCTCTGCATTAATCCAATTTGTTCTCATTACTTTTGGCTTATTTTTACATAAAGAAAGACGGATTTTTTCTACAAAATCACCTGAGTTTTTATCCGACTCGCCTATTAATATTAAATCCGGTTCTTTTATATTCTGGATAACCGAACCAAGAGCAATAAACTCTGGACTATAACAAAGCCCTATCTCTTTACCAACCTTTTTTCCTGTCTCTTTTTCTATGAGTGGTGTAACAACTCCTTCCATAGTTCTGATAGATACGGTGCTTGTAATAACAAGCGTATGTTTCTTTTTCTTACTCCGAATATGAACAGCTAATGATTTTACCGCTGTTTCTATAAAATGTGATGAAAATGAACCATCCTTATTACTTGGTGTTGGAACAACTATGAATGTAATTTCACTCTTTTGAACCAACTCATGCAGGTCATCTGTGTATACCATATTGGATTTATAAGCCGATAACTGTTCTTGAACTTGAGGCTCTATTATGGGAGATACTCCTGACTGAAGCTTAATCATAGTTATTGGATTGATATCATATCCGATAACGGTAAATCCACAAGATGCAAAACTGAGAGATAGAGGAATCCCTAGTTTTCCAAGCCCAATAATTGATATTAAATCTTGTCTGCTACTCATTTTTATTGTCTTTTAATATTTTGTTGATTCTATCTAATAATAATCTGCCTTCAATTGTATCCTCATCCTCCATATATTCAACTAATCTTGCTACTAGTAATGAATCTATGTTTTTTTTGAGAATTTCTGTGTAAAATTTTCCCTTATATTTTATTGTTCCGTCAGGTAATTGAATGACTTTATTTGTCGATATATTATAATTACAATCATCATCTTCAACACAATAGGAGTCGTGCTCAACTCCCTTTCCTTGGATGATCCGAACATTACTCATTTTCCCTTTTTCTATATCATAAAGTATGGAAAAAAAATCATACGGTCTGTTATTTTTATCTGTATAAACAGCATCAAATAAGGGTTGCTGTGCAACAATTATCTCTTTCCCCTTTTCCCTAATTTTAACAAGGGTAATCACATCATTCCACCCTTTTAAATCTCCATGATGATAAATATACGATTTATAACCATACAGTTTATATAGTTTCATAAGCGCATAGGCATAACCACTACAATCAACTCCTCCTTTATTGCTTAAATTTTGTTCCTTCAGAATTGTAAATATCTCCGGGGCTTCCTTTTTCCAAATAAGATTTTTAACTTGTTTTTTTTGGGATGCCCATGCAATATTTTCAAAAGTCCATTGACGAAGTATGTTCACCTTTTCCCAGTCTGAAATATCTGCTTTGATAACTTCTGGATAAGTTTTTTCAATAAGCTGTTTTAGATAAAAAGACGAGTTTTGTTTTGATGCTATAGTACGTCCTGGTTTATCTAATCCATCATGAGAATAAAATATTCTGTTAAAACAGGAAAGAATAACTGATACAAAAACAACAAATATCAATACTATAAAAAATCTTTTTCTCATACATTAAGAGTGTGTATAAAATTTTGAGTTCCTATTTAAATACAATTATATATTGTTGTTTTGAATATATTGACATGTTAGATATGTATTGTCTCCGAAAAGGTTATTTTATTTTCCTTGTCTTTTAAGTAGAGCATTAAGTACTGATTGTTTTACTGCAAAAAGAGCTTGTTTTGGAGAAAGATCATCATGATACAAAGTTCCATCAGCGTTTGGCGAATATCTACCTGGCCCTCTATCTGTAGCTTCTAACCAAGAATTTTTATCACCCGTTTCCCAAAAATTGATACCAGTACATACACCTGATTCAATAATCGCGTCAATAACGATCTGAAGGTATTCTGCTTGTTTTTGTTCTCTTACCTCGGGTGAATCACTAACGTCTTTCATATTTACATCTAACTCTGTTATTTCTATTGGAACTCCATATGCACGTAGTGTTGCTATCATTTTATCCTTATTTATAGCGGCTGATCCATTCATGTGCAACTGAATACCAAGACGTTTATTTTTTGCTGGTATACTATTAAACTGATCTTTTGCAGTTTGATTTACTACATCAAGATTGCTTATCGGAACATTGTGTATTAAAACCGCATTAGGATCTGCTTTTTCTGCCGCTTCAAAAGCTATTAAAAAATAATTTGGAAGTCGCCGAGCCAATTCATCATCTTCTAAGCCATACTCATTATCAACTACCCACTCATTTATTCTTCCTTTAAACTTATTAACAACAGTTGTTACATGAGTTCGAAGGGTTTGTTCAAGTTGATCTTGAGGAAGAGTTTTAAGCCATTTTGACCATTTCCAATCACTTCTTCCATATATAAGCGCTTGACCTCGTGTTTTCATACCGGCATTACGGGCTATACTTAATTCTTGCTCTGCTAAACCATATGAAAATTTGCCCTGATCTGGCTGTAAATAGTAAAATTTAAAGTGTTCATCCAGAACTGCCAACCCAAATTCTGCTGACACAACTTTATTGATTGCATCATTTGGATAATTTGGATTTTTTCCTTCACTTACCAATCTGATAGTATTACCAAAAGCTATTCCTAACTGACTACTCAGTCTTCCCAATGTGGCTTCTTGCCATTTAAATTCGCCGTTGGACTCTTTGACAGAAATCAAAAGAGGTGTGCCAGCTTGATCATATACAACGGCAAAAGTACCATTTACTCCACTAAGTATTTGTGTTTGAGTTTTGATACTTTCTACAGAAATTCCCATTGCTTTTGCGTAAGGACTCAATATCTTGTTAGTATCAAGATCTGGTCGGGCACTAACAATCCATTGTTCAAGTGTTATAGGTTTTACTACTGTTGGCGCCTCAGCCGGTTTTACTGTTGGAACTATTGTTGGTTTTGATGGTTCGGTTGGAACCTCTGTTACCTTTGGGGCTTCAGTTGGCGCTTTTGTAGGAACTTCTGTTACAGGAAGTAAAACTGTTGGAGAAACTGGTAAAGTAGCTTCGATCACTGGCGTCTTCTCCGGAACGACTAATGGAGTAACAATAGGGGTAACTTCTTTTGCAACAACCACCCCTGTCTGAGGTGTTGCGCAACCTGCCAGAAGAGGAATAAGGGTAAGTGCTACCATAGCAATTCCTAATTTTAGTCTTTTAGGCAACCTTCTATATATTTCATTTACCGGGGATGATTTTTGTTCTGTAGATGAAAATAGATTTGGATGTTGAGCAAAAATATCTGCGTATTCCCCTTGAGTTCTATTATCTGGAGTTGACATGAGATATTATTATACACCTGTAATATTCAAAATGCAAAAGTTTATAGGATGTTTTTATTCTATCCCTGCAATCATGAAGTCATTAAACACAAAGGAAGAAGTTGAAAGAGAAAAACCTCTACCCGGAGATATCAATTGTTCCTCTGCAAAAACAAACTGATCTCCCTCCATTTTACCTTTTATCTTTACTTTTACCGTAATATATTTTTTACTCTCGTTATTTGTCGAAAGATAATTCCCGAACTGATCTCCGGAAATTGAGTATGTATCTGTTGCTTGTTTATCAAGTACTGTAAATATGTTTGTTTCTCCGTTTGAAACAGTTGCACCTTTTTGTATTGCTTCATATTCCCAAGGAAATGCTCCTTTTTTAGTAAGGGTAATTGTCTTTTCAACATACACTTCACTTATAGGCTTATCAGACAGTTGAATAATGGTTCCGGAAAATTGTACCGTATCAAACTCGAAATCAATCGGAGTACCAACCCCGATTGTTGATCGTTTAAAATTATATTTTCCAGCTTTCCCGACTTTAGAAACACGCAACTTTGCATTCACATATATATCATATTGACTTCCCCCATACCAAGGATAATAAACAACCTTCTGAAGTACAACAACTGGTTTACCTGTTAAATCTTTTTCCTCTTTTACATGTTGAATAGCCTGGACAAACCACATACTGGGTTTTTGAGTAGAGGCCCACCAAAGACCCTGTCCCATTTTTACTCTTACATATACGTAGGTTGGTTTTGAAATAAATAATTTATATACCGAAACAATACCGACAAATCCAATACATCCGATAAATATAAGAATAAAATAATTTCGCAGAGTCCATTTCCACCATCTCGTAAACGATTTAACTTTCATTTTCTGCATTATACTATAATCAAATCACTTCAACAAATACATCTTAAAACTTCAATCGAGCTGTATTCTAATTAGACGTTATGGAAGGGTTTTAGAATACCCAAAATCAACCTCAGCATCAGAAACAGTAACTGAAGTATTGCCTCCTGATATAGGCGTTAAACCATCATATCCTGAATAGCCTGTATATAAGTAACCTGAGGGAACCGAGTTAATTTTTACATCACGTGTAGTTGGAGTAGTATCGGTAGTGACATATTGATATTGATTGCATAAAGCAGTACTTTGAAAATTAATGACCTGTGAACCGATTTGAATAGGTACTATACCTGAATAACAGGATTCACCTGCATCACGAACACCATTCCGGTTAGGGTCAACAAATATCTTTCCGTAATAGCTCATACAAATTATGTTTCCATCACTCCATGGTGACCAATCTCCTGTGTAATTGATTCTTGCATAAATTCTCCTGTCACCAAGAACAGATACAATTGCTGAATTACCAGACAAATTACCATTTTGTGGCCACGGGGTATCTTCATGGCCGTTTTTCACCGTCTTTACTTGAATCCAAGCATCAGAAGCTCCAGACCAAGTAACAATAGCTGAAACAGTAGGTCCATTTCCCGTACCACAAGTTATGGTTGGAGGGGATATTGGAGATGCGGATGAGCTTGAAGATGATGAACCTACAGAAGAAGAGGAACTTGAGGATGAACTGTTTGAGCTTGAGGATGAACTTGAACTTGATGAGGAGACGGGTATTACACACGAGTCATTGGCAGAATACGCAGATTGCCAGTCAAATACATCACGGGATCTGACGTGTACATAGACCGTACTTCCTGCTGCAAATGCACCTGCACCTGTTGACTTTGAAGTACCTGATGTCCAGGTATTAAGCCAAGGAGAAACATTGTATGCAGTTGCAAAACTTGGGTCTGTTGAGGCCTGTGCCCAGTATGGGGTTGCATGCAGTCCTCCACATGCATCAGATGCTGCGTTCCACGTTGCAGAGACTGAACCGTCTGCATTACAGGTGGCGTTTAAACCGGTAGGAACATTGGGAGCTGCTTTATCAACATTGTATGTCTCAGTAACAAATGCACTGTCTGAACAACCGGGATACTGAGCAAGTACTTTCCAGGTAACTGCTCCTGTTAATGTTTCAGCACCATTTGAACAAGCAGCAAGATTGTATGAGGTAACATTACCCACACTACCATTAAAGCACCAGTTAGAAGCAACAAGCGGATCTCCAATATATAGTTGGAGCTGATATCCGGAGGCTCCGGTTACAGCGTTCCAGGTATAGGTACGTAATACAGTGTTTTCACAAGATAAGGATGGGCCGAGATTGGAAGGAGTGGCTGTACTACAAAGACGGAAGCTGCAACCTGTTGTGTCATTACTGTTTACTGTAATATCACACGAACTCCTATCTCCCACTACATATCCTGCAGGAGGAGTAACATAAAGAGTGTGGGAACCGTTGGGAATAGCACCCATATAGTAATAACCGCTGGCAATAGTTGTCGTAGTTGTCGGTCCGCTGTCAAGTTTTATTACTGCACTTCCTACTCCTTCAGCAGGACTTAACTGTCGACTGCTGTTTCCATTTAAATCTGTCCAGACATAGTCTGCATGTGAACCTGATGATGG
>Ga0247841_10008987_pt1:0-7500 | contig 14130 bp, 7 predicted proteins | sample LaCruzMarch2015__2_FD_192410 | JGI IMG/M metagenome (GOLD analysis project Ga0247841, IMG submission 192410) | Freshwater microbial communities from meromictic Lake La Cruz, Castile-La Mancha, Spain - LaCruzMarch2015_18m | ecosystem: Environmental > Aquatic > Freshwater > Lake | place...
GCCAGGACAAGGCCGATGACGAGGCCGAGAAATCCCCAGGCCTTCCACTTCTCTTCCGACATCCAGTAAAGCCTCGCAATACCCCAGAAGCGTAACCAGAGTTCCTGAACAGCACTTCGTTTTATTGATGTATCGGACATGATTCACCTCGCTGAATTCCTTAGAAGCAGTCAATATCCATCATTTTCGTGTAACGACGGCAAATTTGCAACGGAAAAATTCACGTTGCAGGCTGAAGGAATTCAATTAATCCCGAATATGTCGTTAGGAAGGTGTCGGGTATCCCGAAGCAAACCGTCGAGAGGCGAGGAAGCTTGGTCTTTTGCTGTCAAGCAAAAGTTCCGAAGCCGAATGTGAGCGATATAAACCAGCCCACACCGTGGGCGAGAAGGGGAGGCTCCGCGGACTTTGTTCGTGGAGGGGGCGACGCAAGCCCCTACAATTGAAGCCGCTGGAGCTGAATGAGCGTGTTTGAGAGGGATGGTCCGACACCCATGATGTAATGATAAATCCGGGTTAATTTGAAAAGGTTTTTTTCTCATTGAATACAAAAGACGTAAGTGATATAAAGGATACATTCAAGAAACGCAAGTGATGGCAAAAGACGTTCGATCGATAATTGATAAGCTCAAAACGATGCATGGCGAGCCGAGATGTGAATTGAACTTCACTGATCCCCTTGAGCTTGTCGTTGCTACTGTTTTGTCTGCCCAATGCACAGATGAACGTGTCAATAAAGTAACGGAGACGCTTTTTAAAAAATATAGAAATATCTACGACTATATTAATATAGTTAATGAAGAACTTGAGAGTGATATCAGAAGTACTGGATTTTATAAGAATAAAGCTAAGGCTATTAAAAACATCACAGAGGAAATCCGGGACAGATTTCATGGCGAAGTGCCCCGCGATATAGATACATTTGCAACAGTTAAAGGTATCGGCAGAAAATCTGCGAATTTAATAGTCGGGCTGGCCTTTGATAAGCCGGCAGTAGTTGTAGATACACACGTAATCAGGCTGTCGGGCAGGATTGGATTTTCCGATAAAAAAGACCCTGATAAAATAGAACAGGATATAAAAAAGGCAGTACCGGAGGATATGTGGACGGCATTTTCTCTGCTTATAACACTTCACGGGCGATACCTGTGCAAGGCAAGAAAGCCTGAATGCGAAAGATGTCTTCTGCATGATGAGTGTGATTACTGGACTGGAGGAAAAAATGTTTGAAAATGAAAGGTTAACAGAAAGCGAAACTAAAAAGCTTAAAGAGTTATCAAGGCTTGCAAAGGGAGATATTGTAACGATGACACGTCTTGCCGGAACAGGGCATCCGGGTGGATCAATATCGTCTCTTGATATATATCTTACGCTCTTTTCCCATGCAAAGCTGCAGGAAAAACCGGGAGACAGAATTGTGGTGAGTCACGGCCATACATCCCCCGGTGCCTATGCTGCCCTTGCAAGGCTCGGACATCTTCCTGTTGATGAGGTTGTTGCCTTTTTCAGGAAGGCGGGAAGCCCCTTTGAAGGGCATGTGGTGAGAGGAATTCCCTTTATTGACTGGTCTACAGGGAATCTCGGCCAGGGCCTGTCTGCAGGGTGCGGCTTTGCCATTGCTTCAAAAATCCGTCAAGAAGATAACCACGTTTATGTTCTCATGGGTGACGGCGAGCAGCAGAAAGGGCAGATAGGAGAGGCGCGAAGGTTTGCAAAAAAGTATGATTTGAACAATATCACTGTTTTAATTGATTATAACCGTTTGCAGATCAGCGGGTCCATCGATAGTGTGATGCCCCAGAATATCATTGAGAACTATCTCTCCGACGGCTGGGATGTGCTTGAGATAAACGGGCATGATTATAACGAGATTTATGCGGCGCTCAAAAGTACAAGGTCTAATGACAACCCTGTCTGTATTGTGGCGGACACGGTGATGGGGAATGGCATACCTTTTATGGAAAACAAAGAAAAATACCACGGGAACCCGTTAAACGAAAAGGAATACAGGGAAGCCGTGGAAGCCCTGGGGCTTGAGGATAGGTTTGAGTTTTACAAGGAAAAAAGAAAGGGAATCTGGAGCTTTAAGCCGTCCCTGAATAATGGAACCTTGTCGGTAAGTACGGGTTATCCATTTACCTATGAAGAAGAAGACAAGGTTGACAACAGGACTGCCTTCGGGAAGGCATTAAAGGACCTTGGCGATTTAAACATCGGGAATGGACAGATAGTCTGCGCCTTCGACTGTGACCTTGCAAGTTCTGTGAAAACCGGTGATTTCGGAAAGGCCTACCCGGCATATTTTTTTCAGGGCGGTATCCAGGAACACAATACAGCCACAATCGCAGGGGCTTTGTCAACAACAGGGATACTTACATTTTTTGCCGATTTCGGGGTTTTCGGGATAGACGAAACGTATAACCAGGAACGTTTAAATGATATAAACAAAACAAACCTGAAGCTCATTCTCACACATGTAGGGCTTGATGTCGGCCCTGACGGTAAAACTCACCAGTGCGTTGATTATATCGGCCTTGCCAGGAACCTCTATAATTTCAGGACAATCGTGCCATGTGACCCGAACCAGATGGACAGGGTTGTGAGATATACTGCTCCGGTAGAAGGAAATTGTCTTGTAGCTGCAGGACGGAACCGCTGGCCGGTTATTGCCGGAAAAGACGGGAAACCTCGTTACGGCGAAGGATATGCATTTGATTACGGCAGGATGGATGTATTGATGGATGGTGTTGGAGGTGCTGTTATCACGTATGGAGGAATGGTCAGCAGGGCGTTGAAAATTGCAGAGAACCTTGCAGGAAAAGGCGTAAACCTGACAGTGGTAAATATGCCCTGTGTTAACGAGATTGATGAAGACGTGATGGGTATGCTTTTAAATATACCTTATATAATTACCTATGAAGACCACAACGTTTATACAGGCATAGCCCCTGTTATTACTTCATACTTATTGAGGAACAAATATCAGGGCGGGTTTGAGTCATTCGGGACGAAAAATTATGGTGTCTCAGGAGACACCGATGATGCATATACAGTCGAAGGACTGGATGTGGATTCCATGACAGCGGCAATATTGAAGATAATAAAACCACGGTAACATGCGTAGGGCGAAGAGCATAGAGCGTGGAGTTGAGAAAAAAACTCCACGCCATCTGCCCCACGCCCTCTGCTGATTCATATTAAACAAAGGGGGTTTTATGGAAGACATTAAAGGGATGTACAAGAAAATCGTAAAGGATCAGTTTCCGGATACCATCAAGATTGATATGGGCGGCCAGGTGCTGCTGTACAGGAAGAAGGTCTGGAATATCTATGACGCCGATGAAAAATGCGATGTTGAACGCGGTTTGAGGTATGGAGAAAACCCGGATCAGGCATCTGCCATGTATGAACTTATCAACGGGAACATCACACTCGGCGATGTACAGTTTTTCGATTCCCGTGGCGGCATGACAAGCAGAGTTACAGAAAAAGATATGCTGCAGGTCGGTAAACATCCCGGCAAGATTAATCTCACCGATGTGGATAATGCGCTGAACATTTTGAAATTCCTCGATAAAAAACCTGCCTGTGCAATATTGAAACACAATAATCCATGTGGCGCAGCCTGTGGTTCAACATCTGCAGAGGCATTTGAAAAGGCATTCTGGTGCGACAGGATTGCTGCATTTGGCGGTGCCGTTGTTTTGACGAAAACCGTTGATGTTGAGACTGCAAAGGCGATGGTGCCGTATTATTTTGAGGTAATCTGCGCGCCTGATTTTGATGGTGCGGCAATAGATATCTTGAAAAAATGGAAGAATCTGAGGATTCTCCAGATCAAAGCAATTGAGCAATTACACGAGTATAAATTTAAACGTTTTATTGATATAAAATCATTGATGGATGGCGGCATTATTATTCAGGAATCTCAACCGTATAAAATCAAGGGCAAGGAAGACCTTAAACAGGCAGAAACGGTTTACAAGGGGCAGGCATACAAGATTAAAAGGGCCCCAACCGACAGGGAATACGACAGCATGCTCTTTGGATGGTATGTGGAATCAGGTGTAAGTTCCAACTCCGCGCTTTTCGTAAAAGATGAGGCGACGGTTGCTATAGGAACGGGCGAGCAGGACAGGGTAGGGGTTGTCGAGATTGCTGTCTTTAAAGCTTATACAAAATTTATGGACAAAGAGGTATTCAAAAAATTCGGTGTGCCATATGCGGTTTTCAAGCTGGAAGTAGAGAAGGGTTTGAGGAAGATGGAAGACTTGATAGAAATAGAGAAATATACAAAGGAACAAAAGGCAGGCCTGATAGGCTCGGTCGTAGTTTCTGACGGATTTTTTCCCTTCAGGGATGGTGTTGATGCAGCAATAAAGCAGGGAGTCACGGGCGTTGTCCAGCCCGGCGGTTCAGAGCGTGATTATGAGGTAATCGAGGCCTGTAATGAATCTGATGTAACAATGGTTTTTGCAGGACAGAGGTTGTTTAAACATTAAAAGAGCGGGTTGGAGTTGATTGACCTCTGAAAGGAGCAGGAAATATGGGAGATTTAGTTTTTTTTGCATGGATTGCAATGGGGATCCTGATCGTTGTATGGGGTGTGACGAAACGGATTAAGAAAAAGAAGGATAAATAAAGAAATATATCACAAACACATACTCTTTTAACGCCTCGCTTTTCATCCGGAGAACGGGCAAAGCAGATTTTGCTTAAGGGTTTAAAGGCTTTAATTTTTACAATTTATGTTGACAAAATGTTGCAGTAAAAATATAATTGTGAAAATAATTACAAATACACAAACGCCAATGGAGGTAACAAATGAGACCTTATTTTGAGAAGATGCAGGACTGGGGTAAGCCAGTGAAGGAGAATAAGGCTAACGCCGAAGAGATTAAAAAAGTTGAACAGAGCGTTGCAGAAATCGTAGAAGAGAAGAAAAATGCAGGAATGTCTGCGGAAATCTTAAATAAGAGGGGTGAATGGACGGTCCACCAGAGGCTTGCATATATTGTAGAGCCTGGAACATGGTGTCCTCTTCATACCTTATACGATCCGATGGACGAAGAATCAGGGACAACAGGCGTAGTGGATGGTCTTGGCAAGATTAACGGCAGATGGTGCGTAATCATCGGTTTCGATAACAAGGTCATGGCAGGCGCATGGATAGCAGGTCAGCCGCACAATATCCTCCGGGTTACGGACATTGCGAAGAGGTTTCATTGCCCGCTCGTATGGCTCGTGAACTGCAGTGGTGTAAAGCTGCCAGAACAGGAAAAGATGTATGCGGACAGGAGAGGAAGCGGAACTACCTTCTTCAGACACGCTGAGTTGAACAAACTCGGTGTTCCCGTTCTTGCGGCAATTTATGGAACAAACCCGGCTGGCGGCGGATATCAGGGAATCAGCCCTACACTCCTTCTTGCCCACAAAGACTGTAATATCGCAGTCGGCGGCGCCGGCATCGTAAGCGGCATGTCACCGAAAGGTTTCTTCGACGAAGAAACAGCGGAACAGCTTATCGAAGCAACAAGAAAATTCAAGTCAATTCCTCCGGGCAGGGTTGAGATCCACCATGACGTAACTGGATTTTTCAAACAGGTATTTCAGACTGAGGAAGCAATCCTTGATGCAGTAAAAGAATGGGTAACCTACCTTCCTGCCTATAACAGCAAATTTTTCAGGGTAGCAGAACCGGCAGAACCTAAATTCCCGACAGAAGATCTGTACAACATTGTGTCCTTCAACCAGAAGATGACCTACAACATAGAAGAAGTAATGGCAAGACTTACAGACAACAGCGAGCATATGGAATTCAGACCTGGTTATGGTCCGGAACTTTACACGGGTCTTATTAAAGTTGACGGGTTCCTTATTGGAATCGTTGCGAACAGACAGGGAATGATGCCGAAAGGCTACCCGCAGTATGCTCCATACCCGGGCATCGGCGGCAAGTTCTATCGTGAAGGCCTTATCAAAGTTAACGAGTTTGTGACTTTATGCGGCAGAGACAGGGTGCCGATGATCTGGATTCAGGATACCTCCGGTATCGATGTTGGTGACATTGCAGAGAAAGCAGAGCTTCTCGGCCTCGGCCAGTCACTTATTTATTCCATTGAGCAGAGCGACCTTCCCATGATGGCCGTTATATTAAGAAAAGGTACTGCCGCAGCCCACTACATCATGGCAGGACCGCAGGCAAACAACAATAACGCCTTTACCCTCGGCACTGCAACGACTGAAATCTACGTCATGCACGGTGAGACCGCCGCCGCCGCAAGCTTTGCGAGAAGGCTTGTAAAGGAGAAAGATGCAGGGAAGCCCCTTGGAAAGGTCATTGATCAGATGAACGTATTAGTAAAAGCATACTACGACAATTCAAGACCGGCGTACTGTGCGAAGAAGGGTCTTGTTGACGAAGTTGTGCCGATGAAAGACCTGAGAAGGTATTTTGTAGCCTTTGCAAACTGTGTTTACCAGAATCCGGTATCAATAACCCCTCAGCATCAGATGATACTTCCGAGAATCATAAAGGGTTAATAGTTTTACATAAGCAAGGCGCAGGGTGGATCGTTGTATCCACCCTGTTTTTTTCATTAGTCAGTTAACCATTATTTTAATAGTGTTGACTGCTTTCATGCGGTAGTGTATTTTTACTATGTATTGTGTGAGAAGATGAGAGAAAGGTTTTCAGAAATCCTTCAGGATATTAAAGAAAAAGGAAACTACAGGGCAATACGGTATATCAAACCCCTGTCAGCTACAAAAGTATTATATAACTCGAAGGAACATCTTAATCTTTGTTCAAACAGCTACCTTTCGCTCCATGTCCACCCTGATATTGTAAACGCAGCCAGACAGGCTGCAGTAGAATATGGTTCAGGGACTTGTTCTTCGCGGAGCGTTTCGGGCAGTATTGATCTCTACGAAGAACTTGAAGAAGAGATTGCCGCATATAAAGGTTACGGCAATGCCCTCATATTCTCAAATGGATATATGGCAAATATAGGCATCATATCGACGCTTACGGACACGGGTGATACAATATTCAGCGATGAATTGAATCATTCAAGCTTAATCCACAGCATGAGACTGTCAAGGGCAAAAAAGGTGATTTATAAACACAGAGATGTAAATGACCTTGAAAAAAGGATAAGGAGAGACAAGGGCCGGGGAAGAAAATTTATCATTACCGAATCCATTTTCAGCATGGATGGCGATATTGCCCCGCTTAGAGATATTTTTGAACTGAAAAAAAAATATGATGTTTATATTATGCTGGATGATGCACACGGTACCGGGGTGTTTGGCGGAAAAGGTACCGGTCTTGAGGAACTATTTGCTCTCTCGGGCAGCATAGACGTGCATATGGCAACATTTGGAAAGGCCCTCGGGTCATTCGGCGCTTTTGTTCTGGCAGACAAGGTTTTGCTGGAGTATCTTGTCAACAGGGCAAAGACCTTTATGTACACAACGGCCTTACCGCCATCCTCATTA
>Ga0247841_10008987_pt1:12500-14130 | contig 14130 bp, 7 predicted proteins | sample LaCruzMarch2015__2_FD_192410 | JGI IMG/M metagenome (GOLD analysis project Ga0247841, IMG submission 192410) | Freshwater microbial communities from meromictic Lake La Cruz, Castile-La Mancha, Spain - LaCruzMarch2015_18m | ecosystem: Environmental > Aquatic > Freshwater > Lake...
AACCCAACCAAACTCCGAATGCCATAACCCAAAGTGGAGGAGACAGACTGCGGGTGATAAGATCCGTAGTCGAGAGGGAAACAGCCCAGACCATCAGCTAAGGTCCCTAAAATGTGCTAAGTGGTGAAGGATGTGGGTCCACTAAAACAGCCAGGAGGTTGGCTTAGAAGCAGCCATCCTTTAAAGAAAGCGTAACAGCTCACTGGTCTAGCAGGCCTGCGCCGAAAATGTAACGGGGCTAAGCACATTACCGAAGCTATGGATCTGCACGTAAGTGCAGGTGGTAGGGGAGCATTCTGCTTACCTGTGAAGGTGTCTCGTGAGGGATGCTGGAGGACGCAGAAGAGAGTATGCTGACATGAGTAGCGATAAACAAGGTGAAAAACCTTGTCGCCGTAAGCCCAAGGTTTCCTGAGCAAGGGTAATCCTCTCAGGGTTAGTCGGTCCCTAAGGCGAGGCCGAAAGGCGTAGTTGATGGGAAACAGATTAATATTTCTGTACCACCAGGTAGGTGATAAAGACGCGAAGGGGGGACGGAGAAGGGTAGGTCATCCGGGTGACGGAATACCCGGTTCAAGCAGGTAGGGGGATCTCATAGGCAAATCCGTGAGGTCATAACCCCGAGATGTGATGAGGAGCTCTTTTAGAGCATAAACTGGCTGATCCCACGCTTCCTAGAAAAGCCTCGTAGCGAATCTATTTGGTGACCGTACCGCAAACCGACACAGGTGGGCGAGGAGAGAATCCTAAGGCGCTTGAGATAACTCTGGTTAAGGAACTTTGCAAAATTGCACCGTAACTTCGGGAGAAGGTGTGTTCCGGTGCGTGTAAGAATTTACTTCTGAAGCGCTCTGGAATCGCAGTGAAGAGGGAGTGACGACTGTTTACTAAAAACACAGGGCTCTGCAAACTCGTAAGAGGATGTATAGGGTCTGACGCCTGCCCGGTGCTGGAAGGTTAAGGAGAGATGTCATTCAAGGAAACGAGGAGAAGCATTGAACCGAAGCCCCAGTAAACGGCGGCCGTAACTATAACGGTCCTAAGGTAGCGAAATTCCTTGTCGGGTAAGTTCCGACCTGCATGAATGGCGTAACGATTGCTCCGCTGTCTCAACCAGGGACTCAGCGAAATTATAATGGGGGTGAAGATACCCTCACCCCGCGGCAAGACGGAAAGACCCCGTGAACCTTTACTATAGCTTGACAGTGAACTTCGGGATACTATGTGTAGGATAGGTGGGAGGCTTTGAAGTGCTGGCGCTAGCTGGCATGGAGCCAACCTTGAAATACCACCCTTATTGTTTTGAGGTTCTAACTCTGACCCGTAATCCGGGTCGAGGACACTGTCTGGTGGGTAGTTTGACTGGGGCGGTCGCCTCCCAAAGTGTAACGGAGGCGCACTAAGGTCGGCTCAGGCTGATTGGAAACCAGCCGATGAGTGCAAAGGCATAAGCCGGCTTGACTGTGAGACCTACAAGTCGAGCAGGAACGAAAGTTGGTCTTAGTGATCCGGTGGTTCCGTATGGAAGGGCCATCGCTCAACGGATAAAAGGTACTCCGGGGATAACAGGCTTATCTCCCCCAAGAGTTCATATCGACGGGGAGGTTTGGCACCTCGATGTCGGCTCCTC
>Ga0247841_10008989_pt1 | contig 14127 bp, 29 predicted proteins | sample LaCruzMarch2015__2_FD_192410 | JGI IMG/M metagenome (GOLD analysis project Ga0247841, IMG submission 192410) | Freshwater microbial communities from meromictic Lake La Cruz, Castile-La Mancha, Spain - LaCruzMarch2015_18m | ecosystem: Environmental > Aquatic > Freshwater > Lake | place: Spain...
CCTGTTTCATGCAGCAAATCTCTTTTACCTGAAGCCACCCAGCCAACAATCTTCTCAATGGCATCTGCTGCGGATATACCAGTCTTAGCTGCCTCTAATTTAGCCGGATTGATAGGAAATACATTCCTCATAAGTAATTCCTTCTCAACCTCTACTCTAGAAGCAATACCTCCATCTTTTTCGGCAGTAACTGACATCGCTCCGATTAAGTATGAAGAGTATTTATATCCCTCTATTTTATTCATGGCTACCTCAATTCTCCATTTGGATTTAGTATATTATTTTCAGAATCTTCAATTACTTTTATTTCTTCTTTCGTTAATTGCTCATGGTCCGAAGTAATTGTATATTGAACTCCATGTGAAGAAGTATAAAGTATTTTATATACTCCTACGTCTGCTAAAAAATCTTTAATCACATTTAAACGTACAGCTCCTTCCAATATAAAAGGAGGAAAATCTTGCATCGGCTGCACAGGAATTACGTGAGACATAATACCAATTAGTTTTCCTTCTGCATTATATAACCCACCACCACTATTACCAAAATATGTAGAATCTCTAAAGTACATATAATTATTTTTATAGACTGCTACTCTTCCCTGACTAAGTATATCTTCTAATCCTAAAGGGTTTCCTACAATATATATTTGGCTACCAGTTATAGGTTCCATGTCTGCTAACTCCACATAATAAGTAGGTACAATGTTTTCATCAGTTGGTTTTAATAATAATAAATCATTAGAATTAGTTACATCTAAAAGATTATTACTGTCTTCATTGTTATTATAAAGTTGTTTAATAATTTTTAAATCACATACTTTTGTATCATTCTCCCATAACTCTAATTTATCAGTAAGTTCACTAGCCATATGTCCGGCTGATAGAACGTAGAACTTTCCTTTATATTTAATAGTAGCACCACTACCTAAAGATTCTTCCGTAGTATTTTTAATCATAATATTTATTTGCAACAATGTCTGCTCTACTTTAGTTTTTGTCGATTCTATTTTCTGCGGAACATTATCTATCTTTTTATTCAGATTATCTACTTTAGATTGGACATCCGCTTCAATTCCTCTTATAGTATAATCTGTTATTCTTTCCGAAGATTTTAATTGACTAGATAAATTTTCCATCTTACTAGCGACTAAATTATTATTTTGGTATTGCATAATACCAAGAATTATAACAACTCCAATTACAATTCCGATAGCCAGGCTCTCAATTAAATCTTTTAGAAACTTTTTATTCATTTTACTTTCCTTTCTTAAGTTCAGCTAAAATATAATCTAATAAACATTCGTAATTACAAAAATCATAACGGGTACCACATACTATTAATTCTAAAGGGAATGGATTCCCTATTTCTCTTATGATATAACTATTATGAGAAAGTTGAGTACCGCAAACATCACAAACAGTTTCTTCATGACTTTCGGTATGTCCACAAGCACCACATGAATTATCTATTATAAGTTTTTTCATATCTTTATCTCCTTAATCATTTCAGATATAATTTTAAATTTAAATTCCCACAATTCTGCCTGAGTCTTATAATAAGCAACTCCGGCTGCTAAGAATATTACTATAATTATAAAAAATATATTAATAATTAAATTATTCATTACTTTACCTCTTTAAAATTACGTAAAATACTATTTATAATACTTATGCCCCCCACCATTCGCTTCTGTCCGTCAAATTTACCTGGCAATTCTAATGTCATAGTATATTCAATTCCTAAACGTTCAATAACTCCTTCTAAACCTATATCACATTTAGGAGGAATAATAACTCCATTATTAACTTTAATTTTATAAATAGTTTTTGCTTTTAAATAAGGAATTAAAACATCATTTTCTGTTAATACTTTTTCTGCGATAGAAGGCAAAGTATCTAATTTATGTTCGTACATATAAACAGACTCTTTTCCAGTATCTCCATGTATATCCAATAAAAGGTCAACATTGATTGGAAAATTATCATATAATACTGCTAATTCTTGAACTTTAGAATCTTTTACAAAATGAGTATCGTTATTTGTATCTTGCCTGGCACCATTATCCCTACTACCAGTACAGTATGCCCAGGGATTACAAACTGGATAAACAAAAATATTTAAATTAGAAAATTCCTCAGTCTTAAATTGTTTAATCCATTTTAATAATGTATGAACTGCAAAAACCTCGTCTCCATGATGCCCTCCGAGGATAACTACAGTTTTATTTGCAGTTTTCATATTATTTTTCATTACAAACATAGGATAAATATCCTTATCATAATTTACATATCCGATTATTTCAATCCTAAACGGGATTTGTAAATTAATTATTTCGTTAACTAATTTTTTATAACTTCTAATTTTTTTCATAATCATTCGCTCTAATTTTACAATATGCAGCAGTACAATCTCTGCATTTTCTGGATTCATTATATAATCTGCAATTATTTACTTTATTTTTCTTTTCTCTATTTTCCCATTTCATTGTTATAAGATTACCAACACCACATGCACATGCATATGTAATCAATAATCCTATTGCATTAGTATCTTTTAAAGCATAAGCCACAATGAATAAATAAAGACTCATATATACTAACATTAAAATTGAAGATAACACTGCTTGCCTTTTATTAACTGAAATCAAATAAGCAGTATAAAGGCATTGTTCACATAATCCTACACCAAATATCATAAATATCTTTAACATTTCTCTTCCTCTTTTAATTTCATAGCTGAACGAACAAGGTCATGGTCAATTGTGGTTAATTCTACGATATCTACCTTTAAACCTGGAACATCATGCCTCTCAGATATTTCTTCTAGTTTAGCTGCTATCTGCTGTAAATCTTTATATAATTGAACTAATTGTTGTGCATCATTAGTAAAATTAACATAATTAGGATTACAAGATTTATAATTTATCCCACACTTTTTACAAGATTCATCAATTATATGTGATATATTTTTATCCAAAGTATTTATCTCCTTTACTAATGTTATCTTTAGCCCATAACGGTTGTAAATTTTTATAGTTAAAACATTTCTTTTGTTCAGATTCTTTACTAAGGTCGAACTTAGCACATGGCTTTATATGGTCAATGTGCCACTTACCATAATTTGCCCAGGACATACTATTGGTAAATTGAAATTCTAAATGCCTTCTTAACTTCTCAATATTACATCCTACTAATTTCATAGTAGTTTCTAATTTTGGATTCCCTTGTAAAACATCATTGATGCGTGTCCTCAGATTACAAAGTATTTTAAAATTAACATCCTCTTTTTTTCTTTGTATAAAATAATTATTTCTATGACTATTTATTTTAATTTTATTATTTTTATAATATAATGAATTATATTTTTGCTTTTCTTTTTTATGATTTTTATTATAATTTTCTCTATACTGCTTAATAAGTTTTAAAAATTTTAAATAATATCTTTTATGTAATGCTGATAACTTTTGTTTATTTTTTAAATAATATAATTTACGTTGTTTAGAAATTTCTTTTGCATGAGATTTATTGTAAATTTTTTTCTTTTTTAAAATCTCGTTCTTATTTTTAATATAATATTTATGTGCTGATATTTTCCTATTCAACATTAATATCTCCATTATTTTTTAATGCTTCATCTTCTCTTTTATCCAAATAACGTCTTCTATACTCATCAGCACAATGCATAACAGCATAAACTACTTCATGTAAAGTAGAATATCTTGCTTCTCTTGTTTTCATAAATTTTTTCATTAAAGCAAAAACTAAATATTCTAAATCCCCTTTAGTTTCTATACCAGTAGATGAGCTAATAGCTTTTATTATTATATCATATTTGTCTCTATCTAACTGTTTAATGTAAGGCATTTATTGTACCTCCTTCATCAAATCATCAACCAATTTATTTAGTGCATCTTCATCTCTTGAAAGGTCTAAAAAGAACCTTCTAATTCTTTGCCTGGAGATTCCGGCTGCTTTCATTTTATCCCTAGAATACTTTAATAATTTCAATGCATTAATGACATCTTGTTTTGCCTGATTATTTTTTTCAAACTCTTTCTTCTGCTTCTTATACTCAGGGTCTAAAACTAGGAATAAATCCTTATAAAGTTTTAGATTCACTTTACAATATTGTTTCCCGACATCTCTTAAAAAATAAATTAATTCTTTAAGAGTTTTCCTTTTAGGTATCTCTACAATTAAATACTTGACTAAGCCAACATGCATTTTCAATAAATTAAACATTTTTTACCCTTTCTTTAATTTGGCTTCAGCTTCTTTTTTTGCTTTACAATTTTCGCAAATAGCAACTACTACTAATCTACCTCTATAATTTACTTCTATTGGCTGCATAATACTTATTGGTAAATTTAATTTACATACGACACATTCTTTATAAATCATATTATCCTCTTATTTAAGTCCGTACTTCTTATCAAACCATTTAATATATTTTTTAATCAGTCCATATTCGACTAAAAATCTATAAGATTGGCGATGAAATTTAGAGTGTTTTGAATTAGTTAATATTAAAATGTTATATTTTTTATTATTCTTTTTATTTAAATCTAAATGATGTTTGCAGATTACATTTAATCTATCTATACTTTTCCATAAAATTTTCTTTATCTTGCTCATTATCTTCTTGTCTGCTTTCGTATGATGTTTACCGTAAAAATAATTATTTTTACCTGACATACGTTCACTATGTTTCTTTTTATCAGCTTTATTCCAAATAACTTTTATAAATTGTCCTTTTTTATTATGTATTGTTTTCATTTTAAAATTTAAATTTAGCAAATATTCCTACACGATTGTCTCCGCTAAATCCTTTCCCGATACCAAGTAAAATGTCAAAATTATCGGTAATCTGATATGCCGGACCGATATATCCTCCTAAATTTGTAATAAGTGCATTAGCAGTCCATTTATACCATTTAAAAAATGATATACCGAGTCCTCCCTCGAACCCTGTCTTCTTTTCGCCTAAAGAACCCCCTGCTGCTGCGAAAAATTTAATATCGAATCCATATGGCTTTAATTCTTTCTTTAATTGCTCTATATCTCCTACTTTTATATTTTTAACAATTTTTGCGGTTTTATCATCCGCACTATCTTGAACATGAACTTTTCCATCCTTAGTAATATGCAAATATAAACCTTTACCAATATCAATCATTATTTCTTTACCATAGGCTAATCCAATTGTTACTGGGGTACCCATTTTACCTTTATACATACCGTAGGCGTATATTCCACCAAAAATAATTCCAATAATCGCTATGTATATTAAAATTTTTCTTAAATTAAAAATACTTGCAATATCCTTCATCCAAAGTACTGGGTCTTTAACATTTGTCAATCCAGTAACAGCCTTCTTACTATCAAATACTTCTGTAGCAGCCGGAACCACTGGAGCCGGAGGGAAATACAGTTCATATGTCTTTTGGTCTATTAATTTCTTTGCATATAGGTCCTGAATATTTGCTTTATCAGTATCAGAAACTGTAGGAGCTATAATAGAGGTAGCTGTAGCCTTAGCTTTCTTAAAAATTTTATCTTTAAAAAAGTAAAATGCTATTCCACCTAATATTCCAGTTACTACAAAAATAACATCTTTTAATATTGGACTCATCTAATCCTCCTAAACTCTTTTTCCACACTTAATGCATTTCAAATATTTTGTGTGCTGATTCCCTATCTTTTTATAGTCATGTCCAAAACATAAAGCGACACAAATTGCTTCCCTTGCAAATCTTTTTAATACTTTAAAACTTATATCTGCTGAATTTTTAACTTCATCATTTTCAACAGAAAACATTTTAATCTCCTTATAATGTCTTATATTTATTAACCATCATTTTAATTAATATTGCTAATGCTATTACAAAAATAATTAACTCAAACCAATTAAAATTAACCATTATATATTTCTTTCTTATTATCTAAAATAATCCATGCAGTAATTAAAAGAATCCAAATTAAACAAAATAATATATCTAACCAACTAAGAATGTGCATTATTTTTCCTTTTTTGCAGTTAACACATTATGTTCATTTATAAAATATATTATTGTTGGTATTAGAATTATTAATATAGCAAATATCTCCATTTCTCCTCCTTTAATTTGATAGAGCAGAGAGATTATTCTTCTTATTCTGACTATCCTTAACTTTAACTGTACCTTTCTTGGTGGGAAGAAGTTTTCTCATCTCTGCTCCGTATATTTTGAATTCTTTTAAATTACTCTTTAAAATAAATCTATCTATGATGTTATATTTAACTAACATAGTAAAATTTAAATGTAATCCCATATTTTTAAAAAGATATAAATTATTTAATTTATCATTCATAGGATTGCCATCAATATGATGAATCATTTCTCTATTTGTTAATTTTCTACCAATATATTTTTCAACTAAATATCTAGATAATCTCTGCCATTTCTTTCCTATTCCGATTTTTATTTCCCTATAACCTTTTGTTTTTAATAATCTAACTGCAAATAAGTCTCTACTTACTCCTAATGAAATTAATTCTTTACTTTCTTTTGTATGATGTTTGCCATAGAAAGGATTGCCTTTGCCAAAGTAATGTTTCATATTTTTCAATGTTCTTTGATATATTCCACTAGGCATTTTATAATTTAAATCCTTTTGATAGTGTTATTCCTTTAAAATCCAATTCGTAAGCCCAAGTCATAGGTCTATGTTTATTAGTGCCAAAAAACCATTGCTTAGGCTCCGTATACATACCGTAGAGTTTCCTAGCATAGTCATCAAACGGAATCCAAGCTCCATTGGTTAATAATACACCTTTATCACCAATAGGTTCTTTCTCAAGAGAATGGAAATGCCCCATCATATAAACATCGTATTTTTCTTCAGGAAGATTAATATATACATCTTTGGCTTTCTTAATACGTGTAGTCTTTGCACCTCCGCCAGTTTCATCTCCATGTGTCATAAAAAATAAATGATTATAAACTTTGGTAGAATAATATCTCGAAATAGGTACTGTAATTTTTACTTTAGGATTTTTACTAAACATTAATTCTAATGCCCTATATACATGATATTCAAGATAATTCTGAACAGGTAAATCTGCTTTACGATTAGCTGTAGCCATAGAGTGGTTGCCTACTAAACAAAATACTTCAATTTCAGGATATAATTTACATAACTCGTTTATTAAATAAGCAAAATCATTAACTGCATCCCACATTTGTTCTCCACAAATTTTTGTTATTTTAAATTCTTGACCTTCAAATACATATCCGTCTCCTTCAATTAAATCTCCAAGTAAAAATATATTTAATTTTTCAAAACTATAGCAATCTTTCTGCAAAGACCTTATTTCTACAATAGAATCTAGATATCTCTGCATCATTCTTTTCCTGATATCATCATTGTATGTCTCAATTTCCTTTTGCAAAGGGGGATAATAAACATTATTTAATTTTCCAATATGCATATCTGAAATAATCAAATTAGCAATCTCTACTTTTTTATTTTTAGAAAAATCAACCAAAGAATTGACTGGTTTAAGGAAACAATTATAATCTTCTATTGTTTTCCTTATAGCTTCAAAACATTGATTATATATTTCTTCTCTGTTGATTTTTTCTTTTTTTGTTGTTGATTTACTGATAGGAGTAGATTCTTGCTTTATACCCAATATAGAGCAGACCGCCCTTTGACTAGTATGGGTTATGGCAGCAATATCTTCAACAGAATGACCTTTTTTATGTAATCTTTCAACTCTATCCATATCTCTCACCTTTCTAATATAAGTATACCATAAAAACTGATTGCATTAACTCTTTTTAAAATCAGGAAAAAGTACTTCTATTTTCTCCTTCAATATTTCGGCTATTCTACAAGCTAATCCATAACTCAGAATAGTTCCGCCTCTGCCTGTTTCTATTAAGGTAATCTGATGCTCTTTTAACCCGACTTTTTCCGCCAGGTCCAATTGAGTCAAATCCAATTTTGCTCTTGCTAATTTGAGTGCTATATTTTTTGCCATATTGTTACTTCCTTTTGAAATATTATTCTAAAATTTTTAACTAAAAAAATAGGATTTATTAAAATCCTTTCTAATTTTAATTTATGATGTCCATTAACTTCATCTCTAGCCTTTCTACTACTAAGTATACTCTATTTCTTTATTTTTGCAAGTAATATTTTTAATCTTTTCTGTAACTTCTTTAATATCAACGATATAGCTTGATGACTTATTCCTAGAATATCTCCGGCTTTATCCAATTTCATTTTTTTATCTTTTAAATAAAGATTTATTACCTCTTTTTCTCTTTTACTTATTGCGACTTTCAAAATTTCTTCAGTTGATAATTTAAACTGATTATCTTCTTGAGGAATTTCTATTTCGGTTTCGTTTCCTTCCTCATCTATATGAACTAGAGATTTGTTTAAAAGCGATTTAACAAAATTTTTAGTAATAAAAGTAGGAATAAATTCCCATAAACAACTAATTAAATAAGTATTAAAATCTTTTGTTATGTCGAAATTATTTATTATTCTTAATATTTCACACCAAATATCATTCTCGACATCTCCGACTTCACATAGATTATCTTTATTTAAATTAAAAAATCCTTTAGTACATTTACAGATATCGCACTCTTTACAAATCATACTATGTTCTGATTTGGGAATATTCCTTAATTTATTACAGTTCCGGCAGTACTTACATGCATGATATAAATTAAGAGGATAGTATTTATGATAGTAAATATAATCCGCTTTATCCTTTACAATAGATTTTAATTCACTATAAATCTTATTAAGAATAATTTTACTTTTTGTTTTTTTATATTCTTTAACAAGATTAGTTAAATTTATTAAATTATATTTCATATTTCCTCTCCACAGCCAACAGTTCCTGCCATTCTTTATCATGCTCATATCCTAATAAATGTCCTTCGGCACATGTTATTGAACCATCAAATAGTACATGTAAAAATACTAAATGTGGGTCAAAGTATTTATGACAATAAAAACAAAATATTCCTAACCGATTTAATTTCATTAGGTAGTTTATCTCCCTTTTGATTATTACACCATCTATGTGCTAATTGCAAATTATTTAATTTATATGAACCGCCTTTACTTTTTGGAATTATATGGTCTAAAGATTTTTTAGTAGTTTTACTAAATTCCTTTTTACATAATTCGCAAGTTAATTTTCCGTAAACAAATACATTTATAGTATAAACTGCTGGTCTGTAGCCTATATAACCTAAATCACAACCGATTTGAAAAATTGTATTTCCTATCCATCTTTTTAATAATCTAATCATTTTATCCTCAGTTTAAATATATTCCGGCTTCGATTTCTTCTTTAGTACAATGAATAACTCCATATCTCCATTGACAATTATCTGTAGGACAATAATGCCCTACACTATCTTTCTTAAGTCTCGCTCCGCAGTATCTACAATATATAGGGCATTTACATTTATTTTTCATTTAGTTTTATCCACTTTTTAATTCCTTTAATTACTTCTTCATTATTCATATCTCTACAAATTAAATTTGGATAGTCTCCTAATTCTTTTTCACATTCATCTTTTAGATAGTCATTTGTAAACGCAGTCCAGGCAACAAATAAAGTATTTGGTTTCTCTTCTATTAATTTTAAAATCATTCGACTTAAACTTGATACTAAGCCGGAGCAACTTAATCCTATACCACCAAAATCAAAAATGAGTATATCATAAGATGCTTCACTTGGTTGCATAGAATCAATTGTACCAATAAACGCAAACTTAGTTTTTCCAAAAATAAAATCTTTTAAATATTTTTTTACATATTTTGATTCTGCATCAAAATCTTCATTCCCACAACCAATTGGGTCTCCAAAATATAATATTTTCATTTTATTTTAATTTGTTTAACATCTCGATACCTTGTTCTAATGTCATATCTCTATTTTCTTCAAAATCTACAGAGATGCGGTCTTCGTGTGCATAAAAAGTAAACTCACCATATTTAGTTTTCTTTATATAATAACTATCTCCTTCGCTATGTCTAGACCCCGTACCTCTTAATTTCTGACCAAGTAGCTCTAAATTATTGTGTTCTAAGATTTCTTTTAGAGTTTGTTCCTTTTTAATTCTTAAATCATCCTGAATAATGAATTTAACTTTCTCCGTCAACAATTTATAATCGCCTTTTAACACATCAAAATCATTTAATCTTCTTAAAGTATGTGGAGATTCATTAGTAGAAATTTGTATATTTACTTTTACATATTCTCTTTCTTCTCCACTATAGTAATTACCTCTTTCGCATGAAAGAATTTCTAAACCAAAATTATCACTAACAATATCTCCACCACAGTTCTCATTTAAAGAACATATAATTTTTCTATTCCTTAATTTTCGGATAATAATGTTTCTTGATTCTTTATTAGTAACTTTAACTTTCTTTTGTTCTTCCATGTTATCCTCCATTATTTTATTTTATCCCTATAAGTTCTATCAATCATTTTCTGGTCTGGATTTAAATACCGCAATGTAGTAGATATATTCTTATGCCCAAATATCTTTTGTACAACAGTTATCGGCACACCTTTTTCTAATAGATATCTACCACCGCCATGTCTAGAAAGATGCGGTTTAATTGGTCTACCTAAAATATCGGTCATAACATCTCTAAATAAATAATTAATCTGCGACAAAGTTACATTGAAGGCGTTGTCTTCTTCAGGATTCGCATTAAAATAATCAGTTATCTTTTTAATTAAACTATTCGGAAAAGGAATTAGTTTTTCTTGTTTAGTTTTTTCCTCATATATTTTAATGGTACAATTAACTAAATCAAATTTATCCCTCTTTAAATTTAATATTTCTGATTTTCTTACTCCAGTATAGAACATAAAATAAAGTAGTATATCAACCTTATTTGAAGATAGTCTACTATTATATGTAGTTACATGTTTAACTACTTTATCTATTTCTTCTAAAGTTATATATTCCGGCAATCTATCCGGCACATCTACAGATTTAATTTCGAAGCAGCTATGTATTGTGATATTTTTATATCTACAAAAATCTCTGCAAGAATTTAATAAACTATTTATTGCATTAGGTTTATATTTCTTCTCTGTAAAATAATTAGCCAACTGGTCTTTATTTATTGTACTGAATTCTAATTTCTTCTCTTCTAAATAAGAAAACAAAGGTCTGAGGTAATTAAAATAAACCAATGACCTTTTAATGTTTAATAAATATTTTTTATATTCATCTAGATTATCCATAGTAATATCCTGTCTGTATCTGTATAATTTGCTGAGATAATTCATAAGAGCAATAAACTACCACACCTACAAAAATGCTAAGTAAAATACATATAACTATTCCAATAAGTATGTCCTCAGTTTTACTTTTCATTGTTTAGTTTCCTTATTATTTTACGTTGAGAATTATTTAATTCGTGATTAATAAACCATTTTATATAATCTTCTATCAAACCTAATTTGACTAAATATTTGTAAGCTCTGCTATGCAATTTTGAATGTAAAGGACATGTCATAAGAAATTTATTCTTTTCTCTGCTGTTTGTTTTATTTAAATCTAAATGATGAACACAGACTAGAAATTTTTTACTTCCAATTCCTCTAATAGTATTATTATGACCTTGTTTAAATCCTATTTCTCCTGTTTTATTTAAATATTTAGAACTACAAGATTTACATCTAATGCGTTTATACCAAATCTTCTTGCCACATTCTTTACAGTGAAATTTTTTCTTCATTCTACCGTCTTTATATAAATTATTATTTTTACCTATCTGTAAACCTTTTTTATGTCTATGTTTTATATCACAACTATGACATCTCTTAGTATTAAATAGATGTGCTTTTTTATTTAATATTTTATGGCAATTAATACAGAATAACCGTTTAATATTTTTAAATTGAGGATGTTTTTCTAACTTATATTCTCCTCGAATACTTTTACAACAAGCACATTGACATTTTTTTGAATTGTGTTTCTTCATTATTCTACCTCACATAAAAATCTTTTTCCTGCTTCGGTTATTATTCTTCCCGATTTCCCTCTAGCTAATAATCCCTGTCTACAAAGATATGGTTCAATTAATTCTTTATATTCGGCTTTAGTCATATTACCCATAACAGCTAAATATTCTTCGCCTACTGGTTTACCATTGGTATTATTTAATGCTTTTAGAATTCTAACATCAATATCTGTTAATCCATCTTTGATAATACGATTCATTTTTAATACTCTATCTAAATCACCATTAGTTGCTATGTAATAGTCAAATAGGGAAATTGCCAGTCTGGGCGTGTAGCGAACATTCCTGGAGATAGTATTATAATCTTCGGATAGCACATTTGCATGGTGTATCTGGTCATTATACTGAATTAAAAGTTTCCTGATATCTTCTGCATTATAATCTTCTAAATAAATCTTACACTGAATTCTATCTAAAAATGGTTGACATCTTTTTGATAATATATAAGTATCAGTGGTTGCTCCTATCAAAATAAACTTTCGCAAATTTAATTCGTTTAACTTAAAATCTTCGATTATTGGTAACATATAAGTTAATACTTCTTTTTTTAGCTCTGCCATTTCGTCGATAAAAAGTACGTTCGGTAATTTACTGTCGGCATTTTTAACTAAAAAATCATTCATTGTATCAATTGTAAAATTACTGCCTACATATACATTAAAATTAAATCCTAATGTTTTTGCGACTATTCCCGAAATCGTAGTTTTCCCACAACCAGCATTACCCATAAATAAAAAATGTCTAGGAAATCCTTTATTAATTAATTCTATTGTTAATTTTGCCTTATCCTTAGCCCTATCCTGAGAAATATAATTTTCAAAAGTTTCTGGTCTGTACATAAATTTAGTAGAAACCAAAGGCTGCTGAATATGATTAGACTTAAATCCTAGTCTCGCCTTAAGGCTGTCCATTATTGATGTTATTCCTATTACATCTAAAATATCAAACATGCTTTCCTTTCAGTTAACCTCTATACTATAAGTATACCATAAAAACTGATACTATTAAGTGAATAGTTAATTATAATTCATTAACTACTCATGCCTAAAAATATCTGTCCTTTACCTCTTACATCAGCATAAATACCGTATTCTAATTTCTTAGTTACATAATTAAATTTTCCATCTACTCTAATAGCATGAATTTCAATATCTGCACATAATCTTGCATATTTTTCTACAATTGCTCTTACTTCATCTTCAATATTCATTTTTACTGCCTGAACAATTTGATTGCTCATTTAATCCTCCTTATCGTCTCTGAATCTTACAAATCCTGGGTGTCTCGGAAGGTCCTTTGCCCCGACCAACATCCCCTTATACTCTATCCATCTACCAATATATTTTTCTTTATTTTTCCAAACCTCTGTTTTCTCTTCATTAGTCATTGCAATTGATACTTTAAGTTCTTTCCCTTCATACAATACTACAAAATCACACGCTCTATCAATTAATATTCTGTCATCTTTCTTTTTACTAGTAACAGACCGCCCCAGTTCATTAATTTTCTTCTCGGCTGCTTCTCTGACCTCTGTTCCTTGAATAACACCAATAATCTTGGCATCGAAGGTTCTGAATGGTTTCATTTTAAAAATTAATCCTTCTTTAATGGTACCTCTCCCAAATTTATATCTTCCTTCTGGGTCTCTTAAAATTAATCCATCACATCCCCACGCTAAAGCATTTTCATAAAGAGGTTCTATTTCTTCGGAATGAATAATAGCCCATTGTTGCAAAACCCTGAAATATTTAAATCCAAAATATTTAATCTCAATTTCAATTGGCTCCAAAAATGTCGTTCTAGTTTTAAATGTCATCATACAGTCTTCTTGATGAATTGTGTCAAAACAATAAAAATATAAATCTTCAGGCAATTCTTTATCAAGTTGTCTAGTAATCCCAGATAACTCATTGAACGTTAATGATTTTGCCAATAATTCTCCATCGAGAATAATATTTTTCTCTTTAGATAATTTCGCAAGATATTCAAATCTTTTTCTTAATTGCACATTAGGAAATTGTTTTAATGCTCTAGAATACATTTGCCCATCTTTAAAGATGCA
>Ga0247841_10008990_pt1 | contig 14125 bp, 10 predicted proteins | sample LaCruzMarch2015__2_FD_192410 | JGI IMG/M metagenome (GOLD analysis project Ga0247841, IMG submission 192410) | Freshwater microbial communities from meromictic Lake La Cruz, Castile-La Mancha, Spain - LaCruzMarch2015_18m | ecosystem: Environmental > Aquatic > Freshwater > Lake | place: Spain...
CGCGGCGGTCACAGGCGGCGACTTGACGATTACTCCCGTGTCTTGGCATGACATGGCCCCAATCCTGCGCCCATTCCAGACGCTGGGCATAACCTTGACGCTTGACGAGGATGGTCTAAGGCTTTTGTCGCGGCGACGGCCACGGGTGCGTTCCGAGCTGGGGCTGGCCGTGCCTAAGATCGAGGATGGACCCTGGCCGAATTTTCCGTCCGATCTCATGAGCGTAGCGATTGTCGCCGGCACGCAGGCGCAGGGTACGGTGCTGTTCTTCGAAAAAATGTTTGAAAGCCGCATGTATTTCGTGGATCGGCTCATTGACATGGGCGCGCGGCTGGTGCCGTGTGACCCGCACCGCGTGGTGGTGATCGGGCCATCGAGTTTGCATGCCATTCCAGTCTCCAGCCCCGACATCCGTGCCGGCATGGCACTCCTGATTGCCGCGCTCTGCGCCAAGGGCACGAGCGTCATCAATAACGCCGAAGTAATTGACCGCGGCTACGAGCGCGTGGAGGAACGCCTGCGCGCGCTGGGCGCCGATATTGTGCGCGAAACATAAGGTGAAAATCCGGTTTGATCGTCGTTGGAAAGTCGCCGGGGAACTCACGATTCGGGAACGCCGATATGGATGCCGATAAAAAAACAACCTCTGATAAAGTGCAGTCTTATTTGCACCTGATCCAAAGACTGGCGATGTTGTTATATAATACAAGACTATATTACGGTCTTAATAATCCACTGGTACAGAAAGAATCGTCCGAAGTTCTTTTGGCAATCGAGAATCTTACTTTGAAGAAAGATACTTTGACGTTTTCCGTTCTGGGAAATACGATCTTTTTAAATGGCGAAAAGCTTGAAATACGCGACGGGCTCTCAAAACAGTTCTTGCTCGGTCTTGCCAAGCTGAGTCTCGGCGCGCTTGACTTGAAGCCCGGTTTAACCATCAAGGAATTAAGCGCTTTAATGCTGTTGCTGATTAATAATGCCAATTTAAAAGGCAAGCCGGAAATAAAAAAATATCTGGATGAACATGATGTAAAACATATCATCCCGCATCTGGCCACCTATCAGCTGGTGCAGGAGAATGAGCAGATTGTAAAAGAAGGCAGCGTGGTAGACGTGGGCCAGCTGTCTTCCAAGGCAATTAGAGATTATGTGGCTGATTTAAAACATGCTTCTCCAAATATTAAAACAGCCCCTGGAGCCGTTAACGAAATTAATAAATATTTATTTAACTTGCAGCACAATCTGGCAAAGGGCAAAACCGCTGAAAATACAGGTCAATTAGCGCCTGCAATGGTCAAGCCCGCGGGGGAGAGTAAAATTCCCTGCCCTGATTTAAAGAATGCTGCGCTTAAATCAGGCGGGCAAGAAAATGGCCGGCCATCGCCTGAAGTTGTCAGTATTTTTTCTTCGGATTTAAGGAATGGCGTCATCAGAGACAAGCTCTTGATGCATGATCCAATGTTTCTTTGTAAGGTTTTAACGGATTTGACTCAAGCAATAGGCACGATGGAAGAATTATCGAGAATTATTTGGACAATCGGTGAATTTCTAATTAATGACATTTCTTCTAAAAAGGGAATCGAAGCAAATCGTAAGATATGCGAACAGCTCAATAATCATTTGATTGCTCAGTGGGAACAAAAAGAAAGCAAGGAACAAAGCAAGAAAATAATCGAAGAGTCGTTTGTCAAAATTATCGCGGCATTACAGATAAAAAAATATATCTTATCATATATAATGCATAAAAAGGGACTCGAAACGGCCTTGAAAAAAATCAAACATCTGCTGAAAGATGTGCCCGAAGACAATGTGCTGTATCAGCAAATAAAAAATGAACTACGGAAGGTTGGCGCTCCCAAATACGACAGCAATATGTTCGTCTGAACTCGCAAGGAGGTCCTCCGGGGCAACCGCCGGTTAGGTGCTCTATTAAATGAGCCGGAAATAGCTCAGTCCGCGTAAAACCGGGCGGAGATTACCGGAGTGCTCACGTGCATCACCTGGGCCCGGCTGAATTGCTTGCGAAAGGCATCGATAATTTCCTGGATTGCTTTGTCTATGGCGGGATCTTTGGGATGCACGACGGCTACCACCCAGGTGGATTGTTTTTCGATACGACCATCCGCATGCTGCATCTGGCCATACGCCTCATAGACCGTCAAGCCTTTGGGGAAATGCGGGGTAAGCACTTTATCCATGAAATCCGCCCATGCCCATCGGGAAATTTCCTGCCCGCCGGGCAAATCACGGCCAAAATATATTTCTGTTTTAACCCATTCTACCGGAGCCGTCACCACGGCCGGGGCCGCCACCGCGGCGATCACCCGGTCTGCCCCGCATGGCAGGTCATAAGCCCCCATGACCAAGCTCAGCGCTAATGCCACCCAGGCCATCCGTACAATCTTTCGTTTCATTGGTCCCTCCTCCTATGATGATTCGTTTGCAATAATTTACCAGCGTTCTATCATTTCTCAGACCAACCCATTATCCCGAAGAAAACCGGATAGGATCCCAACGTATTCTTGCGGTTTCTCCCACATGGGGCAATGGCCGCAGCGGGGCATGACCGCAATACGGCTGTTTGGAATGCAATCGCTCAGCGCCACGGCCTGATCGAAGGTGCCGTATGGGTCATGCGTCCCGACAATAATTAGCGTGGGCGCTTGGATGGCGGCCAGGCATTTCGAGGGAATGACCGGAGATGCATACATCGTTCTCAGCGTCTGCTTCAACGCTGGATTGCCCGCCTGAAGTGCCGATGCGATAAAATAAGCAATATCCTGCGGAGTCACATTAGCAGGATCAAAATAGCGGGGCACGGTGCGGTTAAAAATCTCCCGGTTTTGCGCTTCCGTTCCATAGCCATCGAGACGCGCCTGCACTCCTGCGGTGATTCCCTGGGGAGGCAGATTGCAGGCATAGGTGTTGGAAAGAATCAGCGCCTGGAGCCGAGACGGGTATCGAACGGCGAAATGCTGAAGAATACAGCCGCCGAACGAATGTCCCACGAAAACGGCCTTCGTCAGGTTCAGAGCCTCCATGAAAGCGAAGATATCCCCGACCAAGGCCTCATAAGTGTAGCCGCTTGCCGGTTTGGCGGACAGGCCAAACCCGCGGATATCGAGCGCATAGGCACGACAGGCGGCGGGCAGCACTGGCAATGCGTTCACCCAAGTCTGCGCCGACAAACTGTAGCCATGAAGAAAAATAATTGGATTAGATCCCGCGCCCGACATCATAAAATGAACGGCCAGGCCGTTGGACAATGTGATCTTGTCTGATCGTGGTATCATAGCGACGGCATCGGCTCCGGAAGCCGCATCAACCTAACCGTAGGCTTCTTCGAGCACTTTGACCAGGTCATCCACGAGCGGGTACGAGGGATTAGCGCCCGCGCATTGGTCATCGAAGGCTGCTTCGGCCATGAATTTCAGCTTGGCCTTAAAATCGGCTTCCGGTACGCCCGCTTCGCGCAGGCTGGCGGGGACACCCAATGTTTTCTTTAATTCCGCCACGGCACTAACCAGGTTTTCCACGCGCTTTTCCGGCGTTGATGCGTCCAGCTTGAGCGCTGCCGCGATTTCCGCATAACGGTCCTGGGCCTTAGGCGACGGATAATTTGGTGATGGCGGAAACTTGTGCGGTAACGCGGCGTTATAGCGGATGACGGGAATCATCACGAACGCGTTAGCGCGGCCATGCGGGATGTGGAATGTGGCCCCCAGGATATGGGCCAGGCAATGATTGACTCCCAGGAATGCGTTGGTAAAAGCCATCCCCGCGATGGTCGAGGCATTATGCATCTTCTCCCGGGCCAGTGCATTACTGCCATCCCGGAACGCTTGCGGCAGGTATTCAAACACTAACTGAATGGCGCGCAGGGCCAGGGGGTCGGTATAGTCCGAGGCGACTATGGATACATAGCTTTCCATTGCGTGCGCCAGCACGTCCAGCCCGGTATCCGCCGTGACCGTGGGCGGCACCGTCAGCACGAGATTCGGATCTATTATGGCGATGTCCGGGGTGATCGCATAATCCGCAATGGGATATTTTTTGCCCGTCTTGGAATCCGTCACCACGGTGAAGGCCGTCACTTCCGACCCGGTTCCGCTGGTCGTGGGAATGGCGATGAAGCGGGACTTCTGTCCCAAGGGCGGAAATTTCACAATGCGCTTGCGGATGTCCATAAACCGCATACGCAGGTCGTCAAAGCTGAACTGGGGATGCTCGTACATCAGCCACATGGCTTTGGCCGCGTCCATCGGCGAGCCGCCGCCCAGTGCGATGATCAGGTCCGGCTTTTCTTTGTTCAGGACGGCGACACCCGCCGTGATGGTTTCCACGGTGGGATCGGATTTGACGTCCGCGAACACCTCTGATTGAATCCCGGCATTGTTGAGATAGGCGGCCACACGGCCTGCCGTCCCTTCCCTCACGGCCGAACCCGAGCAGACAATGAGGGCGCGCTTGGCGCCAAGATCCTTGATCTCGTGCGTGAAAAACACGTCCAGACAGCCCGGTTCAAAATAAATTTTTGGCGGTACACGGAACCATTTCATATTCACCATCCTTTTGGAAACCCGCTTGATGTTCAATAAATGAGGAACGGTCACGTTGTCGGTCGTGATATTACATCCGCCGGTCCCGCAACCGAGGGTCATTGACGGATGCAGGCGGTTATAAATATCGCCGACGCCGCCCAGCGCCGAAGGCGAATTGACCAGGATCCGCCCAGCGTTCAACGTGCGGCTGAACTTGTCAATAGCCTGCTGGTCGCGCGAGAAAATGGACACGGAATGGCCCAGCCCGCCGAAATGCGTCAGGTTGGTGCAAATATTGATGGCCTCGTCCAGGTTGTCGGCCACATAATAGCCCAGGAGCGGGCACAATTTTTCACGCGATAACGGCACGGTCTCGCCCACGCCGGCCAGCCGTGCAATGAGCAGCCGGGTTTGAGGCGGGACCTTGATACCTGCCAGATCGGCGATGTATCGGGCACTCTTGCCGACGACCTTGGATGACATGCTCTGTTTCGTCGGGTCAATGACAATATCCTGGATCACGGCCACCTCGGCCGGCTTAAGAAAATAGGCGCCCTGGGAAACCAAGCGGTCTTCCACCGCTTGGCGGATGTCCCGGTGCACGACAATCGCCTGTTCCGAGGCACAGATCATTCCGTTGTCGAAGGTCTTGCTCATCAGAATGTCATTGACCGCCATGGGGATGTCGGCGCTTTTGTCAATATATACCGGCACATTGCCGGGGCCGACGCCAATGGCGGGTTTGCCTGATCCGTAGGCCGCCTGAACCAGGCCCGTGCCGCCCGTGGCCAGGATTAAAGCCACGTTGGGATGCGTCATCAACGCCTGGGTCATTTCGCGGGACGGTTCTTCGACCCAGCGGATTACGTAATCGGGCGCGCCGGCCGCCACGGCGGCTTCATAAACGATCCGGGCGGCTTCATTACTGCACTTCAATGCATTCCGCGAGGCGCAGAAGATAATGGCATTACGGGTCTTAAGCGCGATCAGGCTTTTGAACATGACCGTCGAGGTTGGATTGGTAATCGGCGTAATGCCCAGGACAACGCCCAGTGGTTCGGCATATTCCATCAGGCCGGTGGCGGGGCAATCGTTGATCAGCCCGACCGTTTTGATGTCGCGGATATCATTGCAGACATATTCGGTGGCAAACAGGTTCTTGATGACCTTGTCCTCAAACACGCCCATGCCGGTTTCTTCGATCGCCATATGGGCCAGTTCCAGGCGGTGGGCGGCGCCGGCTTTAGCCGCCGCCACCACGATGCGATCCACCTGGTCCTGGTCATACTGGGTAAAAATGGCGGCGGCTTCGTTGGCTTGGGCCACGAGCGCATCGGCCGCAGCCTTGACGTTCAAATCAGATTTCTTCGGGTCCATATTAGTTCTCCTAACGCGGCACAAGATCGTAACCAAATGCCCGCCTGTGTTCGCAAAAATCTAACAACAGCTTATGGCCGGTCATAATGTCTGCGATGGTTATGGACATATTGCCTTGACGGCGTCCGCTTCATTTTCAAACACGTTAAAAGTCAAATCCAGCGCGGCCAGCTTGAATAATTTATAGATTTCCGGCTGGGGGCGAATCATGGCTAATTTGGTCCCGCTCGTGGCGGCGCTTTTATAAACCACAATCAGCATGCGCAACCCGGCGCTACTGACGAAGGCTAACGCTTCCAGGTCCAACACAAGGCCTTGCGGACTTTGCTTAATTGCTTCCATCAACTGGGGCAGGAGCTGGCCTTCGGTTTCCACGGATAGGCGTCCGCTCAACGCGAGGATGTTGACCCGGGGATTTACGGTACTGGCAGATAAGGCAACACTCATACGATTCTCCTAATGTTTGTCAGGCTACGGCCTGCTGTTTAACCGCCAACACCAAGGATAGAAGCCGGGACTATACACTGGGTTCGACATTTTAGTAGCCATGTTTTAATTCTATCGTGGTGTCCCGTAAATAGCCAGACAATATAGCAAATGTTCATAATAATGTTGACGGCGACCATTCGGGCGATAAAATCAGCCGGCAAATGGATGAAATATGTTTTTATCCGGGCGCTGTCCGATATGACCGGGAGCGATCAAGGAGCCTGATGCGTTATAAAAGGTAATGCCTATGATAACTTTTGTTTTTGATCCGGAGACAAAGACGCTGACGTGCAAATTCGCCGGCGAGTTAAACAGCAAGACCTGCGCGGACCTGGCGCCCCTGATGGACCGGAAACTGGCCGAGGTGATTCCAGACGCGTCGGCCAAGACTCCGTCCAAGACGGTGAGAGTTGTTTTTGACCTTGAGCAGGCGCCGTATGTCTCCTCCGTTTTTTTACGCATTGTGTTGTTAACCGCCAAAAAAGTGACGCGCGGCAATTTTTCGGTCGTTAAGGCCTGCCCGTTTGTCAAAGACCTCTTTCGATCATCCGGGCTGGAACAGATATTACGGGATCCCTCGGGCAACATCGAAAGCACGCAGCACGAAAGCCGCGTATTCCCGCCACCGCAGGCTTTCGCAGAGCAGGCGCATCTGAAATCCAAAGACGACTATCTAAAGGCCTATCGCCGATCGGTGGAACAGCCGGAGGCATTTTGGGCGGAACAGGCCAGGCAATTACTGGTATGGGACAAACCCTGGGATAAAGTCTTGGAATGGAATGCGCCCCAAGCGACCTGGTTCGGCGGCGGACAGCTGAATGCCAGTGTGAACTGTCTGGACAAGCATCTGAATACGCCGACTGCGAACAAGGCGGCCCTCATTTGGGAAGGCGAGCCAGATTCCAGCACCAATCCCGGCGAAGAGCGCGTGCTCACCTACCGCCAACTCTACCATCAGGTATGCCGGTTCGCCAACGTGCTCAAGCGCAACGGCATCGGCAAGGGCGACAGGGTCCTGCTCTACATGCCAATGGTGCCCGAGGCCGTGGTAGCCATGCTGGCCTGCGCGCGGCTGGGAGCCATTCATTCGGTCGTCTTTGCCGGATTCAGCGCCCAGTCCGTGGCGGAGCGGATCAAGGATTGCCAGGCCAAAGTGGTTGTCACCGCCGATGGCGGCTACCGCAAAGGCGCTGTCGTTCAGTTAAAGAAAAACGTTGATGACGCCCTGAATTGCCCGGATGCCGAGGGACATCCCCTGTGTGCGTCCGTAAAAAAAGTCATTGTCCTGCACCGGACCGGCCTGGATGTGCATATCGAGGAAGGCCGCGATGTCTGGTGGCACCAGGAATTGGAGTATGTGAACGCCGATTGTCCCCCGGAAATGGTCGCGAGCGAGGATCCCTTATTTATCCTGTATACCAGCGGATCCACGGGAAAGCCCAAGGGGATCATGCACACCACCGCCGGCTACCTGCTGGGGGTGACACTCAGCCATCGCTATATTTTTGACATTCGCGACACCGACATTTTCTGGTGCACGGCCGATATCGGCTGGGTAACCGGCCACAGTTATGTCGTCTACGGTCCGTTAGTCAACGGCGCCACTGTGCTCATGTACGAAGGGGCTCCCAATTACCCCCAGCCGGACCGCTTCTGGAGCATTATTGCAAAATACGGCGTCACCATCTTCTACACCGCGCCGACGGCCATCCGCGCCTTCATGCAATGGGGCAACGAATGGCCGGCCAGGCATGACCTCTCGTCCCTGCGCCTGCTTGGAACCGTGGGCGAACCTATCAATCCACAGGCTTGGATCTGGTATTATGAGATCATTGGCGGCCAACGCTGTCCTATTGTGGATACATGGTGGCAGACGGAAACCGGTTCCATTATGATTTCCACCTGTCCCGGAGCGCTGGCCACCAAACCGGGATCCGCCGGCCTGCCATTTTTCGGCGTCCAGGCGGAAGTGGTCAATGAAGCAGGCCAGGCGGTACCCGCCAATGCGGGCGGCAAGCTGATCGTTCGCCACCCCTGGCCCAGTATGTTGCGCGGCGTGTGGGGCGACCCGGAACGATTCCAGTGGACTTACTGGAAGGATTTCCCCGGAAATTATTTCACCGGTGACGGCGCGCGCACCGATGCCGACGGCTATTTCTGGATCATGGGCAGAATTGATGACGTGATCAACGTATCCGGCCATCGCATTGGAACCGCCGAAGTTGAGAGCGCGCTTGTCGGCTACCCGTCCGTGGCGGAAGCGGCGGTAGTGGGTCGCGCCGATGACGTCAAGGGCTCCGGCCTGGTTGCTTTCGTTATCCTGAAAAGAGGCCAGGCGGCCAGTCCGGAATTGCGCGAAGCGCTGCGTGGCCATGTGAGCAAGGAAGTGGGCGCGTTTGCCAAGCCCGATGAGATTCGGTTTGCCGAAGCCCTGCCCAAGACCCGTTCGGGCAAGATCATGCGCCGTCTGCTGAAACAGGTGGCCGCCGGCACGGAAATCACCGGGGACGTGACCACCCTGGAAGATTTTGGCGTCCTGGAACGCCTGAGCGGCGAAGAAGGCTGAGCCCTCCCCCCGTAAATTGGTGTTTCCCCGATTGCTAAATCGCGGCTAAATCCTTATTCTAAACTGCATGGCACTCACCGAAAGAGAGCAGACGGAACGGACCGCCTTTACCGGGGTCATCACCTGCGGTCTCGGGCTGTTGCTCATCATCATCTCCGTCATCTTTTCCAACTCGCTGGTGCAGATGGCGGACTTGTTCAATTCTTTCCTTGCATTCATCTCCATTTCGCTCTCATGGCTGACCCTGCGCGCGCTCCGCAAGGATAACCGGGCGGTTTTCAATTACGGCCTGGGCAAAATCGAAAATATTTCCAGCCTGTTTATCGGCGTATTCATGCTGGTCAGCATCCTGATCATGGCGCTTCTGATCGGATACCGCCTGCTGCATCTTGTACGTATCCAGGGCTTTGGCGTCTGGCTGGGCATTGCCTGCACGCTGGTTTTCGGCATGCTCAACGCCGTTCTGTGGATGAAGAGCCTGCGGCACAAGCGCGCCGCGCCTTCGCCGATCGTTGATGCGCAGTGCCGGCTTTTCGCGGTCAAAACCGTCGGTAACACCTGCATGTTTTTAACGCTTGTACTCAGTCTTTCCCTGGATTACCACTGGGCCCTGTTCCTGGATCCGATAACCTCCTGCATTACCGTGGGGTTCATGAGCCAGAGCACCTGGAAACTCATCCGGCATTCCATTCACGACCTGCTGGACCGCTCCCTGGCTGAACCTCTGCAGGCGCTGATTAACAAGCAGTTAGTCCGGTTTTTTGACGAATACACTTCCTTGGGCAGCATACGTTCCCGCTATTCCGGCCAAAACGTGTTTATCGAAATCTTCCTGGGCTTCGACTCCCGGCGGCCGCTGGCGGAAGTTCAGAAAATTACCGACACCATCAAGCGCAACTTGGAAGCGGATATCCCCCACGCCGAGGTGCTTGTCATTCCCTGCGCCGAGTAAAAGTTGAGCGTAATGCGTCGAGAGCGTCGTATCCACGTTGAACTGAGCCTGCCAGGCGAACGGGAAAATAAAAAGTGGAGCTTCGCATGGCTTTGGCGCTCGCCGGGTCCCTATGGCAAATCAGTCCCCGCTCTCTCGGCACGATGGCGCTTGATGGCCTGCTCAAGATCATCGAACTGGCGCCCGGTGGCAGGATCATATTTTACATGGTTTTTGAAATACCGAACGGCTTTATCGGCCGTGTTTTCTTCATTCTTCACCAGGCAGGCCGAAACAAAATGCTCCAGCATGGCCAGCATCGGGCCGTTTTCGGCGGAGAAGCGCCGGGTCGCCGATATCAGTTCTTTCAATGCGCCGGAATAATCATCAGCCGCCAGTTTGTTCCCAAAGTTTTTTTCGATCATGGCCAGGCTCAGGTCGGCGCGGTCATTGGAATTGCGCTGGATGATCGCATTGCCTATTTTTTTTACCGCGTTCGTGTTGCCCTGCGCCGCGTTAATCGCCATTAGTTTTTCCTGGGTCTCGACCTTCAAATCCGGGTAGCTCGAAAATTGCTGGATCATGTTTTTATAAAAAAGGTCGAGATCCGCGTCCTGGTCTGCGGTCAGCAAGGTTTCCTTGAACAGCCAAAATCCATATTCCCGTCCTTCCTGCTGGATGGCGTCGTTGATCGCCGCGAGGGCCCCCGCCCGGTCCCCCGCTTCGGCCATAAGCCGCGCGGCATCCGCCATGCATTGCGCGGAATGATACGCCGCACTGAGTCGGAACCCCTTGCTCAAATAATCCAGCTCATGGTCGGTAATGACCTGGCCGGTCTGGGGATCCTGCGCGTAACCGGTGGCATATTTATCATAGGCATAACGCCCGCAATCCAACGCCCATTTATTTTTGCCCTTCAGATATCCGAACCAGGCATGGTCCCCGCGCCGTCCCGGGCCGGAGAAAAACAACGTGGGAATGCCGTTGGCCTTGCCGGAGATAGCGGCAAAATACGCCTGGTCCACGCAGATTCCGCCTTTTTTCTGAATGGCCGCCAGAAAGTATACGGGGAAAGGCCAGTCAAACTGGCCGGTGTTAAATCGCTGGTCATCATATTTAATTAAAAAAAACACCGTGTCATAAGTCGTTTTCGTCATCCGCACGTGTTTCTGGGCCCAGCGCAATTCATCGAGGCTGATCGCCGTATCTACCACGAATTTCAGGTGCTCGGCCGGCAGCTTTCGCGCATCCCATTCCAGGCTGTTGCGATCATTACCGGCCGTGTAAAAAAGGAACCGTTCTGTCACGGTGCTTGAATCTTGAGGCACGGAAGCATTGCCCATTTGGTTGTGGATCCGCCAGGAAGGCGGGTCATCCCACACCAGGGCAAACGCCAGGGCGAGAGCATTGTACGCTGGAAATTTATCCGGGGCGGCGCGATGCAGGTCTTCCAGGATGCCAAGCACCCTGTCCACATTGTCCTGTGGGCTGAGATTACGGAAAAAATCGTCCGTGAGGGCCGGATCATTCATTAACCACGCCCAGGTTGGCTCCGCCACGTCCCGGTTGGCCGAACGCAGGGACTGCCATTTATAGAGCCCGAGGATTTCGCCCCAGGCCGGCTTGCTGGCTAATTGCGCCGGGCTGTAGTTCTTGATTAGCCACGATTTCAGTTCGCCGGTTGTCTCCTTAAGGTCCGGCGCACGCAGCAATTCGTCTACCAATAACTTGCGAATGTTTTGATTCCACGTCTGATCTTTTGGCAAGGCGGTCAAGCCGGCGGGTGCGACCAGATAGCTTCCGAACCAGATTGCCGCGCACAGCCATGGCGCCAGGAGTGGAACCCGCCGGGTAGTCACGGTAATGATTCCTTTCGCAACCAGATACGGTACAGACGGAAATTCGAATATGTATTTCAGCAGGTGATGAGTGTGATTGCTCAGTCGGATACATCCCGTTTTTTCGCGGATTCCTTGCGCTGGATGGCGTCCAGGAAAATATCGGACGAGCGTTCGCTTTCGGCAATGTCGCCCGGAATGAGCCCGGCGATATCAAGGACTTTGGCGATCGGGGGCTGGGCGTTGCGCACTATTACGCGGCCTTTCTGCTTTGCGATGGTTTTCATGGCCTCAAGGATAACGCGCAGGCCCATACTGCTGATGTAGTCCAGGTGCTTCAAGTCAAACGTCAGGCTCTTGGTGGAGGGCGCCAGCAGGTGCTTGATTTCGGCCTCGCATTGCGGCGCGGTTTCCGAATCCAGCCGTCCTTCGACAGCGACTAAAAAGTGCCCCGCTTCTTTTTTAATGACTTTGACTTTGATTGCCATGGTGATTCTCCTAAATAGATTGGCGATCTCAACGTAATACTATATCGCTTTTCCGGTTTCGTCCAATAATAAAGTGAACGAACCAGCCGTCGCCAGGGCGATGGCGCGGTGCGTTATACGCGAACTTCGTGGTTGACGCTGGCCGACTTGTAGATGGCGTCCAGAATCTGCTGGACGGCCATGCCGTCCTCGCCTGGGGCCTCGCACTTCTTACCGTCACGCACGCACTCGCAGAAATGGCGCATCTTGTACTCAAAGCAGTCCCCCGAACCGGTGTAGGAGGGTGTCAGAGTCATCATGTAGCCCTGATCGTCGGTAAAGATTTGTAACGGATCGGACGTGGCGCCGTCCTTTGTGCCCATGATCTGGATCGTGAAGATATCTTTATCAATATGTGCGGCGAAACTTGACTCGATGACCAGCGAACCTCCGGTGGCAAACTTGACGAACCCGACCGCCAGGTCCTCAACGGTGTAGTGCTTATAGTCCCACTTACCCCAGTTGCAGAGCGCATTCGGCTTCTGGTTACCGATGTAGGTGTAGCATGAGGCACTGGCGCTGACCGGCTTGGGCGCGCCTATAATAAAGTGCGCCATCTCCAGGATGTGGACGCCGATATCGATCATTGGGCCGCCACCCTGCAGGTCCTTGCGGCCAAACACGCCCCAACTCGGGATGCCGCGTCGGCGTAGAGCTTGGCACCGGACATAGAGGATGTCACCGAAACTGCCGCTGGCCACTCGCTTGCGTAACAACTGGGCGACCGGCGTAAAGCGCCACTGGAATCCGATTTGGAGCACGCGCTTTGCCTTTCGGGCGGCATTTACCATGGCCTTCGCCTCCCGGGCGTTCATGGCCATCGGCTTCTCGACCAGCACGTGCTTGCCGGCCTTGAGCGCCGCTATGGTCGGCGCGCAGTGCAGTTTGTTCGGTGTGCATACGCTGACCGCATCGAGGTCAGGCAGGGCCAGGAGCTTTTTCCAGTTCTTGAAAATGTGTTGCGGGTTGATCTGCTTTTTAAACTTGTCGAGCGAGGCGTCATTGACGTCAGCCACGGCGACAACCTGAGCATTCGGGACCTTCTTTAACAACTCGGCCTGATAGCTGGCAATAGTTCCGGCCCCAATGAATCCGATGCGGATGGTCTTGCTCATTAAACTTGGCTCCTGTTATTGATATTGACGGGAACAATTTTCGTTGATTGATGCAGTGTAAAGAAGCAAGGAAGCATGTCAAGGCGCGTGAATGGGGCGATAAAACTGTCCGAATATGATTGACGGCGGCGGGGGTGGCCCTTATGATTCGGCGCGTTTTCCGTTCAGGAAAGTAACCGCAATAATAGGGAGGTTGGCATCATGCGATTCTCGAGCAACTGGTCGCGTTGGGCATTGGGATTGGCGGGCGTTTTGATGAGCGCTTGTGGCACGACGGCGCTGGCCGGTGAGGCGGACATCAACCTGCCGGACCTGCAGGCCATTACCTTTAACATCTTGGGAACTCCCGTGAGCGGATTGGCCCTGCTCTATGGTGGTCTGGCCGTTTGTGTCATTGGCCTGATTTTTGGCCTGGTCCAATACTTCCAGACCAAGGCCATGCCGGTTCACGAGTGCATGAGCTCCGTATCGCAGACCATCTGGGAAACCTGTAAAACGTACCTCTTTCAGCAGGGCAAACTCCTGGCAATCCTGTGGGTGCTTGTCGGCGCCTGCATGCTGTATTATTTCGGCGCCCTCCAGAAAAAACCGGCCATTGATATCCTGATCATTCTGGCTTGCTCGATCCTCGGCATCCTGGGTTCCTATGGCGTAGCCTGGTTCGGCATCCGCATCAACACGCGCGCCAATTCGCGCTCGGCCTTCGCGGCCCTGCGCGGCACCCCCTGGCTGGCCCTG
>Ga0247841_10008991_pt1 | contig 14125 bp, 16 predicted proteins | sample LaCruzMarch2015__2_FD_192410 | JGI IMG/M metagenome (GOLD analysis project Ga0247841, IMG submission 192410) | Freshwater microbial communities from meromictic Lake La Cruz, Castile-La Mancha, Spain - LaCruzMarch2015_18m | ecosystem: Environmental > Aquatic > Freshwater > Lake | place: Spain...
ACAGATATTACATTCACATTTTTCTTCCAAATCATCTTGCTTTTCTGATATTTTTGTTTTAATATTAAATTTTCTATCTAATCTAGCTTCCAATGAATTATCAATATTATCAAGTGACCTATTAATATTATTAATTGACCTAGTAATTTCTATAATCATCGCATGAATAACTTGTAATGGTTCAGCAGGCTGAGCCATCTCAGCTAGAGCTTCTTGAATATTTTGATAACGAGTTTGAATAACAGGCATGAAGTATTGAATAATTAGGTCTATACAACTTGCAATATTAGTTCTAGTATTTGCTCCACATCTACTAATAGAAAATGCTCTTAGTAAATTTGGATCATTAAGTGCTTTATTTAGAAGATGACGACGTAAATTTTCAACATATGATTGAATTTGATTTAATATCAAAATTTGTAGATAATTTAATATTTCTCTTTCAAAAATATGGATAGGTTCACTATTACATCTGGTAATATTATGTCCAGCTCTTCGACAAAACGAACAACATCTAACTTGTTGATTTGCGTTTATATTTTCAGGATTAAATTCAAGACTCATTTTGTTATAATATCTTAATAATGTTGTATTAATCAACTTTTTTATTCAATTTTTTTTATTAAATCATTTAATTCGTTTAATTGACTTATTGTATTAACACCAATTACTTCTATCATTTTTTCTGTTGGTAAATCATATAATTCTATTTCGGTATTTTCTTCTCTCTTAATTATTTCAACAATATCTGTTAAATAATATTCATGTTTTTTATTGTTATTGTTAATAAATGGTAACCATTTACATAATATTTCTGTATTAAACGCATAAATTCCACAATTTACTTTTATAATACTTAATTGTTCGGAGTTACAATCATTGTGTTCAACAATTCTCTCAAATTTATCATTTTTATGAGATTTTATAAATTAATATTATTTAAAGACATTACTAGATATATGTAGTAAGAAATGATGTATAAAATACATGTAAATGATCGGAGTTATAACTCCTGGGAAGTATTTGACACAAATAAATTTAATAAGATTGACATTACAATCGATCCACTTGAAAATAAATTATTTACAAACGATGTTTTTATAATTGATAAAAATAATAAAATTAATATAGTTCATTCAACTATTAGATCAGGCCCATCTATACCAGGAGTTTTAATTCTCGATGGAAATAAAACTTATGGAAGACAATATCGATTAGAAGCTGGACAAAGTTACACTCAAAAACGATCTCAAATGGCAGGCGGGAAACTTTTGTATAAATGTATTCCAGATGATGTAAGATTACCAGCTTTCTTAGTTCCTTATGAAATTAAACATATGGGTTTTTCAAAAGTATTTAAAAATTTATATGTAACAATTAATTTTGAAGAATGGGAAGATAAACATCCAAGAGCAAAACTTGACAATGTAATCGGACCAGTCGACATTCTTGATAACTTTTATGAATATCAATTATATTGTAAGAGTTTAAACGCATCAATTCAAAAATTTCAAAAAGATACAAGTAAATCACTTGAAAGTAAGTCTCATGAAGGTATAATCGAACTAATAACTTCAAAATATCCTAATATTCAAGACAGAACAAATCAAACTTATTGGAATATAATAACAATTGATCCACTAAATAGTCAAGATTATGATGATGGATTTAGCATTGTAAAATTAGATGAAGATATTAAACAATTAAGTATTTATATATCAAATGTTACGATTTGGATGGATGTATTAAATTTATGGAACTCATTCTCTAGACGAATTTCTACAATTTATTTACCAGATAAAAAACGTCCCATGTTACCAACTATTTTATCTGATTGTTTATGTAGTTTACAACAGAATGTCAGGAGAATTGCTTTTGTAATGGATGTATTCATTAAGGAAAATGAGATCATTGATATAAAATTTTGTAATGCCGTAATTAAAGTTTCTAATAACTACGTATATGAAGAGTCTAAATTGTTAGGTGATGAAAAATATCACAATATATTAGACACAGTCCATGAATTATCTAAAAAATATAAATATATTAATAATGTGCGTAATAGTCATGAACTAGTGTGCTATCTTATGATATTAATGAATTATCATACCGCTAAAGAATTAATTAAACATAAAACTGGTATTTTTCGCTCTACAATTATCAAGAGGGAATTTAGTGTTCCAGATACACTACCCGAAGATGTAGGAAAATTTATTAAAATATGGAATAGCGCATCTGGTCAATATATTAATGGTTCTGAAATTGTCGATACTAGACATGAATTACTTGATGTTGATGCGTATATTCATATTACAAGTCCTATTAGAAGATTGGTTGATCTACTTAATATGATTAAATTTCAAATTGCTACTAATATGATAAATCTATCTGAGAAGACAAATAATTTTTATGATAAATGGTTGAATGAGCTTGAATATATTAATACAACAATGAGATCTATCAGAAAGGTTCAATGTGATTGTTCATTGCTTGATTTATGTCATAATAGTCCAGAAGTTATGGAAAAAGATTATGATGGATATTTATTTGATAAAATATATAGAAATGATGGCTTATATCAGTATATAGTTTTTTTACCTGAATTAAATCTATCTTCTAGAATAACTTTGAGAGAAGATTTTGAAAATTTTTCCAGTAAAAAATTTAAACTTTATCTCTTCAATGATGAAGAGAAATTTAAAAGGAAGATTCGTCTACATTTATTAGAAATTTAATTATAAAATTATTTACACCTTTGGACATTTCCTAAGGCACTACGTTTCGAAAACGCCGACTTTATTTTGGGTATTTTTTGGTCTTATTTTTTCTTGTTTTATTTTTAACATATACAGCATTTCTATTGTAAGCACCCTTAAATATATTTTCATATTTTTCCTTTGGAATATTAATAATGGTGAGCAAATGTTTCCTAGAGATGGAGCTGTTATATGTAATACTATATTTAATTTAATAAGATGTCTTTAATCAATACATTCCATTCCATTTTGTTTTGAAATGGTAACCTCTTTAGCAATTTTTCTTATTATTTTGTCAGCTTTTTCATCATCATTATTTCCTGCTCCACCCATGGCTTCAATTACTAATTTACTATATTGGTCAGAATATTTTGATGCGCTAAAATTACAACCTGGATGTAGCTCTTTAAATTTAAGTAATAATTTTTCATTTTTAAATGCTACTTTGTTAATTACTTTCTTGAGTTTTTTCTTTTGTTCATCATCTTTTTCCCATTTATCTTCGTCTTTGATATAAAAAGTTTCTCTCTTTTTATCTGTACAATGAATTGGTCTAGTTGTTTCATCAAGTGCGTTTAAATTATTAACTATTATATTAGAAATACCATCTACATAACCCAATTTACCTACATTTTCTAAATCTGATAATTGAAGCTGGAGAGAATTTACAAAATCAGTGATATTCATAGCATTTTTACAAGTTTCATTTAGGAAAAATTGTAAATTAAATGTTTTATTATGTGAATTAACATGACTATTTGAAATATTATTGGATGTTCCTGTTTTACATATGTCAACTATCTTATTTGTCAGCTCTTGGTTTTGATTAATAAGGTCTTTATTTTGTCTTACAACATCAAGCACTAAATTCGTAAGTATTTTGATTTCGCTTTCACTAGCAAGCGTAGGTATTTTTTCTGTCATTTCTTCATTATATATATAACATTTTTTCTTATGATAAGAGAGTCCTTGTCTATGTTTATAAATTTTTCCACAATCACAAATGTGTGATTTTGCGACTTTTTGCGAGAAATTGTCATCATTTTTGTCATCATTGTCACTATTTTGATGTTTCAGTGTCAATAAATGTTTATTAAAGTCAGATTGTTTACATGTTTTATAGTCACATGATTCACAATAAAAATTGTAAGAGAGATTTGCCGACTTTGTTGTCATCATTTGTCACTATATATAATAGTGACATAAAAATCTCTAAATACTTTTATGAAAAAATATTAAAAAATTATCGTCACAAAATGAAAATTATTTTTTTTGCGACGAGATGCTAAAAATTTTTTATCGTCACAACTCACGCATTTTTCATAAAATATTCGAGCTTTTTTTTTTTGGACATTTTTTTTGTCCATTTTTAAAAAGTTAAAATACTTTTCAATTTTTGAAATCAGTGATTTTCTCTTCATGTGTAGGGAAGAAAAATTGACGGTTTTTTGAGAATTTCAAGAATTTCCCTTCATCATGTAGTATTTAAGCTCTTTAAATAGGAAAAAATATAATAAATTTTTAATACTTAAAGACCTCGATATCCTTCCAAACATGACCTAATAAATGAAGAAGTTGTATTAAGTTGTATTGATTCTTTACACCCTTGAAGATTTAAAACCGCACCTTTTACAATTTATAATAAAAATATATTAAATATTTTTTTATTATATAAATAATGGAAATAACAGATAAAGATAATAGAATAAAAGAACTTGAAAATGAAAACGCATTATTAAAAGAACAATTAAATAAATATTTAATAAAAAATAAGATTTATTATGAAAACAACAAAGAAGAGCATAAAAAGAAAGTAAAAGAATATAGAGAAAAAACAAATTACACGTATAAACCATCACCAGAACAAAAAAAAGAATATAATAAACAAGCATATTTAAGGAGAAAAAATAAATTAAAAAATTTAGAAATTGAAAATAATGAAAATATTTAGGAATAAGTAATTTAATTATTAAACTACTTAAAAATAAAATCTTTAGTATATTTATAAAGGATGGAAAAAGAAGTAAATCCACCAACTGACTTTTTCAAAGGAATTAAAACTTCCTTAAAAAGTGTCTTGAAACATCCTGACATTAACTTACCAAAAATTACAAATGCGGTCATTAAGTGTAATAAAATCGTTATTCAAACTATGATGTTTATGAAACTTTTTTTATTAGACCATTATGATAAGCATAATTCACTACCAATTATTAATGATGAATTCATTAACTCTTGTATGAAAATATTATGTAATGAAAAGACAACTGGAAGACCACCTAAAAAAGAAATAAAAGAAATCAAAGATAGATTAACTGCTTTTACAAAACAGATTTTCAACCGCTTATACAAAATGAAAACTTGGATTATACACATATGAATACCATTTTACATTATTTAACTATTGATATTCTTACGATGTATGAGAATAATATTAAATTACATTATGTAGAGTATGTTGAACGATATGTAAATGTAATTTGGAAAAAGAAATTTATTATGAATAAAATAAAAAAGTTGAATATTACACAAAAAGCAAAGGAACAAAGAGTAAATAATTTATGTAATCAATTACGAAAAATTAAAACTGATTTACTAAATATTGAAAATAGCAATTATAAATCTCATTCGCAAAGTTTGGGCATATTATAAGAAAATAGTTTTACATTATTTGCCTAAACTATTTATATTTAAGACATATATCAGAAAATAACATAAAGACAAAAGTATAAATTATATATCCTAATATGGTAAAGATTTGTGCTTACAATTATCCAAAATCAAACGAAGAAGAGTATAAAAAGTATTATGAAAATTATTCGTATGAATTGTATGATTTTCAGAAGTGGGCTATAAAAGCAATTGTTGATGGAAACCATGTGCTAATTTGCTGTCCGACAGGCTCAGGAAAAACTTTACCAGGCGAATTTGCTATTCAATATTTCCATTCAAAAGAGAAAAAAGTAATTTATACTTCACCTATTAAAGCTCTTTCTAATGAAAAATTTCATGCATTTACAAATAAATATCATGATATTAGTGTAGGATTAATTACAGGTGATATTAAAACAAACCCAGACGCTGATGTGCTGATAATGACGACTGAAATTTTATTAAATAAACTTTACCAAATAAAAAGCAGTTCTCCTGTTTCAAGTTCTTCTATATCATTCGAAATGGATATTGAACGTGAATTAGGATGTGTTGTATTTGATGAATTACATTTTATAAATGATGAGCATAGGGGACACATTTGGGAACAATGTATCATGTTATTACCTTGTCATATTCAGATGATTGGTTTATCCGCTACATTAGATGATCCAGAAAAATTCTCTTTTTGGCTTGAAACTAAAGGAGATATTTCAAAACCTATTGAAAAAGAAGTATATTTAACACGTAAACTAGTAAGAGCAGTTCCACTTATTCATTATAGTTTTATTACTGGGCCAAATTCTATTAATAAGTATATAAAAGATAAGGCTACCCAAGAAGAGATTAAACGTCTTACCAATAAACCATTTGTTATTCAAGATGAGAAAAATGTATTTAATGATATTAATTACCAAAATATGTCACGAACTCTTAAATTATTTGAGAAACACGATATAAGAGTGAAACGACAACATATTTTGAATAAATTGGCAGAACATTTGGTTGAAAAAGAGATGTTACCAGCACTTTGCTATGTATTCTCACGTAAACAATTAGAAATTTGTGCTGAAGAAATGACTACAAATCTTCTTGAATTTGATAGTAAAGTTCCATATATTATAAATAGAGAATGTGAACAAATTATTCGTAAGCTACCAAATTACGAAGAGTATTTACACTTACCTGAATATGTGAATACTGTTAAACTTCTCAGAAAAGGCGTTGGTATTCATCATGCTGGTCTTATGCCTATTTTAAGAGAAATGACAGAACTTTTATTTGCTCGTGGATTTATCAAGATTTTATTTTGCACTGAAACGATGAGTGTTGGCATCAATCTCCCAGTCAAAACAACTATTTTCACAGATGTTAATAAATTTAATGGCGAAATTGTTCGCATGCTTTATAGTCATGAATATACTCAAGCAGCTGGAAGAGCAGGAAGACTCGGATTAGATACAGTCGGACATGTTATTCATTTAAATAATTTATTCCGAAATGTAGATTCAGTTAATTATAAAATTATGATGAATGGAAAACCACCTACTCTAACATCTAAATTTAAGATTTCTTATAATTTATTATTAAATCTACTTGATATCGGGGATAAAAATTTAGTTCAATTTGCTAGTAAAAGTATGATTACAGGTGATTTAGATAAGCAAATGGGTGAATTATATACAAAAATGACAAAACTTCAAACTGAATTAGATAATCTTAATAATTGTAATCAACAACTAAGGACTCCATTAGAAATTATTCAAGAATTAATTGATTTAAGGAAAAATGTTCACTCCTCTGTTAATAAAAAACGAAAAGAAATTGAGAGGAGAATTACTCAAATAACTGAGAATTATAAATTTATTAATCAAGATATTAATAGTTATTTAAAAGTATCTGAAAAAGAAAAGGAAATTAACTCTTTAAAGGATAGTTTTGATACATTACATTCTTATTTTGAATCAGGAGTCTCATCTGTATTAGAACTTTTGAATGAAGAAGGGTTTATAAATGGTGATAAATTAGACCAAAACTCTTTAAGTTTAACTTTAGATGGTAAAATTGCGTCTCAAATTAGAGAAATACATTGTTTAGCATTTACAAAACTATATAATTCAAAGAAACTAGAAGAATTATCATCAAAACAATTAGTCACATTATTTAGTTGTTTTACTAATATTAGGGTAACAGATGAGTTTAAAGATAACACACCAAAATCAGATGATAATAAGGTTAATCAAATTGTTCGTGATGTAGAAAATTTATACATTGGGTATTATAATAAAGAATTAGCTAGAAATATAAAAACTGGATTCGACTATGACATACATTATGACTTATTAAATTATGTTGAAAAATGGTGTGATTGTAAAAGTGTAGAAGATTGTAAGTTTATTTTACAAGAATTAAGCTCACATAAAGAAATATTTTTGGGTGAATTTGTAAAAGCTCTTTTAAAAATTAATAATATTTCAGCTGAGTTAGAAAAAATAGCAGAAATGACTAGTAATATAGCTTTTTTGAGTAAATTATGGAAAATACCAAATATGACTTTGAAATATGTGGTAACTAATCAATCTTTATATGTATAAATAGTAATAATTATATTAAATATAATAATTCATTCCCCCGAATTAAACTATTCTTATCAATAATTTCGAAATAAAAATAATAGGGATCAATATATTATAATTATAAAATATTTAATTATAGTATATTATGAAGATAGTATTTAGAACTTTGCTTTTTCATATTTTATGTATTATAGCATTTGCTACAGCATATTCATACTTACATGAAGATTTTAATCTTATGGAAGAGAATAGAAAAAATTATGTAGATTTTTTATTTTTAAGTACAGCAATTCAAACAGGTGTAGGAATTTCAGATTTTAATCATTTCTCGTATTACATTAAAATTGTTATGATAACTCAACAAATATTACTATTACTTACACATGTTATTACTCTTTATGTATTTACTCTATAAGATTTATATTTAAAAATAATTTAATTTAAATATTAATGGAACTTATTAATAATAAATATACGTTAGTAAATAAAATAGGTTCAGGATGTTTTGGTTATATTTATAAAGGTCAAAATGTGAGAACAAAAGAATTTGTTGCAATTAAAATTGAATCCATAAACAATAATTTAAAACTTCTCAAAAATGAGTCAAATATTTATCAATATTTGACTGGATGTGAAGGAATACCAAATATTAAATGGTTTGGTAAAGATAAAGAAAATTATTATATGGTAATAAATCTTTTAGGAAATTCATTACAAGATTATATGAACAAAATGAAAAAATTCTCTCTAGCTCTTACTTTAAAGATAGGTATAAAATTGTTAATTATATTAAAAACAATACATGAAAAAGGTTTAGTTCATAGAGATATAAAACCAGATAATTTTTTATTTGGTCTCAACAATATTAATAATATATATCTTATTGATTTTGGCTTTTGTAAATTATATATTGAAAATGGTGAACATAATAAAATTAAAAAACAATATAAAATGATAGGAAGTAAAAACTATGCCAGTATATCTTCACATAATTGCTATGATTTAAGCAGAAAAGATGATTTAGAATCTCTAAGTTATATGTTAATTTATTTTTATATGGGATTTTTACCATGGAATGATATATTAGATGAAGAAATTATAATAAATTTAAAAAATGAAATATTAAAAAACGATAAATGCTCATTAGTATTATTAGATTTTTTAAGATATTCAAGAACACTAGAATACGAAGAAAAGCCAAATTATTATTTAATTATTGATAATTTTAAGAGGGAAATAGAAATATTGAGTAAAAATAGTTAAAAACAAATAATATATTAAATAAAATGTCGAATCGATATGATAAAATGGAAAATTATATTAAATCTATTTTTAATGTATTTCAAATGGTAAACAGAAAAGCTGAACAACAACAGGATAAAAGGTTTAAGATGATAGGATTAACAATTTATAATTATGTTAGTTATATGGCAAAAGAGTATGATGTAAAATTAAAGGAAATTAAAGAACCAGATAACATAAATTTGATTCCTGTTTTTGAATATATAGCAGCAAATAATATAGAGCTATTAGATTTTTCAACTATTAATATAAATGATATTGACATAACAAAAAAAGAAGATTTAGAAAGATTTGTTATTTCACATGTATATTATATTACACAAGGCAAATAATATTTAATACCTAAAAAGATATAAAGATAACTCTATGTTAATTAGTATAATAGAATGTCATCTTATAAAGATAATGTTACACCTTCTACTACTTCTGAACACTTACTTGGACGCGTAAAGTGGTTTAATAATAAGGCTGGTTATGGATTTGTTAATGTTACTGATGGACCTCGTTCCGGAACTGATATATTTGTTCATCATAGTGCTATTAATGTTGATTCTCAACAATACAAGTACTTAGTTCAGGGAGAGTATGTTGAATTTGATTTAATTAGAGTTGAATCTGATAAACATAAATGGCAAGCTTCACGCGTTTCAGGAATTAGAAGTGGAAAATTGATGTGTGAGACTAGACGTGATTTAAAGCTTGCTAGAAATGAATATAAGGCAACTAAGACTGGTGAAGAGCCATCTACTAGTTCTGAACCAAAAATGCCAAGGCAAAAGAGTGTTGAACCAAATCAAAAGTCTTCTGAAAGAAAGACAACTGCTCCAAGAGTTCGTGGAGAGGGTCCAAGAGATGGTGATAACAAGGAATGGACCCTAGTTGGTGATAAGGGAAAGGCACCAGCTAAAAAGCCTCGTGCTCAAGTTAGAACTACTAATAGTTGAACTATTCAATCTAAGTAAATAGTTTAGCATATAAATTTAAGACATTATAAAAAATTAAATAAATTAATTTTTAAAAAACTTATTTATCATATTATTATATAAATGGGTAGTGATATTAATAACTCAAAACTTGTAGGTGGAAAGAGAAAAAATGGCCACAAATCTAATTGTACATGTCACATTTGTGAAAATATGAAAAATAAAGCTAAACGCGGTGGTTATGAAGAAGAAGTTGAAAAGGAAAAAGAAAATATGATGGGTGGTTCTAAGAAAAAGAATGGACATAGAAAAGCTTGTAAATGTCCTATCTGTAAAAATATGAAAAATTCCAAGAAAAGAGGTGGAGCAAAATCTAAGAGAACTAAAAAGATAAGAGGTGGAGATGATGAGGAAGATTCTGAAGATAAAGAAGTTGATAAAGAATTAGATGATGAAACAGATAGTGATAGTGATACTGATTCCGACACCTATACTGATAGTTCAGATGAAGAAGAAGAAGGAGAAGAAGAAGAAGGAGAAGAAGAACAAGATGAAGAAAATAAAGAAGAGGATAAGATGGGAGGACGAAGAAAGAAAAGAAGTAATGGACATAAATCCAATTGTAAATACCCAATTTGTAAAAATATGCGTAAAAAGAAAGGTGGTGATCCTAATGATCAACAACCAGACGAAGAAAATCAAATGGGAAATATTGAAGACGCTGGTGTTAAAGCCACATCAGGTTCAGATTTATTAGCAAATGAAACAAAAGCATCTACAAGTGATTACGATGCTTTAGATTCTGCTGAAAAAGGTGAAGCAGGTCAAAATGTTGGTGGAACTCGCAAAAGACGCAGAGGTGGAAAAAAATGGGGAGGAAAGAAATGGGGTGGTAAAACAAGAAAATCTAGAAGAAGTCGTAGACGCCATTAAATAAATAATATTTAATTAAAATCAATTTAAATATTACTTGATAATGTAAGTATAAATGAGTAAGAAAGATATAACTGACACGCACTTTGATGAAGGAGTATTTGTACAATTTGAGCAATTAGTTCAACAACTAAATCAAATGAAAACACAAATTACTGGAATACAACAAAATATTAAACAACTTGAAAAAAGTGTAAAAAAACAAATGAAGGGTCTTAAAAAGGAAGTTACAAAAACCAAAAATAAAGGAAATAGACAGCCTTCTGGATTTGCTAAACCAAGTAAAGTAACAAAGGAATTATGTGAATTTATGAACAAAGCAGAAGGAAGTGAAATTGCCAGAACAGAAGTAACTCGCGCATTAGTTTCTTACATTAAAGAGAATAAATTAGAAAATACCACTAATTCTAAAATCATAACACCTGATGATAAATTAAAGACGTTATTAGGTTTAGATGATAGCCAAGAATTAACATATTTTAATATTCAAAAATATATGAACAAGCATTTTGTAAAGAATGCTGAAGCTTAGAGTTTAATTAAAAATTGAATCATAATAATTATTATAAATTAAAAATATAATAATTATTAACAATGAGCGAATCACATCAATTTAATCAAGATATTATTGAAGCACATAATGCGCATTATGTGAACTCTGAGACAGGACTTGTCAATCCAACTGAGTCTCCAAATGGGAATCAAATTTATCATTTATATTCAACAGGCGAAATTAGCTTTCAAAAGGGAGGATGGGCTTATATGCAACGTAGCGAATTTATGACGCATGGTACACTTCTAAACTATCAAAAACTAGCCCTTAAATTACCCAAAAAAGCTGCAGATGGAACTACTTACGTTATTTTGACGGAGGAAGAATGCAAAAATTTTAGAGTTCAAATGGGCGAATTAATTAAAAAATTGATTTAAATAAAATACTTAAAAATTACAGCATAACTAATAGAATGTCGTTCTTTTGTGAAGAAGCTAAACCAGATTTATCTGGAAGAACTGATGAAGAGTTGAAAGCATTAAAAAATGAACAGAAAACACAATTAGTCGATTTATCAGAAGAAAAACCTACACTGACTAAAAATTTACGTATTGTTACCAAAAAAATTGAAGATATTAATAAAAATGTAAAAATTATTTTAAAGGAAATTAAACGTCGTGAAGATATTGAAGAAACAAAAAATGAAATTGATGGAGATATTAAGAAAATTGAAGGCTTTGGAATGCTAAGCGAAGATGAGCTTTCAATTATTACTAAAAATATGGACAGAATAGATTACAGAAAGTTTGGTGATTATCCTAGATTTTATGATTTGGAGAGAATTTGCAAAGAAGTTATTGAAATGAAAACACGATATCCAAAATGGACATTAGAAGATTTGGGTATAGTGGGTCAATATGATACGCTTCCACCGCAGACATTTTATAGATACGAATATAAAGATGAATTTGGAAACTATTTTAAAATTGCAGAATTCAGGAAGCTATCATAAATATACTTTAAGACATACAGCTGGATGTGATAAATATACAAAAATATAAATTTAATTATTAGAAATATTAATTGTAAATTGTTTTGGTGTAAATTTAGCACCTGAATATTTTTTATTTAATAATTCTTTAACTTTTAAATTAATTTTATTATTTTGTGCTTCTTGTATGACTTCTCTATGAATCATTTTATCAAATTTTTTCTCTCCAGATTTAGCTCTAAAATATATTTCTTTACGTTTATGAGAGCAATATGCGCAAAAACAACCATTATCTATATAATGATCAAGATCAATATCATTTATATATTGATTTTCTAAACAGAGATTCATATAAAAATTAAATTCATTGGAAGTATAAGGTGTAACTTCATTAGTTATTTTAGAATACCAATTACTTAAATAATTAATTCTCTCTAACTCATTATAATAAAAGTTAAAATATTTGTCATTTTTAATGATATCTATATAGTTTGAAGGAATTTTATACTCTGATTTAAATCGATTATATAATGTTCCTATACCCTTATCTTCTGTTTTATAATCATGTATTATTACAATATCTATTTGAAATACATTGGAGATAATTTTATCCCATAAATTAGCATCACATAAACGAAGTTTAATATATTTAATATTATTAATTATTTGTATAGTATATTTATTATCAAAATCAAATGATATAGGTTCAGAAATTTCAAATTTATCGAAATAATGATCACCATTTTCTATATGTGGAAATAATTTGTTAAACCTATCACTTATTCTTTTAATAGAATAATTACTTATATTTTCAGCAGTATTATTAAAATGATATGGTGAAATTTTTTCAAAAAATTCAGACATTTTTCTCTCTACAGGAGTTCTATAAACATCAATAACATAAACATTTTTCCCCTGATTAGAGAGAAAACGAATAATATCATTAATTTTAACTCCATTTATTCCTGTTAATACACTTAACATTGTTTCATCATGAATATGAATAGTATTGTAACTTTTACCAAGTGATACTCTTAATGATGTAACTAATGTTGTTGAACCAACTTTTGGTGGTGTATAAACAAAAATATAATTATTAGTTGTAGTATTAAATAATTTATTTATTACATCAGAAATATTTTTTTCGTTCATATATTAATATTGTTAAATTAAAATTTAAAATTAAATTTATATTTTTTGTATGGAAGCTATTTATGCTATTGATTTAAATAATGGTTTTTTCTAATTCTTCTTTTAACAAAATATTTTCCTTAATAAGTTCTTCGTTATTCATTAAGGTAATACAATAAATTATTTTTATATAATTTTCACTATATAAAAATGGGCGTTTTAAATGTCAAAAAGTGTAAAAAAATTATTCATTTTTAAGTAGTAATTTCAAAATATTCTTTATTGGTGGAAAAAAATATATGAACAATTTATTCCATTATGTGAAAAAGTGTGGGTTACACAAATAAAAAAAATTATTCATGTAATTT
>Ga0247841_10008992_pt1 | contig 14124 bp, 10 predicted proteins | sample LaCruzMarch2015__2_FD_192410 | JGI IMG/M metagenome (GOLD analysis project Ga0247841, IMG submission 192410) | Freshwater microbial communities from meromictic Lake La Cruz, Castile-La Mancha, Spain - LaCruzMarch2015_18m | ecosystem: Environmental > Aquatic > Freshwater > Lake | place: Spain...
AAAAATGAAATCTTAGAGACCTTAGACGAACAAGAAAGAATGTTGAGCGAAGAAGATTTAGTGATTACTGACGGCCACCAACCGATCGCCCTAGCTGGTATCATGGGTGGGAAAAATAGTGGGATTGAAAGTTCGACGACTAGCTTTATTTTAGAATCAGCTAATTTTACGGCCGCAGGTATTCGTCGAACCAGCCAGCGCTTAGGCCTAAGAAGTGAAGCTTCAACCCGTTTTGAGAAATCGCTTGATCCTAATTTTACCGAGTTAGCGGTTTTTCGTTTTTTAACGCTTTTAAAGGATATTTGTCCAGACATGAAAATAAGCAGTGCTCTAGTAGATATTAATAATAACAATAACCAGTCGCGGGAAATTGCTTTAGATATAAATTGGTTGAATAATAAAATTGGTCAAGAAATTCCCCGCTCTGAAGTTATAAAGATTTTAGAACGATTGGGTTTTAAGGTTACTGAAGAATCGGCTGAAGTTTTGCAAGTAACGGTTCCGAGCTGGCGGGCCACTAAAGACATTATGGCGCGGGAAGATTTAGTAGAGGAGGTTTTACGACTCTATGGTTATAATAATATCGCGGCCCGTCTTCCGGAGATGGTTCTTCAAGTGCCTGAACAGAACGAAGAACGAACCTTAGAAAGAAAAATAAAAGATATTTTAGCTTGGAAATTCTCTTTAACAGAAATTTACCTTTCTTCTTTTTTGAGTGAAGATCAGCTCACAAAATTGAACATTGATTTTAGCCATCATTTGCGTTTAACTAATCCTCTGTCGGAGACGCAGGCGATTCTTCGCTCAACGCTTGCTCCGGGTTTAATCTTTAATGTCAGAAATAATCAGGCTAAGGCCAATGATTTAGGATTTTTTGAGATTGGTAATGTTTTCTTTAGCGCCACGGGCAATATCGTCAAGGATGATAGCGGGGCGGCCCTTCCCTATCAAGAAAAGCGTCTCGGAATTATTTTAGCCCAAGATAAGGATCAGGATTTATTTGGAAAAATGAAAAGTATTTTAGATAATTTTTTGCCGCTGGTGTTAGGACGGGAAATTCGAGCTGATTTTTTGCCCTTAGAGAATGTTCCGGGGTGGGCAAATATTAAGGTGGCAGCCAGAATTATGGTCTTAGGTCGAGAAATAGGTTTGGTAGCCAAAATTAATCAAGCGACTACCGAGACTTTAAATTTAAAAAAATCGGTAGTGGCGGCGGAAATTAATTTCTCAGCTCTTAGTAGCTTAGCTTTAAGTCAACCGCCCTTTCGCTTTCAGGAGGCCGCTAAATATCCAGCCGTAGTCCGTGATGTCGCTTTTGTTATTGAGGAAAAAATACTGTATAATGATGTCAGAGGAGAATTAATTAATTTTAATCCTTTAATTAAGTCCGTTGTGATTTTTGATGTCTATACGGGTGATAAATTACCAGCTGGCCAAAAGAGCTTGGCTTTCCATTTATTATATCAAGCATCGGATCGAACATTAACGGCTGAAGAAGTTGATCAGATTCAGGCGAGCCTAGTTGCTCGGCTAAGGGAAAAGTTTTCTGCTCAATTGCGAGATTTTTAAATAGTTATTATAAATATAAAAAATATGTTTACTACTTCTGCCGATGTTTTAAATTTAGTTTTAGCGGTTTGTCTAGCGGCTTTGACTACTTTTTTATGTTTGGCGCTGTACTATTTTATCTCTAGTGTTCAGAAGATTCATAAATTAATAAAGAGGGTGGAAATGGGGGTTAGTAAGGCTGAGGGAATTATTGAAACTGCTCGAGAAAAATTAAAGAACAGCACAACCTATTTTATGATTCTTGGAGAAATTGCTAAACGAGCCATGGAATTTGTAGAGAAGAAACGAGACGAGAGAACCGCGAAGAAGAAATCTAAGGCGGCTAATTAAACTTAAGCAAATTAAGCTATTTATTTAAAAAGAGCTCCCGTGTGGAGCTCTTTTAAGTATCGTTATTTAGGCTATTGTATTGGTTGACATATTGAATATGAGGTGGTAATCTTTTTTGAAAGTATTTGTTCATTTATAAATTAATCATAAAAAAAAGATCATGAAAAAAAGGGTTATTTAATCAGAGGGCATTGCTGTTATTATTATTATTCTTATGGCAGTAGGATTCATTTCTTTGTGGTCATACTCGGATTGGCTGGCGACTAAACCAATACCGAAGAAGGCCTGCACAACAGCTAGCAGGGAGTGTGAATTGGCCAAAGATTGGTTAGCTGTTAAAATCATCAATCTTCCTGGCGCTAATGGTGCCGATGCTTTTGGTGATGCGCTAGTTGTTGGTAATTGGTACTTACTGGCCGCTAAGAACAATATCCTTTTTCCGGTTTCTCGGCGTTATGTCGCCTCAGATCCGACTGTAGCACTGTCTGGTATTAATATTGGTCCAGCAGAAATGGAAGAGGCACAAAGTAATCAGGGTTTCTTTGATGGCACCGCAATTAAATTAGATTCTGCCCAATTAAACATTTCGTATGACCAATCAAATATTAAAATTGATGTATTGGTCCTCTGTTTAGGAAATGGCGAACTAATTCCTGCAGCCGAACCGTTAGAAGTTTTTTTTCACTCTTATCAAAAAGAGTAAACCAAATTTTCTAATTATCAAAAAACAGTCGGGAAAACCTCGACTGTTTTTATATGGAGTTATTCTTTATGTCCGCATTCTCGATTACTGCACTTAGTTTTACCGAATTTATCTTTAACTAGTAGGGCGCTGCAATCCGGACAATTTTTTCCAGTTGGTTCACCCCAATAAGCATTTTTACAATCAGGATAAGCAGAACAGGCCCAGAAGGCCCCCCGCCGACTAAATTTTTTAATAATTTGGCCAGTCCCACAAATCGGACAAGGTACTTGTTTCCCGTCGCTTGGTCCAGCAATGTTTTTAATGTTTTTGCATTTTGGATAAGCAGAACAGGCCAGAAACGGTCCATATTTTCCGGTTTTGACGGCCATCGGAGCGCCACATTTAGTACAAACTTCGCCGGCATATTTTTCCTGGAGATCTTTGAGGCCGGCATCTTCGGGCTTACTCGGGTTTGAGTCTCCGCCAAATTTCTTAATGTTACGGCATTCCGGAAAAGCGCTGCAAGCCAAAAATTTACCATAGCGCCCAGTTTTAATAATCATCGGAGCGCCACATTTATCACAAATTTCTGTTGATGTTTCTTCTGGCATAATTTCATTTTTTTTAATTTCTTGATATTTATTCTCTAAATTAGTATGGAAGTCAGTATAAAATTCACTAATCACTGGTTGCCAAATTTTTTGGCCGAGAGCAATTTCATCTAGATCATCCTCTAGCTTGGCAGTAAATTGATAATCGACTATTTTAGGAAAGTGGCTGATTAGCAAGTCAATCACAATAAAAGCGATGGCCGTGGGCTTTAATCTTTTTTGCTCATCTCTTTCAACATAGTTTCTAGCAATAATAGTCGCAATGGTTGGGGCATAAGTTGAAGGGCGTCCAATTCCATGTTTCTCCAGTTCTTTAATTAGGCTAGCGTCGGAATAGCGAGCTGGCGGATTAGTCTCGTGGCGTTCATTTTTTAAATTAAGTAAGTTTAAAGATTGACCTTCTTTTAAGAGGGGTAATTCCTGTTCTTGGGTTTTTTCCGGCCAGACCTTTAAATATCCGGGAAAAAGGAGAATTTGTCCCGTAGCGCGGAATTCGTATTTATCAGAGAGGTTTTTATTTTTTTTACTATTACTTTCGGTAGTCGCTAATACATTAATAGCAGTAGACGCTAATTTAGCAGCGGCCATTTGACTAGCCACGGCTCTTTGCCAAATTAGTTTATATAAACGAGCTTGATTTTTATCTAATTTATTTTCTAATTCGTCGGGAGTAGCAATAACCTCAGTCGGGCGGATAGCCTCATGAGCCTCCTGGGCATTCTTGCTTTTATTCTTATAAACTCGGCCCGCAGAAGCATAATCAGCGCCCAAATTTTTTTTAATCCAATCGGCTGCTTCACCTAAAAATTTTGGCGAGAGATTTAAAGAGTCAGTTCGCATGTAGGTGATATAGCCTTGTTCGTATAATTTTTGGGCAACCATCATGGTTTGTTTGGCGCTAAAGCCGAGATGACGATTAGCGGATTGCTGGAGAGTGGAAGTAGTGAAAGGAGCGGTGGGATTTTTAGTAACTTGTTTTTTATCAATCTTTAAAACACTATAATGGGCGTTATTGAGAAGTTTTTGCAAAGTTTCCGCCTCCGCTTGATTAATGGCTAGCTTATTAAAAGTTTTTCCTTTTATTTTATATAAGTCAGCCGTAAAAAAAGAATTGGTATTTTCAAGCAGTAATTTTTCTTCCGTATTTAAATCAGCGCTTAGAGTCCAGTATTCCTGAGTATTAAAAGCTTTGATTTCTTTTTCTCTTTCAACAATTAGACGAGTAGCGACGCTTTGAACTCGGCCAGCTGACAAGCCTCGGGCGACTTTTTTCCAAAGAAAAGGTGATAGCTCATAGCCCACTAATCGATCTAGAATTCGGCGGGCCTGTTGGGCATTAACTAGATTATGATCAATTTGGCGAGGTTTTTTAAGTGCAACTAGAATCGCCTCTTTAACGATTTCATGAAAAACAATTCTTTTGATTTTCTTTTCATCTAACTTAAGAGCCTGAACTAGATGCCAGGCAATAGCTTCTCCTTCGCGATCTTCATCAGAGGCGATAATTATTTCCTCGGATTTAGCGGCTAGGGCCTTGAGGTTGCTAACGGTTTTTTTTGCTTTTGTTGGGATAATGTATTTGGGTGTAAAATTTTCTTCGATAGCGATGCCCATTTCTGATTTCGGCAAATCTCTAATATGGCCGAAAGATGATTCGACGCGATATTTTCTATCTAAAAATTTACTGATAGTTTTAGCTTTAGTTGGGGACTCAACAATTATTAAGTTCATAAACACAACTTTAAATTAATTCATAATAGCTGGAGTTTTGTCGAATTATTCCCCGGAGCTCCAATATACTTAGTTTACTATTTATTAAGGCAGTGTCAAGTTGTGATTTTTTAATAATTTCATCGACCCCTGGTCTTTCAGATTTTTCATTAGCCTCTTTTATAATATTATAGATGAGCTTTTCGGCGGAGTTATTAAGTAGAGGACTTTTTATGGGCGGTGTCTCGGCATGAGGATCTGACTTTGTTTCTAAGCCATAAATATTTAAGATATCACTGGCTTGATTAACTAAATACGCCCCCTCTTTGAGAAGGTTATTGGCGCCAATTGATAGTTCAGAAAAAATATTACCGGGAACAGCTAAAACCTCCCGGCCTTCTTCGAGAGCAAAATTAGCGGTAATAAGGGCGCCAGATTTTTGAGGCGCCTCAACGATTAGAGTCGCGGCGCAGAGTCCGGCGATTAGACGATTTCGTTGCGGAAAATTTTGTTTAAGCGGGGGAAAATCTGGCGGAAACTCAGAGATTAAAGCTCCGCCCTGAGCGACAATCCTTTCTGCTAAAGAAAAGTTCTCAGCCGGATAAATATTTTTTGGAGTGAGTCCTGAACCCAAAATTGCCCAAGTTATTCCCTGATTAGTGAGCGTTGTTTGATGGGCAATCGTATCCACGCCGAGCGCTAAACCGCTAATAATTTTAATCCCGGCCTTTATAAGAGCTGGAAATAAAGTGTTAATAATTTTTTCAGAATAAGCACTAAAACGTCGCGAGCCAACCACGGCTAATTTGTAGTCATTAGAAGAATCCCTTTCTTTTAGATGGCCTCGATAGTAAAAACTGGGTGGGGGCGAAGAGATGTTTAAAAGTATTTTTGGATAAAGAAGATCTTCCCAGCTAAGAAAGTTAATCTTATTTTTAGCTAGATTTTCCTGAATCATCTCGGCTTGAAAAGAACGGCGCCAATAGACAAATTCTTCCGCCAGAGCCTCTTTTACGCCGGCCCTTTTTAAATCACCAAATTCAGCCTGAAAGGCTGTAGCAATATCAGGAAAATAAGCGAGTAGACGCTTAATTTTAACGGGACCAATTTTAGTGAAGTAATTAAAGCCTAAGTAGGCAGCCTTCGAACTAAGAAAAGTAGACATAGTTTTGAAATTTATTTTTTAAATTAAAGGGTCTTTAAATTAATATTAAGATGAAATTTAATAAAGAATTAGATTAAAATAAAAACCCCCGAAATTATTCAGGGGGCTTTTATGATTATTTTAGGAAAGGATTGTCTTTAAGATTAAGTTGTTGAAAAATATCTTTGAGTCGCTCTTTCTCTGAGTTATCAAATTTTTGGAGAACAAATTTATCAGCGGGAATCGGTTGGCGAAGAAATTCATTCTTTAGTCCCAAACGGATTCTTAAAAATTTTTTAGTTTTTAAGTGATTAATAATTGATTCTACTCCGCGGTGACCGGCGCTACTCGATTCTGAGGCAAGTCGCCATTCTCCGAAGTTAATATCTAAATCATCATGAATGACTAAAAGCGTATCTCGCAGGTCAGCCTCTTTTTTTTTCAAAAATCCCCAATTCCTCGGTAATAATTTATAGTAGTTTAATATTTTTTGAACAGTCTGCCCAGAATTATTCATAAAGGTCAGGGGTTTAACAAAAATAATTTCTCCAGCCTGATAAGTCAAGGCTGAGAATTTCTTATTTTCATGCCAAGAAACATCCCCTAAAAAATTATCTAAAGCCAACCAGCCAATATTATGGCGGGTATTTTGGTATTGTTCTCCGGGGTTGCCGAGACCAACAACGATTTTCATAAAATAATTATTAGATAATTAGATAAAATCTGAAAAATTCTTCAGAAAATATTTAAAGTTTATTCATTATAAGTAGTATGCGATTTATAGTGTTTGGCGACGGAGAGTGAGATGGGCGTTCCTAGAAAACCATATTTTTCTCGCAAGCGATTTTCCATAAAACGAAGATATGAAAAATGTAAGTTATCATTCGGTCCGATGCGAACCGAAAAGGCGGGCGGATTATTTTTAGTTTGTCTGAATTCATAGATGCGTGGAGCTTTTAAGCCCTTTCCTTTGGCGGGTTTATGAATTTTAATAACTTGTTTAAAAAATTTTTCTGTTTGAGAATCACTTAAGGTTAATTTTCTTTGGTCAGCAATAGTCAAAATTAGATCGAGTATTTTATGAACCTTTTCCCCGGTTTTAGCGGAAATAAATTGCGCTGGAGCCCAAGCGGCAAAAGGGAGTTTATCATATAAAGAGGCGGTACATTTTTTAGTGTCTCTTTGGATAACCTTGTCCCATTTATTAGCAATTAGAATTAAACTAGTGTGTCGTTCGACTACTTCCTCAATAAGTTTAGAATCTTGGTGGGTAAGCGGTTCGCTAATATCTAGAACGAGAAGGGCAACATCTGCTTTATTTAAAGAACTCAGAGATTTAAGAATCCCGGGTTTTTCTAAACCGGCTCCCTTTTTTCCTTGCTTTGAGATACCAGCCGTATCAATTAATTGGATTTGGCGACCCTGATAATTTATTTCAATATTTTGTGGCTCTCGGGTAGTGTGAGGCAGCGGGCTAACGATTACTCGATTATAACCAAGGATAGAATTAAGAAGAGAGGATTTGCCAACATTGGGCTTACCGATGATGCAGGCTTTGATAAGAGGTATTTCTTCGTCAGTTTTTTTTGTAATTTTTTCTTTTTTAAAATAACTTGTTACAACATCCAATAGATCTCCAGTCCCTAGACCACTAGCGGCTGAAACTGCCAGGGGTTCCCCAAGATTCAGTTTATTGAATTGAGCCGCTTCGGTGGTCAGTTTAAAGCTGTCTACCTTATTGGCTACTAGTAAAATTTTGGAATTATAACGGCCGCTTTTTTTTAAGGCCGCCGCCAACTGTTTATCTTCAGGTAATAGTCCAGCCTTAGCATCAACCATAAAAAGAATAACATCAGCTTGATCCAGATAGCTAATCGCTTGTTGCTGTGCCTGACTATCAATGTCGGTTTGACGGGGGCTAGTTCGTGAGGCGGTTAAATAGTGCCAATCAAGCAAGCCAGCTGTATCAATTAATTCAAAACGACGACCCGCCCATTCGACTAAGCCGATATTGCTATCACGAGTTGTGCCGGCAATATCCGAAACTAAAGCTTGGTGTTTTTCCGTTAAACAATTAAAGAGGGTAGATTTGCCAACATTCGTTCGACCGCAGATCACTACTAAATTCTGTTTTTTTTTGGATTTTTTTTCCATATATAATATTAAGCCTCTTTAATAAATTTTTGAATTTTATTCTATTTGATCAGCGGCTGTACCCAGTACTAAGATATAGTTGGCTTCTGTGTTATTAGCCGCGAATTCTTTTAACCATTCTGGCAAGGTATTTTCTGGTTTAGCCTGAGTAATGTCTTGTAAAACTTTCCAGGCTTCCGGATTTCCCCCATTATTTAAATCATAAACAGTTGAGGTCGCATAATCACGCGTTGGAGCATTGCCGGTCTGAGTGATTAGGAAACCAGAGTCAATTAATTTTGCGGCTGAACGACTAGCTAGGCCAGTAATCCAGGTGCCGTTAAAAATTAAGACGTTGGCAGATTTAGAAATTTTTTTTGTTTTATTTTCTGGAGCGGAGTTATCTGAGGATGGGGCAGTTTCAAAGATATTTTGGATAACACCTCTAATTTGAGAAAAATTACCCGTGCGCGGAGTGAGAATGTAAGCGCCATTGTCTCCTTGGCCAGAGACTAATAAGCCATCGGGAGCATCACTTAATACTTTATTAATTATTTGTTCACGATTTATATCTTTAGATAGCTCCCAGAGACGAAGTAGTTCCCAAACACTTAAATTTGTAGAGATATTTTTATTAAATTCACTTATTAATTTACCAACCATGACAGGGTTTAATAAAGTTTGTCGGGAGAGTAACTTATTTTTAACAGCTTCTAATAATAATTGTTGGCGACGAGCTCGCGCAAAGTCAGAACCTTCTAGACCGGCGGCATGTCGACTGCGAGCGTATTTTAAGGCTAAGGCGCCAGACATTTTTTGTCGGCCAGGTTCAATATGGAGATGCTCAAAGCGGGCATAGTAATTTGGATTATCTTCTTGCCCAAAAATTGGATAGCTGTAATCATCTAGAAGATTCTCCACTTCTATTTCTACTCCGCCTAACTCATCAATTATTTTGATAAAACCATTAAAATCAACGCGAATATAATAATCAATGGGAATTTGCAGGAGGCTACTAAGCGCAGTAGCGGTTACTTTTCCACCACTACCCGGATTTTCAGCTTCAGCATAAGCGTTGATGCTATTAATTTTTTGCCAACCAGAATTAGAAATTGGAGCGGTTAAATCACGAGGCAGAGAAACTAAAGAAACTTGTTTGGGGGAAGGTTTAAGACTTAAAAGCATGATAGTGTCAGTTAGATATGCGCCATCATGACCTTCGCCACCCATGCCCAGAAGAAGAATATTAATTCGATCGTTTTCTTCACCGATTAATTGTTTATCAGCACTAGCGACTAGATGCTTTAATTTATTAAAAATACTAAAATTTGGTAGCCATGCGCTCGAATTTTGACTAGAGATAAGAATTTTTCCAGAAAAAACTAGGGCAATTACTAAAATAGCCACCAGATAAGTAGTAATTTTTTTTCTTTTCTTATTATTAATAATTACTTCCTCATATTCTGGATCATTATCTGGTTTCTCGAGGCGGTCAATTTCTTCTAGTTTTTGCTTAAAATCTATCATAAATAATAAAAAATTCTATCGATCGCGATGAATTATCTAAAGAGTATTTCTTCTCATTAATTATAGTTGTGAAGACCATTTTTGTCAAAAACAAAAAATGTTATAAAAATTAATTTATAACAACTTCTTGCTTAGTCGGGCTGCCCGGAATTGAACCGAGATCACACGCACCCGAAGCGTGTATAATAGCCTTTATACCACAGCCCGCTTTATTCGAATGTTTTGTTTAGTGTGGACTTGAGGGGACTCGTCGCGCTCACTTTTCGCCATAATGCGAAAAGTTCACTTGTCCTGGGTTGGCGTTCGAATCTCCCCCGGAGATTCGTCCGGCGCTCGTCCGCTCGCCTCGGCTTCCGCCTCAACTCGCGTCTCGCTTCCAACTAGTTCGAGTCCTCTATCCAGAATAATAAATTATTCAAGCTTCGCTCGAATAATTTATTATTAGTGGACTTGAGGGGACTCGAACCCCTTACCTCTGCAATGCGAATGCAGCGCTCTACCAGATGAGCTACAAGCCCAAGTTTAAAAAGTTTTGACGGCCTTATTAACAGAAAACAATGAGCACACAATCCAACTAAAGCATTAAGGAGTGTCGGCTGGAAATTAAGAGTGTTGTTTCTGTTTTTGCCACCAATCATGATATGGAAGCAATTCTTTTAATTTAACAACTTTTTTACTGTCAAGTATAACTTCTGTTTCATTAATATTTCTCTGGTCAGCATCTTTCATGCATTGGCGACAGTGTCCACATGGAGGGATAACATGTATATAACCATTTTGGTCTTTCCAAGTAGCGACAATTTTTTTAATTACAAATTCATTACCATCTGTTATCATTTTGGCAATGGCGACCCTTTCGGCACAGTATGTATTTGAGCCTATGCCAACACAGATACCGGTATAGAGTTTTCCTTTTTTTGAAATTAATGCACAGCCAACATCCCCAATAAGTCCGTCTTTAAGATTTTTAGGATTAATGACTGCGGCCGCTATTTTAATAAGTTTTTCATTGGTCATATCGGTTTTGATTAATAAAATTGTCGGGGTGCCGGGAATTGAACCCGGGCTACATGCACCCCATGCATGCGTACTACCGTTATACTACACCCCGAGGTGAAATTAACTAAAAGCCCTTTTTAATAAAAAGAGGTTTTACAACCGTTTTCATCTTATCACAAAGCCGGTTTTTTTCAAGCCCACGTTATAGATAGTTGAAAAGGTTACCGAAGCCCTAGTGTATAGATAATAATTATGGTTACTATAGTATGTATGACTATGGAAACCAAACTTGATATATTCAAGAACCATCTTGCCGAATGGCTGGCATGCCAAGGAGACCGGGAAAAGCGGGGCGAGATGGCTAAAGTAATCTCTCGTATTGCCAAAATACACATTAAATCTGTAGGGCGCTCTTTTCGTCGGGCACAAATGAAAGATAGGAGTAGTTCAAATAATCGTGGTCGCAAGGCTGTCTATACTCCTGATATTCAAGCAGCTCTGCTTGAAGTCTGGAAGGCAGCCAGTTGTCCTTGTGGCGAAAATCTGAAGCCGATGATAGTAGATTATGTAAATGGCTTTAGAAAAGCTAAGCGTTGGATATATAGCCAAGAAACTACTGAGAAATTATTGACCATGAGTTTAGGAACAATGAAGATTAAAGTAAAAGCACTACGTTTAAAATATAGTATTAATCGTGGGCAAAGCAGTACTAAACCATCTAATCTAAAACATATCATCCCTATCTTCAAGGGTCCTTGGAATAATCTTGGTCCAGGCAATGGTCAATTAGATACGGTTGCTCACTGCGGCTCAAGTCTCAGTGGAGATTTTGTCTATACCCTTAGTTATATTGACGCAGCGACATATTGGGGTGTGAGAAGGGCTCAGTGGAATAAAGGACAAACAGCCACTAAAAATAATATGATATTCATTAAAAATAACTTGCCTTTCAAATGGATTATGGGGCACCCTGACACTGGCAGTGAATTTATTAACTGGATTAATAAAGAATGGTTTGATAGTAATGATATTGCTTTAACTCGCTCAGAGCCAGGTAAGAAGAATGATAATATGTTTATTGAAGAGAGAAATGGTCATATTGTCAGAAAATACTTAGGTTGGGCTAGGCTAGATGCTGATCCGACTATTGTTGATTTAATAAATGATTACTATGAAATTCTAGATTTGTATGTTAATCATTTTCAGACGGTGAGACGGACTGTGAATAAAGAACGCATTGGCGCCAAGTATCATCGCGTTATTGAGAAAGAGGCTATGACACCATATCAACGCTTAATGGATCATCCTAGAACATCCAGTAGAGTTAAACGCACCGTTGAGAAAGAACACCAAGCACTGAATCCGTTGCAGTTGAAAGAAAAACTTGATATGTTGGAAAAGAGAGTGTTTAATTTTCAGAGAGAAAATAGCTCTAATATTATTAAACTGTAGTAACCGAATTATTATCTATCCAGTACCCACTAGAGTAACCGTTTATTATTATCTATAGCGTATGGCCAGAACAATATAGGGGATAATAATTGTTTATCAAGGTTTTCGTTAGGTGAAATCCTGTTTTTAAAAATAAACTGCAATTTGTAATATAAGCAAAAATTAAAAACCGTAATCATATTCCATAATTTCCATTGTTGGACATTTCTGCTTGGCGGCTTCAGATAGAATAGACGAGACATTAACTTATATGTTTTGTTCTAGACTATTGCATAATATCTTAATATGGTATATACTTAATTTATACATAAACCATATTAAGAATATATGACCTATTTAGACCAAAAGGTGAAAAATAGAATAGATAAAAAATTGCATAGGCTTAATAAATTTAGACCCCTACCTGTTAGCGTTGTTAAAAAATTAAAAGAGCAATTTGAAATTGAATTAACATACAATTCCAATGCAATTGAGGGCAACAGCTTAACGCTTAAAGAAACCTACTTAGTTATTAATGAAGGAATTACTATTAAAGGGAAACCATTAAAAGATCATCTTGAGGCTAAAAATCATCAAGAGGCTCTAGATTATTTGTATGAGTTGATAGAAAAAGATAAACATAATACTTTTTCAGAAAATTTAATAAGATCACTTAACCAAATAGTACAGCAAAATATTGATAAAGAGTGGGCAGGAAGATATCGTAATAGTGGCGTTATTATTGGCGGAGCCGACCATAAACCACCAGAAGCGCTAGAGGTGCCTGGATTAATGAGTAAATTAATAAAATGGTATTCAAATAATAAAGAACGGCATTCCGTTGAACTCGCTAGCATTATTCATCATAAGTTAGTAAATATCCATCCATTTTTTGATGGTAATGGACGCACGTCGAGATTAGTAATGAATATTATTCTTATGCAATCCGGGTTTCCATTGGTTGTTATATTAAAAAGTGATCGGCAGCGTTATTATACTGCCTTAGCTTCAGCGGATAAAGGAAATTATTCACTCTTTGTTAATTTTATTGCTAGGGCAGTAGAAAGAACTTTAGATATTTATCTTAAAGTATTAACACCTAAAAAAGAGAGTAAAGAAAAATATATTAGCTTGGCAAAACTTGCTAAAACTACTAAATTTAGTGGTAAATACTTAAATTTATTAGCTCGTAATGGGAAATTAGAGGCTCACAAAGAAGGAAGAAATTGGCTGACTACTAAAGAGGCTTTAAAAAATTATTTAGAAAACAGAGAAAGAATAAGATAAAAAAACTCAGTTTATATAAACTGAGTTTTTTTAATTAGTAGTCCCTAAGGGAATTATCGCGCTCGCCCGCCCTGGGCGGGCTCACTTGTCCAGAGTTGGCGTCCGAATATTCCCCGGATATTCGTCCGACATTCGTCTGCATCCTCGCTGCTCGAAATAGCAGCTCGGATTTGACTCATTTCCAACTTGTTCGATTCCCCCGCCTTCGGCCCCATAAATAAAAGAACGAGTATTAACTCGTTCTTTTGTTTACGTAGTCTTAAAGTCTGATATTTCCAAAAACTTTGATATAATTGTTAGAGAAATTGAGAGGTGGAGGGAAATTTTAGATTAACCCTATTACTAAAATTTAATCATTTTAAATATCGGAGTCATAGGAAAAGGCCATTTAACATCATGCTAAATAGCCTTACTGTTACCGTTACTCGCGATCCGCTTTTCTAGACGATTCGAGCTTAAGTTTGTTTTGTGCTTCATGGGGACTCCTGTTTTATAGTTGTATAAAATATAATTTCTTCGGATTATTTATTTTTTCATTAAAATAGAATATCCCTCAAAACTTGAGGGGGAAGGAGATATTCCTTCCGGAATTGTTTTCCAGCGTAAGAATGTCCCGCTTTTACTACACCCACTACCGCAATTCTCATGTTCAACATCTATAAAATACAACAAGCTGATAATGATACAAATAATAGTAA
>Ga0247841_10008994_pt1 | contig 14123 bp, 7 predicted proteins | sample LaCruzMarch2015__2_FD_192410 | JGI IMG/M metagenome (GOLD analysis project Ga0247841, IMG submission 192410) | Freshwater microbial communities from meromictic Lake La Cruz, Castile-La Mancha, Spain - LaCruzMarch2015_18m | ecosystem: Environmental > Aquatic > Freshwater > Lake | place: Spain...
TGCAGGAACGATTTCCTGCTATGGAGGATATACATGGGTAGAAATAACAGCCGACGGTGGCACAACTCCTTATACCGGAACAGGAATTATTGATAATGTTGGTTCAGGCCTTCAGACATTCATGGTTTATGATGCCAACGGATGTGAAACAATGGTCGATATCTTTATACCCGAACCCGAACCGTTAACAGCTTACGCGTATGCAGGAACAATTGCATGCTACGGAGGTGAAACATGGATTGAAATAACAGCCGATGGTGGTTCAGCACCTTATACCGGCACAGGTGTATTCAACGAAACAGCAGGAATATATGATTACCTTGTAAATGATGCCAACGGATGTGGAACAAACATTACTGTGGATGTAACAGAACCTGACCCAATTACGATCATTACGGATGTGCTTCCTATACCATGTTATGGAGAATATGCATATGTCGAAGTCATGGCAAATGGAGGTATTGCACCTTACACTGGTACGGGACAATTCGTTGTTGAGGCCGGTACTTATAGCTATCTTGTAACTGATGCAAACGGGTGTACTTCAGAAGCAATAATTAATGTTACTCAACCTGACGAATTAATTATTGTTTACAGTCAGGTTGATGCAAGTTGTAATGGTTGTTCTGATGGTAGTATCGATATTACGGTTACAGGCGGAACAATGTCTTACAGTTATTACTGGTCAAACGGTGAAAGCATTGAAGATATCTATGGTCTAACAGCTGGCACATATACTATTTTAATTTTCGATGCCAACGACTGTTTCACTCAGTCAGAGATTACTATTACTGAACCATCTGCACAATTTACAGTTGATTATTCATTCGTTGATGTAAATTGTAATGGCGCCGGTACCGGTTCAATTGATATTATTGTTACTGGCGGGGTTATGCCTTATACATATTTATGGTCAAATGGCGAAACAACCGAAGATTTATCGGGGTTGACAGCAGGTAATTACCTGGTTACTGTTTCAGATTATTCAGGCTCAAATGAAGTACTTATTATCGTCATTTCAGAACCTTCACCAATTGTTACTTTCACTTCTGTAACCAATGAAACTTGTTATGCATACTATAATGGTTCGGTTGACCTTTCCGTATCAGGCGGTTCATCCCCTTATACTTATTTATGGAATACCGGGGAACTAACTGAGGATATCATTAATCTTACAGCTGGGACATATTATGTAATTATTACCGATGCAAATAACTGTGAAGTTGTTGAATCCGCAATTGTTAATGGCGCTTCTGAACCTTTGGATGCCGCCTATGAAACCACTACGGCAGGTTGTAATCCTACCGGTACTATTAATATTTACTTATATGGTGGTGTCGAACCTTATTACTATGCATGGTCTGACGGTTCAACAACAGAGGATCTTATTGGTGTTGCAGCTGGTTCTTATTCTGTAATCATAACCGATTCATATGGATGTACTATTGCTATAGAAGATATTTATGTTGAAGAGGATCTGATGATTTGGGACACTGAAAGTACAACGCTTACATGTTATGGTGATGCAGACGCAGAGGCAAGTATCATTGTCAGTGGAGGAATGTTACCATATACCTTCCTTTGGTCAAATGGTGTTACTGATGAGACAATTACCGATCTTGCTGCTGGTACGTATACTGTAACTGTTACAGATGATGGTGGTTGTGTTATTGTTACGGATGTTATCATAGCAAGCCCGACTCCCTTCATAGTTGACGCATATGAAACATACACATCAACAGGTGCACCTCTTGGCGCTGCAGTTCAGGTAACTAGTGGCGGAACAGCTCCATTTACATATCTGTGGTCAAATGGAATGCAATTCCAGGGAATTCGCCACCTTACCCATGGAAATACTTATTGTGTTACAGTTACAGATGCTAATGGTTGTACTGCTTTTGATTGTGTGATCTATACTACAATTACCGCTCCTCCGTCAATTGCTGAACCTGTTGACAATGATAATTCAAACTCTCCGGAAGATCCGGTTCCGGCATATAATAATGTCAATGACCTAAACACTGCAATTAATGCAGTTGTATATCCGAATCCGAATATTGATGGTAAGTTCTGGATAGAACTAAGCAGCAATAATTACAGTAAACTTCAGATTGATGTTTTGGATGAGGTTGGAAGAGTGATTTTCAATAAACAGGTTGCAGATAATTTTAATCAGGCAATTTATATCGATCTCAGCAATATCCGTACAGGAGTATATTACGTCAGAATTCATACTGATAATGACATGATTACCAAGCGGATTATTGTTGCGGGAAATTGATATACAACCCGTAATCCCGTGTGCAATCGGGAATCCTCCTGAATAAGGAAGAACTCAGAGAAAGCCTGTAGATTAATTCTGCAGGCTTTCCTGTTTGTTAGTAACAGACTTAAACTCTTTAAAAATGCAAGGTCACCTGATTTCTACAACCTGAATGCTATATTTATCTAATGTTTTTTGCAGTGTAATGCCGTTTACAATTAACGGTATTATTCTTCTTACTGCGATTTTGATTTTAACAATCGTCCAATATCGGCAAAGCATCATAGGACTATGTTCAAGTAGCAACGGCATTAATAAAAGTAGAAAATGTTTCTGTCTTTCAGACTGCCTGCATTTCCATTTTGGAATAATTCCTGGTAAAAAGCTACTGTATATTCAGGTAATGATTTATTAGTTCAAACAACTGATTGATATCTATTGGCTTAGTTAGGTAATCGTCACAACCTGCTTCAATGCTTTTTTCACGATCATTTTCCAGAACGTACGCAGTTAAGGCGATTATCGGAAGCGACGGCCGTATACTTTTTATTTGTTTTGTAGCTTCAATGCCACTTATTACAGGCATGTATAAATCCATAAGAACAATGTCAATATTTTTATTTTTTCTGCATAATTCAATGGCATCTTTTCCATTTGAAGCTCTTATAACATTAGCATTGGTCTTTGATAACAGTACCTCAATAAATAAATAATTACTATCTGCATCTTCAGCTACCAGGACTGTTTTATTTTTCAGATCATTTTTTGATATTATAGAATTTTTCTGACTTTCAAATCCTATTTTTAAAGCATTAACAGCAGATTCGTATGGTATTGACAAATAAAATTCAGATCCTTTATAAACCGTTGATTTAAACCAAATCCTGCCACCAAGTAATTCAGCAATTCCTTTGGATATCGCCAGACCAAGACCGGTACCTCCTTGAACCCTGGTGGTTGATTCATCAACTTGTCTGAAACGGTTAAAAATAATTGAGTGTTTATCTTCAGGGATCCCTATTCCTGTATCCTTTACGTAGAATTGCAGCCATCCATCCTGCAATTCGTAACCAAAAGTTATTGATCCTTTTATTGTAAATTTAAGGGCATTGGAAAGCATATTCGAAAGAATCTGCTGCAATCTTACCGGGTCGGTAATTATTCGTGATTCAATATTAGTTTCAGGTTGATTATAATTTATTACAATATGCTCCTTTTCTTTAAGTTTACGTTCTTTTTCAAAAACCTGATGTAATTGTTGCATAATATTTTCAATGTCGCATTCAGTATTATTAATTTCTAATTGTTGTGAATCTAATAAAGATATTTCGACAACATTGTTAAAAATACCAAGTAACTGATTAATGCTTATGGTGATATAATCAAGATATACTTTTCTTTCTTCGTAAGAAGTATGTTTGCTTTTTAATAATTCAGTAAAGCCAACAATACCGTTCATTGGTGTTCTTATCTCATGAGAAATATTTGCGAGAAATGAAGATTTTAACCTGTCAGAATCTTCAGCCTTATCTTTTGCCTCTCTAAGTATTTTTTCGACCTTCTTCTGTTTGGTTATATCGTGGTATATACCATAATATGCTATTAATCCTTCTCCCGCTATTATTGGAGTAGCTAATATTGAAACATCAATAAGTTCATTGAACTTGTTTTTTCTGACAGTTTCAATCGAAACAGTTTCGTTATTGATTATCTTATAAATTATTTCATTGCTTTCTTCCACTAAGAAGTCGGGAACAATCAAATTATTAACCGATTGCCCTATTGCTTCAGGAGGTATATATCCGAATAATCTGGTAAAGGCTTTGTTAGTTTTTAAAATATTATTCGAACTGTCAGTCACAACTACTGCTGCAGGACTGCTCTCAAAAAGTTGCTCAAAGTAAGCTTTTTCAAGTTTTAACTCGTTTTCAAAATTTGATTTATCGGTTATATCCCTAACGGTACTCAATCTGTAATTTTCATTCTGAATAACTATATCTTTTGTGTTAATTTCAATATTTATTATTGAACCATTTTTATGTTTTACTTTCAGAGAATAGCTGTCTTCCACCGGTAGTTTCTTGGAAATCCTGTCTAATCTTAAAAGAAGGTACTTACGGCTTTCAGGTATTGCAAATTCAAATATTGAATGGTTTACAGCTTCTTCAATATCACTTAATCCAAATATTTCAAGTGCAGCCCGGTTTGCATTAATAATTCTTTCATTTTTTGTAATTATAACACCAACCATAGAGTTATCAAAAAGCGATTTATATCTCCTTTCACTTTCAACAAGCTCTTTTATGGCACGGTCTTTATCTTCTATAAATTTGACCATTTTGGTCTTTTGTTCAAAGAAATTTTTTATCAGGGAACCTACCTCGGCAAATTCGTCTTTTTTCCGAATAACTTCTTCTAAATTGGATGGATTTCCATCTATTAAACTACTGGAAATGAGTTTAAGAGGTTTAAAAATTATTTTTTGATAGGAAAAAATAAATAACAGTACAAGAATGACCCCCAGGACTAAAAGAGCTAATAGGGACATTCTGAATAATTCAATGAATATGTAGATGAAAGGGTAAATTCTTGAAAATTGTATAGATTTTATTGGAATTGTATTCCAGTCCTTTAATACAATTGAGCTGATAACTGTTGACCTGTCAACAGAATCAGAAGGTGTTACATATGGATCAAAAATCCTGATTTTACTTTGTGTTAAACTTTCAAGTTCGTCAATGTAGTTTTCATCCCAGATTTTCCCGATAAGCAAAAAACCATTAGGATTATATATCCTTTCAGGATCATTCGTGTAATGAATTGTTGCACCAATTATTTCTATTATCAGACTGTCATTAGTTAAATAATAAGTGCAGAACCTTTCATTATACAGCTTTTTAAAAATTTCACTTTTAATGTTTATCTCAGGTAATTTGTTTGATTCTTTCTTTTCATAAAGACAATTATTGTTCAAATCAAAAATCCATACATAGTTTAAATCAAACGCATCAATCATTGTACCTATATTATTATCAGCCCATTCCTTATCAGGATGATTAACATAGTCAACCAACTCGTCATAATATGTGTAATCATTAAGTATTTTCTTTTTTCCAACAGTATTATAATCGTATATATTATTTGTCAGCTTTATATGCTGTTCCAGGTTTGATTTGTAAAGAAGATTAATTTGTCTGCGTTGATTAATAATAAATATCGTTATTGTAATAACAAACAGAATTAAAATTACTGCACTAATAATTAGTAGCTTTGGTTTAACTTTCATTTTTACGTTGATGTTTTTGATAAATTATTTAAAGATTTCGTAATCTGTGGGCTGCTTCGGTTATTATTTCATTTGTTTTTGCCAAACAAAATCGAAGCACTTTATGATCTGTATACCGGTTTATTTTAAAATACAATCCTTTTTGACCTTGATAATTCTAAATAAGGAAATCTCCTGGTTGATTTTGATACCATTTTTCTATGAACCCACCTGGTTTATAATTCTCGCACAAATTTATTGCCTCATCAGGATTCTTGCAGAATTCATAATAATTCCTGTTTTCCTGTTTAGCAAAATTTTTGGAATAAAACTGTTCAAATAAACTAATCAGGGAGTCGAAATAATGATTATGATTAATAAATACGATAGACTTATTATGCACCTGGAGTTGCTTCAGGGTTAGTATCTCAAGTATTTCCTCAAGTGTGCCAAATCCTCCTGGCAATGCAATAAAAGCCCCCGATATGCTTTCCATTGTTTTTTTTCTCTCCCGCAAATCTTTGGTTATTATTATCTCATCAGCATCATTATAGAGTAATCCTTTTATCTCAATGAATTCTGGCATAATTGCAATTACCTTGCCTCCATTTTCCTGAACTGATTTTGCCAGTTCGTTCATTAATCCAATATTTGCGCCTCCGTAAACCAGATTATGGTTCTTCTTCCCTATAAGAATTCCAAGTTCTTTTGCCAGCTTAAAGTATTCACTGTCAATCGCGTTGCTTGAAGAACAAAATACACAGATGTTCATTTCCTGTTAAGCTATAAATTGGCAAATTAAGCTATTTTTGTGAATCGAAATCAAAATGTAGTCAAATTATTATTAATATATTAACCGACCTTTAGTGCATGACAACTCATGAATTATTTTGAAATTTAACATTGTTTTAATTCCTGAATTTGCAATTATTTACTTTTGGATAATAATAAAATAATTACTGAAAACTATAATGAAACTAAGGATATTGATATTAGATGACCATAAAATCTATCGTAATGAACTTGAGAATTTCTTTATTGATAAATCCTTTATAATTTATAAAGCCAGTTTACCTTCTGAAGCCTTCGAAATTCTTAAAAACAATGAAATTGACATAGTGATTCTCGATATCAGGTTGCCCGAAATGGACGGTATAGAAGTTCTGAAAAGAGTGAAAACCAATTATCCTGAAATAGAGGTGATAATGATTTCAGGTAACAGGGATATGGACAGTGTAATACAATCAATGAGGCTGGGTGCTATTGATTTTTTTCAGAAACCTTTCAGGCTGATCGATGTTCAGAATGCAATTGAACGTACAAAGAAATTTGTCCGGTTAAGCAGTAAACTAAAACAGATCGAACTAAATTACTCGTTGATATCTAAAGAATTACAAGAAAATATCGGTAAGAATATTATTTACAAAAGCCAGGCAATGGCACATGTAATCGACCTGATGACAAAAGTTGCTGTATCAGATACCACGGTTCTTATTACAGGTGAAAGTGGAACGGGTAAAGAGCTAATAGCCCGTGGAATTCATTACCTGAGTGACCGGCGTAATCATTACTTCTACTCTGTTAATTGTTCTTCTATTACCGAAAGTCTCTTCGAAAGCGAATTCTTCGGTCATACTAAAGGATCATTTACAGGTGCTATTGAAAATAAACAAGGATGGTTTGAGGTGGCAAATAAAGGAATTTTATTCCTTGACGAAATCGGTGATTTCCCTCTGATTTCCCAGGCAAAATTACTCAGGGTTCTTGAAGAAAAGAAAATTACAAGGGTAGGTTCACATAAGGAAATTGATGTTAATGTCAGAATTATTGCAGCAACTAACCAGGATCTGCAGGCCTTAAGTGAAGACAGGAAATTCAGAATAGATATGCTGCATCGTTTGAATTCATTCATAATTAATATACCGCCTTTACGTGAAAGAAAAGAGGATATTCCGCTTCTTCTTGATTATTATTCTGACTTTTTCTCGCAAAAACTTGGGAAGAATATTAAGGAAATTGATAGTAGCATTATTGACAGGTTGTACGAATATGACTTTCCTGGAAATGTAAGAGAGTTAAAAAATATGATTGAAAGAGCTGTAATTTTGAGTGAAGGGAATAAGCTTAATCTTAAATTATTTGTACTGGGCCAGAATATCCCCGGAAAAACACATGAGCCAGAGCCTTTTTATGGATATTTTAACCTTGAAGAAATCGAAAAACTAACTATTATTAATGCCTTGAAGAAAGTCAATAATAATAAATCATCAGCAGCAAAATTGCTTAATATTACAAGACAATCGCTCGACCGTAGAATTTCAAAATATAAATTGGTGCTTAAATAGGCTTGCCCGAATACGGACATGTATGTACGAATCATTGCATTCTTGGATGTGTTTGTATATCAAAATAATATAATGATTATTTTAATCAGGCTTCATTAATAGTCCGATATCGGGCAGTTTATTAGATCGGATCGTAACTGGATATTATGAGTAATGATATGAATATTAATTTAATGCATTTTGTGGCATAAAACTTGCTTATATTGCTTTGGGAAAATTATTCGGGGGATATCCCGCTAATGTTTTTTATATTAATATTTTTTGAATATTTGCATCAAATATACATCTTGGGTTTTTTATAAAGGATGTTATTTGATTAAATATTGGTTTACTGGTACTTATTTTTTGAGTTATAATTTCTGAAGACATTAATGCTCAACAAAATGGGTATACAGTAAGTGAAAATGATTTGTGTCCATAAGTAGTTAATTTAGAAAGGATAAAAGCCCGCAATTGTGAAATTCCGGGCTTTACATTTGATTATTTTTGATTTTAAATAATTTAGCCTGATAAAAATATTCAAATACAATCTTTATTTATATTCGATTGTTTTGTATTTAATCAGGGAAATTGACAAATATTTGTGTCCATAAGTAGTTTAATTTAGTTAAAGGATTGTTTTTTAGAAGCCCGCAATTGTGAAATTCCGGGCTTCATTTTTATTGGATCTAATAATCTTTCACTAATAATTTTGGTTCCATCATTTCGGTAATAGCATATTTTATCCCTTCTCTGCCAAGCCCTGAATCTTTTATCCCGCCATAAGGCATGTGATCTACTCTGTATGATGAGGTTTCATTTACCATTACTCCTCCAACTTCAAGCTGATCAAAAGCGTAATTCATTTCTTTCAGGCTATTTGTAAAAAGACCTGCCTGGAGGCCATAAATTGAATCATTTATCATTCTTACTGCATCTTCAAATTGTTCATATTTTTCAATAACCGTAACAGGCCCAAAAACCTCCTTGCAGCAAACTTTCATGCTATTCATGGTATTAGTTAAGACCGTAGGTTCATAAAATGTCCCGTGCCTGTTTCCTCCGGTAAGTACAAGCGCACCTTGAGAAATGGCCTCGATAACCCATTCCTCAACCCTTATTGAGTTTTCTTCATCTATCATTGAAGAAATATCGGTAGACTCATCGGTCGGGTTGCCGTATTTAAGCTTTTTTGTAAGACTTAAGAAATTGCTGATAAATGTATCATATATTGTATTTTGTACGTAAATTCTTTGAACATGAATGCATACCTGACCAGAATAAGCAAAACTTCCTGTGACACACTTTTGAACAGCTGATTCAATATTTGCTGTCGGGGTAACAATTACTCCTGCATTCCCGCCTAATTCAAGTACAACTTTCTTTTTTCCTGCATCTTTTTTCATCTTCCATCCGACTTGCGGAGATCCTGTAAATGTTAATAGTTTAAACCTGTCGTCCGTTACCAATTGGTTCCCTGTCATCCTGTCCATTGGCAGAATAGAAATTGCACCTTTAGGCAAATTCGTCTTATCTATTATCCTGGCAAGTTCTAATGTGGAAAGAGGAGTTGATCGGGCGGGTTTTAATATGATTGGATTTCCTGAGGCAATTGCCGGGGCAATTTTATGTACAGCAAGATTCATTGGGAAATTGAATGGTGCAATTCCCGCAATTAAACCAATCGGAAAATATTTCAGCACACCTTCTTTTCCCGTTCCTGCCCTGGTCCAGTCCATTTGTATTATTTCACCAGGTAATCGCTTTGATTCTTCCGATGCAGCAATAAAAGCATAATATGCACGGTCGATCTCAGCCAAAGCATATCTTATTGGTTTACATGCTTCCCGCGCTAAAGTATTGGCAAGATTGAGCCTTTTAATCTTTATCTCTTCCGCAATCTGAACTAGAATTTCGTAACGCTGGTATGAAGGTGTCTTCTTTAATTCTTCTCTTACCTGAAGTGCTTTGCATATTGATTCTTCAAGATCATTACTGTCAGCTAAAAAAGTAGTCGCAATTATTTCATCATTAAATGAGTTAGTTACATTGATTTTGGTTTTTGTTGCCCTGAATTCACCACCGATATAAATTTCATATGTTTTCATATTTCACACTTTTTTTCAAAAATATTCATTTTATTGATATAGGTTGCATAGTACCTTTGTCAGACTTTTTATTCTGTAATTTGAAAAATAAACAACGTTAGCAGATAACAAAATAAATCTTGGTATTGAGAATTTTGCTTAATTTAAAATCCTAAATTAGAATTTCTGCATCGTGCAGCTTTTGTATGAAAAGATTTATAATATTGCTGTATTCCTTATTAAGCGGACTATTACTTAGTCTGGCCTGGACAGAATGGTGTTCAGGTTTAGTCCTCATAGTTGCTTTTTTACCTTTGCTTTTCGTTGAGAACTATTTTTATGTGAATAGAAATCGCTTACGTTCAATCAATCTTTTTCTATATTCATATCTTACATTTTTTACCTGGAATATTCTTTCTACCTGGTGGATAATTAATGCTACAGTAGCGGGTATGATTTCTGCCATTATTTTCAATTCTTTATTCATGGCAATCGTTTTTTGGTTATACCATATATCGAAAATAAAGTTCGGAACAAAAACAGGTGCCTTTAGCCTTGTTTTTTTATGGATTTCGTTTGAATACCTGCACCTGAACTGGGAATTATCATGGTCATGGCTGAATCTTGGAAATGGATTAGCAAAAAATGTCAGACTTATTCAATGGTATGAATATACGGGTATCCTTGGTGGCACATTTTGGATTATTGCATGTAACATAATGTTAATCAGTTCGATAAATAATTATCAATTAAACCGGTTATACTCCGGATTTTGGAGGAAATTGATAATTACTTCTTTAATAATAATTTGCCCAATTATTATTTCATTAAGCATTTATTACTTATATGAAGAACAGCACAACCCGCATCAAATTGTAGTTATTCAACCAAATATTGATCCGTATAATGAAAAATTCAATGGAATGCCGGGTGAGGAGCAACTGAAAATTTTACTGGATCTTGCACTGCAAAATGCAGACAGCAACACTGAGTATATTGTTGGTCCTGAAACTGCCATTCCAACAGTAATCTGGGAAAATGATATTCCATATTCTAATGGCTATAAATCCATACATAGATTCTTATCAGGATTTCCAGATGTAAAATTTGTTTTAGGTTTATCTTCCGGGAAAGTTTACCGTGAAAATGAAACGCATTCTCTTACTGCCAGGAAATTTGAGAATGCTCAGATTTATTATGATTTATATAATACAGCTATACAAATTGACACTGGCAGCAGTTTTCAACTGTACCATAAGTCGAAGCTGGTATTGGGAGTTGAGAAAATGCCTTTTAAAAAGGTATTGGGTTTTCTCGATAAATTTGCAGCTGATTTGGGAGGAACAACAGGAAGTCTTGGCATACAAGATCAACGCACAGTTTTTAATTCCGGCCACGATAGCATAAAAATTGGTACATTAATTTGCTATGAATCAATATTCGGAGAGTACGTTACGGAATATGTAAAAAATGGTGCAGATTACCTTTTTGTAATTACAAACGATGGATGGTGGGGCGATACTCCAGGTTACAGGCAACACCTTCACTATTCACAACTCAGGGCGGTTGAAACCAGAAGGAGCATTGCCCGATCAGCAAATACCGGGATTTCATGCTTTATTGACCAAAAAGGCGAATTGATCCAGCCGACCCATTGGTGGACGAGAACCGCTATTAAGTCATCAATTAATGCAAATGATAAACTCACTTTCTACACAAGATATGGTGATTATCTTGGAAGGATTTCAGTTATTATTTTGGGAATAACTCTTATTTATTGTACAATATTTTTTTTTAAGAATAAGAAGTCCATTTCCTGACAAGTTTGTGTTTCACAGACTTTCTTGCGGTTGTATCAGGTATTTGTTCTGCCTGGATACACTAGCAGTGCTTCTTTTAAAACATTAGCTGCATTTTTAAGATCTTCAATATTCAGTACATAAGCAATCCTGACTTCATTTTTTCCCAATCCGGGAGTGGCGTAAAAACCTGATGCAGGTGCCATCATAACAGTTTGTTTGTTATATTCAAATTTCTCGAGAAGCCATTGACAGAAAACATCAGAATTATCAATCGGAAGTCTTGCAATTGTATAAAAAGCTCCCTTTGGTTTTGGAGTGTATACTCCGTCAATATTGTTCAATGCCTCTACCATATAATTTCTGCGGGCAATGTATTCGTTGTACACATTTGTAAAGTATTCCTTCGGTGTATCCAGGGATGCCTCAGCAGCAATCTGACCAAAAGTAGGAGGGCTTAACCTCGCCTGTGCATATTTTAAAACCGTACTGAGAATATCTTTATTCTTTGTTACTAAAGCACCAATCCTGACTCCACATTCACTGTAACGCTTTGAAACAGAATCGAGCATAACAACATTATTTTCTGTTCCTTCCAGATTCATGGCAGAATAGTGTATGGCATCATCATAACAGAATTCTCTGTAAACTTCGTCAGAGAATAAATATAGGTCGTGTTTCTTAATAATATCCCGTAATTGTTCCAGTTCAGATTTAGAATATAAATAACCGGTTGGATTGTTGGGATTACAAATGATTATTGCTTTAGTCCTTGGGGTTATTGATTTCTCAAATTCCTGTATTGGCGGCAATCCAAAATCACTGTCAATTGATGATGTTACTGGTACTATTTTAACTCCTGCAGCTACTGTAAAACCATTGTAATTTGTATAAAATGGTTCAGGAATAATAACTTCATCATCCGGGTTAAGACACGCCATTAGTGCAAACAGGATTGCTTCTGAGCCACCGGTGGTAATAATTATTTCATTATGATTAACATCAATCCCTATTTTTTGATAGTGTTGAGCAAGTTTTTTCCTGTAAGATTCAATGCCGGCTGAATGACTGTATTCGATAACCTTTAAATTGATGTTCCGGATAGCATTAAGAGCTATTTCCGGGGTAAAAATATCAGGTTGCCCGATGTTTAGATGATAAACTTTAATGCCTTTTCTTTTAGCTTCTTCAGCATATGGAACAAGCTTTCTTATTGGAGATGCAGGCATTAATCTTCCTCTTTCTGATATACTAAGCATATACGATATTATTAAGTTATGAATTATGATTATTTGCAGACTTAATTATCATCCGGAACCCTTCTTGGATTATTAAAAGTGTTTTCACGTTCATCATCTTTTCCGGTTTCAGGATGTTTTCTTTCAGGTTTTTTTACTTCTCCCTTTATTGAAAGAGTAATAGGGGAGTTTTTTGCATTTGAATAAACCATGATTGATTTTTGAAACGGACCTACCCGTTTGGTGTCATAATGGACTTTTATGCATGAAGTATCTTTTCGTTCAACCGGTTCTTTCGACCAGGTAGGAGTTGTACATCCGCACGATGCTTTAACATCAACTAATACTAATGGATCATGGCCTGTATTTTTAAAGACAAATTTGTAAGTGGCATCATTGTCAAAAGATATCAGACCAAAATCATATTCAGTCCGTTCAAAAATAATTTCAGGAAGATTCTTTTCTCTTTTAGCGCGGTATTTAGCCTTGACATCTTCCTGTGAATTGCCGGTTATCACAATAAGCATCAACAAAACAGCCGCTGTAAAGTGCTTTCTCATTAATAGATGAATTGAAATTTGTCCTGTTTCACGTTGCGAAAATACAACTTACTTATCAGTTAAACTAAATTATTGAATTATTTTCTTCCGTATTATAAGTATTCATAGGGAAAACCAATTCACATTAGAAATGATAATTTAAAAGTCACTATTACAGGGGGAAGAAGCTATATTTTAAAAAAATGAGAATTACTAAAATTTTTCTTGCTGAATTTCAATGATTAATGAAATATTTTCATTATATTTGTAAAAAGGTTTTGGAAGTAAATTATTACCTACTATCTTTGCAGTCCCAAAAATAAAAAATTTGGAAACGTTCTTTGAAATATTGAAGAAGGTAAAGGTTTGTAAGAATACATAGAAATTCTAATGAGAAATAAATCTGAGTCGAAAACATCTAAATTCTTCTTTACAATGAAGAGTTTGATCCTGGCTCAGGATGAACGCTAGCGGCAGGCCTAACACATGCAAGTCGAGGGACAGTAGCAATACTGGACCGGCGCACGGGTGAGTAACGCGTATGCAACCTGCCTTTAACCGGGGAATAGCTCCGAGAAATCGGGATTAATACCCCATAACATTCCTGG
>Ga0247841_10008997_pt1 | contig 14120 bp, 17 predicted proteins | sample LaCruzMarch2015__2_FD_192410 | JGI IMG/M metagenome (GOLD analysis project Ga0247841, IMG submission 192410) | Freshwater microbial communities from meromictic Lake La Cruz, Castile-La Mancha, Spain - LaCruzMarch2015_18m | ecosystem: Environmental > Aquatic > Freshwater > Lake | place: Spain...
ATGATGCAAACACATCAATTTTAGTATGTGATACAAAATTGCACCTAACATTGGCGGCAATAGGAAGATGTGTGCAATCATGGTCGTTAGAAAAGTTGAAAATCACTTGATTTCTAGAAAGTGCCCGGCCAGGGCGTCGAAGTTTGCGCCGGGGTGGTCGGGCTCGTGGTACTGCCAGACGGGGGCGGACATTTTTAGATCTCCATGCGATTTGAAAATGCTGGTGGGAAAGTCGATTTATATATTCTTGGACATTGGCGGTCTCACCTACAGGGCTTTGGCAGCAAGGTTTTTTTTCGCATGCAAGAAGGTCATGCCCACCATCGATCCCTTCTCGTATCTAATGATGACATCGTCATCGGTCAGTTCGGAATCATCAGCTGGCTCTGGCTTCTTGAAGTTTACGTAAAGTACGTCGGCTTCTTCATCATAGTCCACCCAGTATTCTTGCGCGAGATGGGTTAAGATATAAATCAATATCCTAGATCTTGTTTGCTTCTGCGGTTGGATATCCATCATACGTAGGCTTCTTCTTCATAGATTCGATCGTAGTTATCGGTTATTTTTTAATCCATTTTAACCTTTATCACTAGAGAACCTTCTCCGTATCCAAAATAGAAAATTACTTTGTTAGATAAATTCGTAAGATATTTTGCGCCAAATCCTACTTCAACAAAAATATCGGTCCCTTCAATTAATTCAGGACTCCTGAGATCAGCAGAGTTTCTCGAAAATAGCGGATTTTTTCTACCGGATAGCTTTAGGACTTCATCGAATTTATCTTTATGGGATGCTGCAATTATATTGCATATTTGATGGAACATATCTTTCCAGAATCTTACTTCATAGTCTGCGCCATCAAACGTAAAAAATATTTTTGATTTTTCATCATTATCTTGTACTTTTTTACTATCATAAATGCCTACAACCGAAGTTATTTTCTCTAATTTAGTATAGATATCGTTAAGGGTCTCTATCTTTGTCTTTTCTTCATTCTTATATTCATCAAATGTTCCAATATATTTTTCGCCGGAATTAAAGTATAATCTTGCAATTGGTTTGCGATTATTATCGTCAAGAATAATGCCACAATAACTAGCAGTATCGCGATAATTAACACGGTTAATATCAACTACATTTTTTAAAATATCGCAGATGATATCATAAGCTTCAAGTTCTTCATCATTAGGCTGAGGACGGCGTTCTACTTTTTCATCAATAACCTCATCTTCAACTATCGATATTCTTTTCATTATCTTGTCATTTATGAATTCCCTAAAGATATCTTTTATCATGGGTTTGAATTGATTAACTCTGGACTGAGTAAGGTTCCCGTCATAGATTTGGGATGCAAAAAACCTAACAGAATCGTCAGAAGGATCATTTAATTGAAGGTCCAGAATTTCCTTTATTTTATATGCATATTTGAGACTTTTTGCGGTCCCTAATATAGACTCTAAATCGAAAGATGATTTAACAAACATTTTTATTATTTTTATATCAGAATCGTTAAGGTTCTGCATTCTGAATTCGAGAAATGGTGTAGAGTCCATTCGATTTTCTTTGTCAAAATCAGAAAAGAACATATATTCGATACCATTAGTAAGAATTGCGATTCTTGCCTCGGTCGAATTGAAATAGCGCGTGAGTTGTGAGGCATGTTCTATCTTCAAGTCCGAACCGCATTTTTTGCACTCAAATAATATTACGGGCGTACCATCTTTACAAATAGCATAATCGACTTTTTCATCTTTTCTTATTCCAGGAACATCCGCAGTAAATTCTGGGACGACCTCAGAGGTATCAAATACATTATAACCAAGTGAATTTATAAATGGCAATACGAATTCATTTTTTGTTGCTTCTTCTGTTATCACTGTTCCGCATTTAATTGGAATTTTTGATGCTATCCTATTTAGATCGTCAACGAGGACCATTTGAATCACATTCTGCCTAGTTACGGTTGGAATCCAATTGTCATGCAATAAATGTTTCGGTGATATTTATTATAATAATACGCTAGATACATTAAGATTCAATCTACACCACTCACGTGAAATGCTATCATTTACCGCACGCCACAAATGGAGCACATCCATGAGTCGCTTTGTAGAGCTGCAATCATCCCATCATGCGCAGTTCCTGCTATTCATAAGTCGCGTTGAATGCGATTCAATCAAGAAGATATATCCGTCATAAGATTCTAAACCATACCTATGGAGCAGATCAGCGAACTTATGGCCAGGCTCTCGCCAAAACACCAGCAAGAGGTTTTGGATTTCGCGTTATACCTCGCTGAAAAGGATAACCGATCTAAGCGAAAAAAGCTCCGTCTGGACTGGGCAGGCGGATTGGCTGAGTTCAAAGAAAAATATACATCTGTGCAATTGCAGAAAAAATCCCTGGATTGGTGGAGCGATTAAACTCTCTCCTCTGTCGTCGCCCTGGCCATCCCGCTCTGCACCGTCGCTGCCAGCGCGTTGGCCGCCCGCGCACGTGAGCGCTCGTCCCACCTGCCAGTCCAGCCCCTCGTAGCCCACATCCATGAGGATCAGACCATCAGCCGGGGTGGTGGGCACGAGGTAGTCATGAGCGTAACAAGAACTATGTTCAATTTCAATTGTGAAGCCGTTATCAGTATGGCAAAAGTTATAACTATTTCCTCGATTGATAAATAACCGATGCGATTGGAAGACGGTGCGCGAGATGAAAGTGATTCGCCTAAAATAGTTTATAAATTAGTTGCCGAATCCATCTCGCTTAGCAATGTACCTGCACAACTTTTGGGAAAGATACTATTAAATGTACAGGGTTTAATCTATTCAATCGCAAATTCTGAAGCAGACCATGTTGGTGGGAGAAGGCCAAAGAAAACAGAAGAACTTTTTTCATTAAATGTAAGCTTTTCAGAGGGAAGCGTAGCAATGGAGTTTTCACCCGCATTGCTCGCGCCCACAATAGATGATACCATGACGCAGACTCCCACGTTTAGCAAGGCATCAAATCTTCTCGGTTTGCTTATGCATAGGGATGTCGAGTACGATGAAATAAAATTAGAAATTGAGAAGCAAATCGATGATCCCAGGTCGAGAATAACCAGCTTAAATTGTCTTAAGCAGCTCATACCGCCGGAAGGAAAAAAAGCCGAAATAATGTTTAAAAATATAAATGACGCGCACTCCGAAATAGAGCTTCATGATGAGCTATTAAAGAGGAGAGTTGAGCAATTATTACGAGAAGAGATGAAGAATTATGAGATGGAAGTTTTTGGAGTGGTGTCCAGGATCAAAGATGATATGCCCTCTCCAAGTTTTTTTGTCAAAAATTGGGCGGGAAAATTAGTAAAAATCCAGATGCCTGAGGAAAAAAGGCATCAGATTCTGGATTATTTGGCTAATAGGGTGCCGATAAGGCTAACCGGTGCAGGGACTAAAAAAAGGTCGTTGGAAATCTCAGATTTGAATGAAATAGAACCCAACACTAAGATTTTCATTGATTCGATTCGTGAAGTCAAGCTCACAAATATCATCGAAGCAGAATTATCTTATGAGAGATACGATAATGAGTCGGATTATTGGGTTATCAGCAATAATGAAATGGGCGCATACGGTGTGGATTCAACCGTTGATAAAGCAAAAGAAATGTTTAAGGAGGACTTGTATAGCGAATATCTAACGTACAAGGATCTAAGCGACAATGATCTAACCAGCAAAGCGTCGATATTGAAGAGAAAACTAATAGATCTATTCGAAAAATAGTTGGTGAAATTACGCCTGAGAAAAGAGACAAAATTGATGCAGCATTGACATCGAAAGGGTTCCAAAAATTAAATAAAAAGGATCATTATAGATATAATTTGAAGATTGATGGAAAAATCTCGCACATCGGAACGAAAATGAGCATGGGATCTAATTATAAAACGGTGGGAGACAATCTGCTCATTCAAATGTATAAACAGCTACGTATGAGTAACTTATCAGAATTCAAAAAGTATATCGAATGTAAATATTCTTATGGTAATTATATCCAATATCTCAAAGAAAAAAATGAAATATAATTTGTAGATTATCTGATCATCGCCCTTTCCATCACCCTGGCCACACTCGCCCTGGCCATCCTGCTCTGCACGGTGGCCGCCAGGCTCGTCGCCGCCCGCGCCCGGGAGTACTCGTCCACCTGCCAGTCCAGTCCCTCGTAGCCCACATCCATGAGGATCAGACCATCCGCCGGGGCGGTGGGCGCGCCGTGGTTCAACTCCGGGCGCAGCAGGTCTGAGAACCAGCTCATGTCCTTCTGGCCCGCCCCCACCTTCTCCAGAGCGCCCACCATCTTTCGCACCATATTCCAGAGAAAGCCGTCGGCCCGAATGTCGAAGATGAAAAGCCCGCGCTCCTCAGCAATCACCAATTTTTGCACCGTCTTCACCGTATCCACCTTGGCTGAGGAGAAGTTTCTAAAGTCGTGCTCTCCCAAAAGCAACTCTGCCGCAGCGTGCATCCTTTCCAGGTCGAGGCCCGGATGCCAGAGAAGATAGCGGTACTCACGCCACTGGGCATTCCAGCGGGCGGAAAAGCCTATGGGCGCCAGGGCCCAGGCCCAGGTCCAGATATCGCGGGGAAGCCGGCCGTTCACACACCTGGGGCGGGTCAATTTGGCCCTGTCCTCGTCGATCCAAAAGTCGATCACCTGGCCCAGGGCGGAGACGCCCCGGTCTGTTCTGCCCGCGTAACAGAAGTCGCCGTGAATGACACCGATTTGCGATAGCGCTTTTCGAACCTCGGAATCGACGGTGACAAGGTCCGGCTGACGCTGAAAGCCATAGTAGTTATCGCCCAGGTAGGCGAGCTTGAGTGCTATTTTCATCTAGACCACAGACCTATTCCATCATCAATCGTCATGCATATTTTCCAGCGATGCCGAAATCATTCGGAGCGACTCCATCAGGCTTTGTCTTTCAGCCGTTGTCAAGTCCTGCATAAACGTTGCGTTCGTAGTTTCTGCAATTACAGTAAGCCGTTTCAGGACTTCCTCGGCCGCAGATGTCGGCGTTGTCACTCTCATTATTTTGAATACCCAGCAGCTCTGCTGCGCGGGTGCGCCGCCGCCGTTTCACTCCCCTGTCCTTGGGATCGCTGATCCTCTTTTAAACTTTGCCCCTTATCCATTCAGAACGGCGAGGAACCAAGTTTTTGCTGGCCAGCCAAAATGCTTTTTCTCCCCAGATCCTATAATGAGAATCGAAAATTGGAACTGAATTATAGATATAAGACAATAATTACTATTTAATTGAATTTTATACCCATGTATACTTTGGCAACTTAATACTGATTCCTTGGTCCCGCGCGCAAAATGTAGAAATCTCAGAAGTACTTTGCCCCCGGTGTCCGCCTCTGGGTACAACCTCAATTTCGGGACTTTCCTTAGACCAACAAACGACGCGATTTCTTTCACTCAACTCATCATCTATCTCTGTACCAACATATTGTTTTATTTCTGGATTTATTATTTCATTTGGCGGCAAACGAACTCTGCATTGAACATTGGATTTTATTCTATACCAATAATCAAAAAATACATCCCTTTTGTTTATTACTTTAAGATATTTTGAATATATTGGATCTTTATGCCACTGGTGGGGATTAATTTGCTTCTTGCACTGCACAATCACCCTAGAACCATAGATATAGTCATAACTAGACATAACCATCAATTCCAGATGCGCGGAGGATATCGTTTAGAATCGATTCTATTAAATCCATATCAATCTGCAATTCCTCTGCCAACTCGGAAATGTAAACTCTTCTATTACCAACTGTTTCTATATAAGCTTTAATCTCTTTCATTGCCACTGAATATGTCAAATCTCTTGTAGGAACAAATACCAAGCCACCAATACAGGGAAGATCTTCTTTAGGGATCGGCAATAATACTCCTAAACGTTTAGCATTTTGGGCAAGCCCCTCTAAATAATTTACGTTTCCAACTCCGGCATCTAACGACATCATTAAATACCGTTCGTTTGGAAGAAACTCTCCGCTAGGCGACCTATTAGATACGCCGATGTCCTGATATGCATTATCATCCATCAAAACCAAACTGTAAATTGATTTGGCGTGGTCAGAATTTAGCTGGCAGATCAACATTTTAGTCCTGCTTGAAAATGCAAATCATGTTCTTCTGCTTTCTCAATTAACCATTTCGCTATTTCTCGCGCTTTGTCATGATTTAAAATGATACTACATTGTATCTCTCTGACTATTTCAGGTTCTAAGATTGGTTCCTGCAATGTTTTAAGTTTGCCACCCTCAATAACAGCCTCCTCGGAATCTGGCAATTCCTTATATTCAAGGAAGAAATTGCATATTATCTCTCCCCGTGGAGTTAGACCACCGATAGCTCCATTAATGAAATGTTTCTGACAAGCCTCCGGCTGAATATATATAAATCTCACTTTAGGAATTTCTTCAATTTTATCATCCGTTTCCATGTGTGTTTTTTACTATGTTTCATGTATAAAAGAGATTCGGACTTTAGGTGCAGAACCGACTTTGCATGCAAAGCCGGCTATCCCGAAATTACATTTTGGCAGAAGATGCAACGGATGGTCGTGATGCAATATTTGGTTGCCTTCTTTACGGCTTCGCGCGAGATCCAGGGTATCACGCGAAGACGCGAAGTCCTGATGAGAGAAGGACAACTACCTAAATCTCCCTGGGGTCGGTGATATACCCTGTGATGGCGCTTGCACCCGCCGTGGCCGGCGAGCAGAGGTAGACAAAAGCCTGGGGGCTGCCCTGCCGGCCCACGAAGTTTCGGTTCGACGTGGATAGGCAGCGCTCGCCCGCTCCCAAGAGACCGAAGCTTCCTCCCATGCATGGACCGCAGCAGGCCGACTCCACCATGGCTCCCGCCTCCATGAACTTCTCCACGAGGCCAGCTTTCAAGCATTTCATGTACTCCTCCCGGCTGGCGGGCACGACAATCATACGCACGCCCTTGGCCACAGGTTCGCCCTTCATCATCTGCGAGGCGAGCAAGAGGTCCTCGAATCGGCCGTTGGTGCAGGAGCCAAGAAACACCTGATCAAGCTTCGTCTCCGGCACCTGGCTTATCGGCTTAACGTTATCCACGTTGTGGGGCAATGCAATCTGCGGCTCAAGATCGCTGACATTCCAGCTCTTCCTGGCAAAGGCGGCATCCTCATCGGTTCGCACGATTCCCTCTTTAATGGCCGCCCTGTCCTTCACCCTGGCCCCGAGGTACTTTATGGTGGTCTCATCCGTCTCGAAGACGCCGGCCTTAGCCCCCATCTCAATGGCCATGTTGGATACCGTCATCCTCTCCGGGATGCTCATCCGCCTCGCGGCCTCTCCCAAAAATTCACAGGCCAGGTAGTTCGCGCCGTCCGCCCCGATATCGCCAATGATCTTCAGCACTGCGTCCTTGGAGGTGACTCTTGCGGGCAGCCTTCCTTCTATCATGATCTGCAGGGTTTTGGGCACCATGAACCAGAGCTTGCCCGTGGCAAAGACGGATGCCATGTCCGTTGATCCGACGCCTGTGGCAAAAGCCCCCATGGCACCGTAGGTGCAGGTATGCGAGTCGGTGCCCAGGATGATTTGCCCTGGCAGCACATGCCCCTTCTCCGGCATGACCTGATGGCATACGCCGCAGAATATGTCATAGTTTAAGATGCCCTGCTCCTGCGCGAACTTGCGCAGCATGATGTGATTCTCCGCCGCCTTCAGGCTGTCCGCGGGAACCTGATGATCGAAGAGCAGGACTATTCTGGCAGGATCCCAGACCATGGCATCCCTGCCCGCGATCTCATAAAATCCCTTGACCGCCAGCGGGCCGGTGATATCGTGGATCATGGCGCCGTCTATGTCCGCCATGATGAACTCGCCCGCACGTACCTCTTTTTGGGAGGCAATAGACAATATCTTCTCAGACAGGGTTTGGCCACTCATGGCAAGGGCCATCTCATCCATGATAAATAAATTCTTGGGCAAAAGCCTTTAAATAAATCCGATAATACCAACGATGTACACAAGATTACATTGTAGTTTAAAGATGGAGTGTCCCAGATGAAAATCAAGTACTTGCTCGACGAGGAAGATATCCCCAAGAAGTGGTACAACGTAGCCGCAGATATGCCCACGCCCCTGGACCCGCCTCTGCATCCCGGGACGCTCAAGCCCCTCTCAGCCGCGGATATGGAGATGATCTTTCCTAAAGCGCTCATCAGACAGGAGATGAGCACAGAACGCTGGATAGACATCCCGGAAGAGGTATGCGACATCTACCGGCTCTGGAGGCCTACGCCCCTCTACCGGGCCGCCGCCCTGGAGAAAGTTTTGCAGACCCCGGCCAGGATCTACTATAAATACGAAGGCGTAAGCCCGGCCGGCAGCCACAAGCCCAATACTGCCGTACCCCAGGCCTACTACAACATGAAGGAGGGTATTGAGCGGCTGGCCACGGAGACGGGCGCCGGGCAGTGGGGCTCGGCTCTCTCTTTGGCCACCTGCCTCTTCGGCCTGAAGTGCACCGTTTACATGGTCCGATCAAGTTTCGACAGCAAGCCCTACCGTAAGAGCGCCATGCGCGTCTGGGGCGCAGATTGCTTCGCCAGCCCGTCCGATAAGACCAATTTCGGCAGAAAGATCCTGGCCGAGATGCCAAACACGCCAGGATCGCTGGGCATTGCCATCTCCGAGGCTGTGGAGGACGCCGCCAGCCATGACAATACCAATTATGCCCTGGGCTCCGTGCTCAACCACGTCCTGATACATCAGTCCGTGGAGGGCCAGGAGTTGAAAAAGCAGTTCGATCTGGCCGACGACTACCCGGATGTCATGTACGGCTGCTGCGGCGGGGGAAGCAACTTCCCGGGTATGGTCTTCCCCTTCATCCCCGACAAGATGAAAGACAAGAAGGATCTGCGCATGGTGGCCTGCGAGCCCACTGCCTGTCCTACACTCACCAAGGGGCTTTATGCCTACGACTTCGGCGACACAGCCGGCATGGCTCCTGTGATCAAGATGTACACCCTGGGGCATGACTTCATCCCGCCCGGCATCCATGCCGGTGGCCTGCGCTACCACGGAGATGCCCCCTTGCTCTGCAATCTGGTGCATGACGGCCTGATCGAGGCCACCGCTTTGCAGCAGAACGAGGTCTTCGAAGCGGCCACTCTCTTTGCTCGTTCTGAAGGCATAATCCCCGCCCCAGAAGCGGCTCACGCCATCAAGCCCGCCATTGACGAGGCGCGCCGGTGCAAGAAGACGGGCGAGGCCAAGACCATCTTCATCTCTCTGTCCGGCCACGGCCACTTCGATCTGGCGGCCTACGATGCCTACAACGACGGCTTGCTGGTGGACTACGAGTATCCCGCAGATCTGGTCAAGCAGTCTCTCGCCAAGCTTCCCAAGGTTTGATGGCGGCAAGAGTTGCAAAGATCGGCTTTCTCATCAATCCCATTGCCGGTATGGGCGGGGCGGTGGGCCTGAAAGGCACGGACGGCCTGGCCGGAGTTGCCAGGGCCAGGGGCGCGAAGCCTCTGGCTGCCGTGCGCGCACGCGCGTGCCTGCATTTGCTTTCCCGGGAGGAGGGCCTCCACTTTTTTACGGCCAGCGGCGAGATGGGTGAAGATGTACTGTTGCAATGCGGCCTGCCATACACCGTGGCCTACGCGGCTAGAGAAGAGTCCAGTTCCCTGGACACGAAACTGGCCTGCCTGGCCTTCCTGAAAAACGGCGTCGATTTGATTCTATTTTGCGGAGGCGATGGAACCGCGCGCGATGTTGCCGGCAGTGCAGGCATGCGCCCCATCCTGGGCATTCCTGCGGGCGTGAAGATGCATTCCGGCGTCTTTGCCATCAGTCCCCAGGCGGCAGCAGAGCTGACTCTGGGCTTTTTGCGGGGCGATCTTCTGGCCCGAGAGACGGAGATCGTGGATGTGGACGAGGAGCTCTACCGGGCCGGAGAGCTGCAGACCAGGCTTTTTGCCATAGCCAAAACGCCCTACCAACCTGTGCTGGTGCAGGAGAGAAAGAGGATCTATAGCGCCTCAAGCGAGGAAGAGTTCAAGGACCAGATTGCCGTCTTCGCCTCGGAGTTCATGAGGGACGGCTCAGCCTACGTTTTAGGGGCGGGAACTACCGTCGCCAGGATTGCCGAGCTTTTGGGTGTGGAGAAGACCTTGCTTGGCGTGGATGTAATTAAGGAGGGAAAGCTCCTCCTCAAGGATGCCCCGGAGAGCGATCTATTGGCAATGCTTGATAGAGAAAAGAGCGTTAAAGTCATTGTCAGCCCTATCGGAGCCCAGGGCTTTATACTGGGGCGGGGCAGCCAGCAGATCAGCGCCGCCGTCCTGCGGCGCGTGGGAGTGGAGAATCTGATAATAGTATGCACGCCCCACAAGCTGGCAGAGCTGCCGCAACTATTGGTGGACACGGGCGACTTGCAGATGGATCGAATCCTGGCCGGGAAGAGAATGGTGGTCACGGGATATCGCATGGCTCAAAGAAAAGAGACGGTGGCAGCATCAGCGCTGCATATATAATCTTCATGTTCGTCATCGACGGCTCAGTGGTTTCCATTGCCCTTCCCACCATCACCCGTTATTTTCAGGCCGATGTAGCAGAGTCTCAGTGGGTGATTACCTCCCACCTGGTTACAGTAACCAGCTTGCTCATGATCTTCGGCAGGATTGCCGAGCGAACTGGGAAGGTCAGGCTCTTTTTGGCGGGATTTGTCATCTTCACTTTGGCATCGGTCGCCTGCGGTCTTTCCACTCCCTTAGCATGCTTATCTTCTTTCGAGCGGTTCAGGCTGCTGGAGCTGCCATGGGCTACATCGGCATTGTGCTCTTGGCCCTTGTCGCCAGGTACATGAAAATCGAGGAGACGAGATCTAGCAAACTGGACTTAGACTGGCGAGGAGGAATCGCACTTATTATCTTCATAGTATCTCTGATGCTATTTCTGGGCGATCTTTCCAGCAACACAGCTCTTTTTATTTCCGGGGCGTCATGGGCTACTCGCCTTCACAAGTGGGCAGCGTATAACTCATTGTGCCGGTCATAATGACCTTTGGCTCACCATTGGGCGGCAGGATCTATGACCGATATCACTTTCGCCATAATTCCGCCCTGGGCATGTCTCAGGGAGTCTCGATCTCCACCCGTAACTTATCGCTGCAATTAGACCTTGCCGGCTATCATGGCCCGGCAATAGACGCGAAGCCACAGCTTCTCAGTCTCACTATCAGCAATGTGATGATCATTGCGGCAGCATTATGCTTAATGGGAGCGGCGGCCTTTCTTCGCAATCGAGGTGGGAGCTAGAAAAAATCAATACATTTATATTATCAGGATTACTGCATAGCTCTTCATGAATGCACTTGCACTAATTCCCGTTATTTTGCTGCTGCATGCTTCATACTTCGATATGCAGGACACTATAATGAATGTTATTTCTCCGTCCAGCCTGCTGATTGGAAACAATACGGTGAGCCTGGCGGAGGTGGACGCTTCCGGGCTCAATCAGAGACAGTATGCTTATCTGATGGATGATCTCAAATGCAGTCTGCAAGGCAAGGACGTCTTCGTCAAAGGTGGCTATGTTTATTTTGATTTAACGGGAAGCTATAATTCAGTGAGCATCAACGAAATGATCCATAAGGAGATCTCGGACTTAAAGGAAATGTGTGGATTCTTTTGTGATGGATTCTGTGATTACTCATATAACGACATGTAGGGCTATGCAGAAGGCCGACAAGCACCTACCAAGCAGCCTGCCGGGAGACGCAGAGGCTAGCAAGGAGGGGGCAGAGGCGGCCCTGGCACAGGCCGAGCCCCTCAAGCACCCGGCCAGTCTCGAAGACCTGATCATTTTTCGATAGATTCGCTTCTCTTGATTAAATAGTACCCCAAAGATAGCGATATTATGATTGCCGAAAGCCCGAGCAGTCCCATATCGTTCGTACCGTCGTTTATCTCCATGATGATGACTTTCCTGGCTATCGCGATCAAGGCCACCAGCAATGCACTCAGGACATTAATTGTCTTATCTATTTGAAAGGTCTTAAAGGTCTCCAGAAGCTCCACTCCGATGAGCACCAATAGGATGCTTCCGAAAAAGCTCAATAGCTCGTTGATCTGCAGGCTTACGGGAGGCAATATCAGGTATTTGGCCAGGGTGTAGATCACATCTAAAGTGGCTACAAAAGTTACAAGGGTCATTGTCCAGGTCAAGAGGGCCAATATTGTATTCTGAAACCGTTCAAGGTATGTCATGAATCTGAGTCCTTCTTCTGAACCATGCCCGAAATGAAGGCAGTCAGTCTTGGCATCAATTACAATTAATTGCTTTCAATATATCTATCTTCTCCTTAATGCAGATGTTTCCTGGGCTGGCGAACGGAAGATCGCTGAGAGCGTTTGGGTTACCCTGGTGATGTTGGTGTTGCGGGTAGGTAGCGAGAAAGGCCGTGGGGGCCGCTCCCCAGCGCTTCGGAAGTCCGGGAGAGGCGCTAGCAGAGATGGAAAAAAGCATCAAAACGCCTGCCTGTCGGGCACTGACGCAAAGGAGGCCAGGCCGCTGGAAGCGCCGATGCAGAGGGGCCTGCAATTGGCATACAAAACTCCCTAACATGTAGGCGCAAAAAAAAGGGAAAAATAGAGGTTGATCTAGCCTCTTAAGTTGAGGGTTCGTTCAGCCACGTGTTGGTCCAGTAATACCAGTTATCAACACTGCGAGAACTGGTGTAAATGCCATTCAACTTTTGAAGTTGTTTATACGTATTGGCGTCCTCCAGCGCGGCTTGAGGATCCTTGAATGCATAGGGATTAGACATTGTCCCATAAATATTTGCCACATTAGTTCCCGTTGCTTCTTGGGGTCCGTTCAGCCACATATTGGTCCAATAGTACCAGTTATCTTCAACGCGAGAGCTGTAGTAAATGCCATTCAACTTTTGCAGTTCTTTATATGTATTGGCATTCTCCAGTCCAGCTTGAGGATCTTTGAATGTATAGGGATTCTGAAGCGCTTTATACAGATCAGTCACGTCCAACGCCGTTTGAGGGGCGTTGCTTCTGTAAAGGTTATCGTAACTCTGCGCAGCTCCCGTCCCAAGCAAACCCACAATGAGGAAGACCGAAATGCAAAGCTTGGCGGATAAGAATCCCGATATCTCATTAACTGTCATTTCTTATCACCCGTTATCCTATCACTTGATATCTGCAATTACACTCTCATGGATATATGAAGGTAAACATCATATGAGATTTCTACGAGTATCATGTATAGGCCTAAATGTGCATTTTATGACAGGATTATACAGGTTAAAACATTCTTAACCGATAGTTCCGCTTCTAGCTCTCGGTCTACTGAGCAAGTGAAACGGCGGCGGCGCACCCGCGCAGCAAGCTACGAGGGTATTAATTTCAAAAATAAGGATGTTCGGCTCCCGCCCTATCTTCCTCGCTTTGCGAACTTATGAGCAAAACCCTTTCATGGCCTTAGTGAAAAGAACCTTACCTCACCACGTGTCTCCAACGAGATCTGATTGAAGAAAGTCTAAGCGGACTGATCAGGGCGAGCGGCTACCGAGCGTCGCACCTGGCCGGGCAGGCCGACAGGCTGCTGTGCTGTCAGTGCGGGAGATCGCTGAGCTATTGGGCACCCCTGGGATGTAGACTGCTGCGGGAGGTGGCGAGAAAGACAATGAGCTCGCCTCCGGTGCGCTTCGCAAGCCTGGCAGAGGCGATGGCGGAGATGGAAAAAAGGATCAAGACGCCTGCGGGGCAGTGGCACAAGGAGGCCGGGCTGCGGGCCATGCCGGTGCAAAGGAGCCTGATGGAGTTTTAGCACCCAATAGGGAAATGTTCAATTCAAGGGAATGATATGATAATAGACCATGACGCTAATAGCCGAATCAAAATACACTTCACCCTGGCCGGGTGGGGTCCCTTCCTCTCTGAAGGTAAAAGCAAGCGCCTTTAAGTTTGACATCTCCTCGTTGATGCTGTCCAAGCCGTATTCGCTCGTTGAAGGAGATACCGTTAAAGGAATGATTTTAAGAGTTGAGGATGCCGACAAGAAAGAATACCC
>Ga0247841_10008998_pt1 | contig 14118 bp, 12 predicted proteins | sample LaCruzMarch2015__2_FD_192410 | JGI IMG/M metagenome (GOLD analysis project Ga0247841, IMG submission 192410) | Freshwater microbial communities from meromictic Lake La Cruz, Castile-La Mancha, Spain - LaCruzMarch2015_18m | ecosystem: Environmental > Aquatic > Freshwater > Lake | place: Spain...
ATTAAGCGGTATCCATATTGTCAGGCAGGACAGCTATTATATACCTATAACCTTTACAGGGAGGAGAATTTGCAGTACCCTGTGCAACTGAAAAAGGCAGCTGCATATGCTGGCGATCGAAGGATTCTCAGGGAATTGATCGAGTCGGTCCGAAAAAAAACTACTCCTGATGCAACTTATTCCACCATTGGGGCAGTCTCACCCTTTCCGGTGGAATCGCAACCAAATCCAAGTGAGATTGTTAATATAACTCCTGATTCAACAACGGTCACAACGGAACCGCCAATCACACCAAATGCCATTGAAGAAAGAATAGAATCACCTGAGCCAAGCTATCCGGATATTTTCGGTGCGATAACGCAGGAAGAACTTGCCGCTTTTCAGCCATTGCCTCATGAAACGAACCACGAAGCAGAACTGCCAGACGAAATCGTCACTTCTTCAAGCGATGAGGCGGATATTGCTCCTGTAACCATTCAAGCTGGTAATACCCGGATGACACATGAGGAATTGCTTGCCATCGTCAAGAGAAGGCTTGCTGAGATCAATGCTGATAAACACCAGGATATCTCAATGCCCAGAACGCTTCAGCATCCGGAATATGGGTTACAATATTTTTCATCAGATAATCCGGAATCCGCATCTCATAAAACGAAAGAGTCGATAATTGACAAATTCATTTCCGAAGAACCAAAGATTTCAAAGCCAAAAGCTGTTTTTTTCAATCCCTCCGACAGTGCAGTAAGAAGCAACTTTGATGATGAAGAAATTGTAAGTGAAACTCTGGCTAAATTATACGCAGCCCAAGGCAATATCTCGAAGGCAATACATATTTATCAGAAATTATCCTTGCTTAATCAAGAAAAAAGTCGTTACTTTGCGGCCCAAATTGAGAATCTGAAATCGTAAATACTTAATCTACCCAATTATTATGTACATTTTAATTTCCGTGCTTATCCTGATCGTCTGTGTGTTGATGGTGTTAGTTGTTTTAGTCCAGAATTCCAAAGGTGGCGGACTTGCTTCAAATTTTGCTTCGTCAAATCAATTTATGGGTGTTCGAAAAACCGCCGATTTTCTTGAAAAAACCACCTGGTCACTGGCCGTAGCGCTTCTTGTATTGAGTCTCTTTTCCATTTTTGTCATACCCAAAAACCAGGTCAAATCGGATGCAACCCAGAGTGAAATCCAGAAGCAGATCGACGAGAGTAAAGCCGCTCCGATTAAGGATTTTCAAGCGCCTCCAACGCAAAAGTAACAGAACCCGGGCTGATCTTTCCCAGCAGGTGTTAGAATGTCAGATTGTCAGCACAATCTGACATTTTTATTTTTACAGGGCATTAAACTGAAAAAATGTCCAGATTTATTCCCTTAGGTACATTTGGCATAAAATGTGACTTATGCCGGTAGCCTGTTCAAAAGGTGAATTTCGCAATGTTTAACTTTTAAATATACGTAAAATGGCACAAGTGAAGATTAAACCATTGGCCGACCGCGTTTTGGTTGAAGCGGCAGCGGCTGAAGACAAAACAGCCGGAGGCATTATTATTCCTGATACTGCTAAGGAAAAACCGCAGAAAGGCACTGTTGTAGCAGTAGGTCCAGGTAAAAAGGACGAACCTATGACCGTTAAAGTTGGTGACAGCGTACTGTATGGCAAATATGCCGGAACAGAAATCACCGTTGATGGTGAAAATTACCTCATTATGCGCGAATCAGATATCGTGGCAGTGATCTGACCATCGGTAAACATAAAAGAAACAATAGAACAATAACAATAAAAACGAAAAACAATGGCAAAAGATATTATCTTTAGCATAAAAGCGAGAGAAGCGTTAAAGAAAGGTGTTGACGAACTTTCAAACGCAGTTAAGGTGACCCTTGGCCCCAAAGGTCGCAATGTCATCATTGACAAATCCTATGGATCACCCATCGTCACCAAGGATGGTGTGACTGTAGCAAAAGAGGTTGAACTGAGAGATCCTGTTGAGAATATGGGCGCTCAGATGGTGAAGGAAGTTGCTTCCAAAACCAGCGATCTTGCCGGTGACGGCACTACCACTGCAACAGTTCTGGCACAGGCTATCTTCACAACCGGTTTAAAGAATGTAACGGCTGGCGCCAATCCAATGGATCTGAAACGCGGGATCGACAAAGCAGTAGCTGAAGTTCTGAAATCATTGAAATCCCAAACCAAGCAAGTTGGCGACAGTATGGATAAAATCGAACAGGTTGCTTCGATTTCAGCCAATAATGACAGCTTTATCGGAAAGATGATTGCCGAAGCCATGAGTAAAGTAAAGAAAGAGGGTGTAATCACCATCGAAGAGGCAAAAGGAATTGAAACAACAGTGAAAGTTGTTGAAGGTATGCAGTTCGATCGTGGCTATATCAGCCCCTATTTCGTGACAGATACAGATAAAATGGAAGTTGTTTATGAAACTCCGTACATCCTGATCTATGATAAAAAAGTAAGTGTGATGAAGGACCTGCTTCCGGTTTTGGAAAAGGTTGTTCAGACAGGCCGCCCCCTCATCATTGTTAGTGAAGATGTTGAAGGCGAAGCACTTGCAACCCTTGTGGTTAATAAAATTCGCGGTACCCTCAAAGTTGCAGCCGTAAAGGCTCCCGGATTTGGTGACCGCCGCAAGGAGATGCTGGAAGATATCGCCGTTCTTACCGGTGGGACTGTTATCAGCGAAGAAAAGGGCTTCAAACTCGAAGATGCTACTTTACAATACCTGGGACAAGCCGAAAAAATCACCATTGACAAGGAAAATACAACCATTATCAATGGCAGCGGCAAAAAGACCGATATTACTGCACGCATCAACCAGATTAAAACGCAGATTGGAACTACAACCTCCGACTATGATAAGGAAAAACTACAGGAACGCCTTGCCAAACTGGCTGGTGGTGTTGCCGTAATCTATGTTGGCGCCGCTTCTGAAGTTGAAATGAAGGAGAAAAAGGATCGCTTTGAAGATGCGCTGCACGCAACCCGCGCGGCAATTGAAGAGGGGATCATTCCTGGTGGCGGTGTAGCTTACCTGCGTGCTCAGAAGGAAATCGAAAAAATGAAAGGCGCTAACGAAGACGAAACCACCGGAATCGGAATCGTAAGGCGTGCACTGGAAGAACCTCTGCGTCAGATTGTTGAAAATGCAGGCCTCGAAGGTTCAGTCGTTGTGCAGAGAGTGAAAGAAGGTACAGATGACTTTGGCTTCAATGCACGTACCGATGAATATGAAAATCTCTTTCAGGCAGGTGTTATCGATCCTACCAAGGTAGCCCGGGTAGCACTTGAAAATGCAGCTTCTATCGCAAGCATGCTTCTGACTACTGAATGTGTTCTGGCCACGCATAAAGAAGAAAAACCTGCCATGCCCCCAATGAATCCTGGCATGGGCGGAATGGGTGATATGTACTAACCGTTTGCAACATTTCTAAAAAAGCCCTGAGTAATCGGGGCTTTTTTATTAGATTTTCTTTAATATTGTAATTGTCAAAATACATTTATATGAGAAACACGGTTTTTCTCACCGGATTCATGTTTGTACTTGCGATTAAACCTTTTGTAGTTAAGAAAGATGAATGGTGACGAAATCCCTGATATCAGGGAAATATCGTTAGCCGAACTTGAACAATTTTTCCTTTTCCACGGAGAAAAAAAATTCAGGGCAAAGCAGGTACTTGATTGGCTATGGCGGAAATCATGCCAGTCGTTCGAAGAAATGACCAACCTTCAAAAAGGCACACGTCAGCTGTTAAAGGATTATTTTTCATTTAACATTGCTGTCGCCGGAATCAAACAAACGAGCGCTGACGGAACTGTAAAAATTGGATTTCGGTTGCATGACGACCATTGGGTTGAAGGAGTTATGATTCCAGCTGAGGATCGCATAACGGCTTGCATATCTTCACAGGTTGGATGTGCCCTCGGTTGTAAATTTTGTGCTACCGGGCAATCAGGCTTTAAACGGAATCTTTCGGCAGGAGAAATTGTCGACCAGGTTACCCGGATGCAGGATGCGGGATCCGGGATTTCCAATATTGTTTTTATGGGAATGGGGGAGCCATTTCTGAATTACGCAAACGTAAAAACTGCCATCGAAAAAATCACTTCCGATGAGGGACTTGGTATGTCTCCGCAACGAATTACCGTTTCAAGTGTGGGTATTCCCCGGATGATAAAAAAAATGGCGGATGATGATCCCAAGTATCATTTTGCCTTGTCATTACATGCAGCAACTGATCTCAAACGCGATCAGATCATCCCATTTAATCTGAAACATCCACTCAAAGAGGTCGTCGACTCACTAAAATATTACCACCAGAAAACAAGTAAGCGCATTACCATTGAATATATTCTTTTTGGATCGTTCAATGATTCTGCAACCGATGCCCAGGATCTCGCAAATTTTTGCAGGAATTTCCCTGTGAAAATCAATATCATTGAATACAATCCTGTAAAAGAATCTGGTTTTACAAAATCAAGTTCTGAAAAGACCAAAGCATTTGTCGCCTCTCTTGAAAAGCGTAATATTGTAGTCAACATCAGGAAGAGCAGGGGCAAGGATATTGATGCTGCCTGCGGACAACTGGCTGGGAATCGATTAAAAATTAAAAATTAAAAATTACTTATTTAATTCATTCTGTTATGAATCAGACAAATTTTGAAATTCAGGGAAATATTGTCGATGTGGTCGCCAGGCGAATTTTCAAAGGTACTGTCGTTGTTCGCGATGGCAAAATCAGTGCGATTCGGGAAGAACCGGTTCAGTGCGACGATGTGATACTCCCCGGACTGATTGATGCGCACATTCATATTGAGAGTTCGATGCTGATACCGTCGGAGTTTGCCAGGCTTGCAGTTGTTCATGGAACCGTTGGCACGGTATCCGATCCGCATGAAATAGCAAACGTGCTTGGAGTTCCCGGGGTGAAATTCATGATCGATAACGGGAAAAAGGTTCCATTCAAATTTAATTTCGGGGCCCCGTCATGTGTGCCTGCAACGACATTTGAAACTGCAGGGGCCAGCCTTGGCGTTGGGGAAGTTGAGAAACTTCTTCAAATGCCTGAAATAAAATACCTGTCTGAAATGATGAATTTCCCTGGCGTATTGTTCAATGACGCTGAAGTAATGGCAAAACTTGATCTCGCAAAGAAATCGGGCAAGCCGGTTGATGGACATGCACCGGGCGTGACTGGTGAAAATGCCCGGAAATATATCAATGCCGGGATTTCAACCGACCATGAGTGTTTTTCGATGGAAGAAGCGCTGGAGAAGATTAAATATGGAATGCATATCCTGATCCGTGAAGGAAGTGCCGCAAAAAATTTTGAAACACTTTACCCGTTGATTGACGAGTATCCCGATCGGATCATGCTTTGTTCTGACGATAAACACCCCAATGACCTAGTGGTTGGACATATAAACCTGGAGGTGAAAAGGGCGCTTGAAAAGGGGCTGGACGTTATGAATGTACTTCGTTCCTGTACCTATAACCCGGTTAAACATTATAACCTGGACATCGGATTGTTACAACCTGGCGATGCTGCCGATTTTATTCGTGTTGATAACCTGCATGATTTTAATGTTCTGGCTACCTATGTCAATGGCCAAAAAGTAGCAGAAAGTGGCAGCACGCTGATTAAAAGTGTTCCGGAAGCCCCAACAAATAAATTCGAAATAACAAAAATAGATAGCCGGGAGATCGGTATCGAATCCAGGGGTGAACACATCCATGTGATTGGGGCTTTTGATGGACAATTGATCACATCAAATATTATTACCGATCCACTGGTTGAGGGAAATTATGTGATTAGTGATCCGGGTCGTGATATTCTGAAAATAGTAGTCAAGAATCGTTACAATGAAGCGCCTGCAGCGATCGGTTTTATCAAGAACATTGGATTGAAAAATGGCGCTATAGCTTCCTGCGTGGCGCATGACAGTCATAATATTGTTGCAGTGGGTGTTGACGATGCCTCCATAACCATTGCCATTAACCAGATTATCGATGCAAAGGGGGGAATTTCATTAGTAGATGGAGAAAAAATAGGTTTGCTTTCGTTGCCTTTCGCTGGAATTATGTCGGGAATTGATGGCTTTGAGGTGGCACGATTATACGATGAAATGGATAAAGCTGCCAAGCAGCTTGGAAGTAAATTATCGGCGCCATACATGACCTTATCTTTTATGGCCCTGCTGGTCATCCCCGACCTAAAATTAAGTGACCGGGGCTTGTTTGATGGTACCCGCTTTTCCTTTACAGACGTGTTTGAAAAATAAACTTACATATTTATATATATCAGTAAATGTTTTTTGTTAATTTTGTAACACAAAATCAAAATTAACACGCTATGAAGAAAAAAACCAACCTTGACATTCAAAAACTCGAACTTGCTGCCAGTAAACTGCGTGCTATGGCGCATCCCATGCGTATTGCCATCATTGACCTTCTGACAGAAAATAAAAAACTAACAGTTACAGAGATTTATGAGCGGCTGAGTATCGAACAAGCCTCAGCTTCACATCATCTGAATATCTTAAAAAACAAGGGCTTACTTGAATCGAAACGTGATGGAAAGATGATCCTTTATTCCTTAAAAACGACTGTTCTCGCTAATGTAATTGAATGTATCAATCAGTGTGTGATGCATTAATCCCAATTTTCTTCGATATCCCAGTTTGATCGTATTTCCAAGGTTTTAGGGAAATATATCACATCTTCGGGTTGAATCTTCCTTTTGTAATTTCCTGTATCCCACCGCAAATTGTTATTCCGGTCGTGAATTGCTTTAATTTTATATTTCCCGGCGGGCATGAAATTAAAACTGACTTTCCCTGATTGTGGTACAAGTTGCTCTTCAAAAACAATTGACTCTTTTTCATCGAGCAATTGAATGATATATTGTCCCGGTCGCTTTTGCATATTCATGGAAAGAATCAGGTTCCCAAAATCTCGTTCCGACTTTGTTTTAAAATCCAGCCGGAGGGTATCATGGCTGATGTTGTTTATTCCATAAAATACTGAATCGGGGACCATTATTTTGTAAGTTTTATCCTCTGACCATTTATGGTGAATGATGATTTTTCGTTTCAGGCTGTCGGTAAATTCAATTTTTGGATGAACGGTATCTTTATCCTCAATAAGAAAAAACCTGTTAAAATCCCAGCGGATCAGCGGATAAGAAAAGGTTAATATGAGATTGTGCTTGAACTGATTCAGGCCACTCCCCTTTATTGAGGTACTCATGATGAGTTGGGAGGGACCAGCATTTTTATCCGATTTTTTTGGTGCTTCTTTTTTGGTCAATTCCAGGGTGACCGTATCCAGGACAGTATTCCCATTCATGACTTTCAGGATCAGAGAATCGGTTTCAGGCCGGGTTATCCAAAGGGTCACGGAGTCTTTTTTTGCCGAGTATTCTGTCAGATGCCAGGGAGAAACAGAGTCGAAGTTCAAAGAAACGAACCCGATATTTTGTGCCGGGTAACGGAAAACAAAAACAGCCATTCCCTCATTGGTGAAGTTCGATTTAACAATCCGCTGAATGGAATCGGTTTCTTCAAAAAGAAATAGGGGAAATGAAGGATAAAGAATCTGATTCCTTTTAACCGAATCGGCATTGTGCGCTGAATCAGCTTTTCTCATGGTTTCAGGATTGCCGGTCCTGGCGGGTAATGTTTCAGGCAGGGTAGAAATCGATGTGTCCTTTCGGGTGCTATCTGCTTGTTTTCTGGCAATATAATAGGGCCTGACAAGGCTGTCGGTAAATGCAATTTTCTCAGTAAGTTGATTAAAAATTAAATCTCCGTTTTGATCGGCAAGTGCGAAAAGCTTGTATTGTTTATCCCGGACATTATTGAAAATAAAATTGCCATTATCATCCGTTTTTGTCAGGTAATAGGGTTGGACATGCAGGGGAAGGGAATCCAACGGGAGGGTATCGTTGTTGTTGAGATATAATTCAACAAATACATCCTTCTGTGGTTTGTGATCAAATGCATTCAAGAGTGTCCCCTGAAGGGAAAGTGTATCAACAAATGCACCGGTTGAAAAAACATAGTTAAATCCTTTCAGGATATTGTTTTCTGTGAAATCGTTTATGGAATTTCCAAAGGATATTGAATAGGTTATATTGGGAGCCAACGTGTCGTCAAATTTTATTACAAGTGATTTCCCACGCAACCGCGGGTCGAGTGGCGTCTTTAGCGGTGGAGAAATGAAAACCTCGGTCGCCGGGTTCTTAAGGTTGATGAATTCGTCGAAGTCAATCTGAAAACTATTTTCTTTAAAGTTTATGGAAAAATTTGGTGGTTCGCAAGCCACGACTATCGGTGGTTTCATGTCTTTTGGCCCGCCATCGGGAGTGACCGGATTTGCACAACGAAATAACAATAATGAAGTTGCAATAAGAAAAAGGAAAAATAAACTTGTCTTTCGTTGCACGATAGCAGAGGATTTTCGTAAGTTTGCGGCCCCAAATTTACCAATCGTTTTGATTAGATAAGCCTTTTTTTATTAATTTTACATTGTTAATCAATAAACAATCCATATATGTCAGGTCACAATAAATGGTCAACCATTAAACGAAAAAAAGGCGCTTTGGATGCCAAAAGATCGAAAATTTTCTCCAAGATCATAAAAGATATTACCATTGCGGTAAAGGAAGGTGGAGCTGATCCTGATGGAAATCCAAGATTAAGATTGGCCATAGCCAATGCCAAGGGAGCATCAATGCCCAAAGATAATATTCAGCGGGCGATCAGCAAAGGAGCAGATAAGGATGCTGCAGCGCTCCTGGAGACAACTTATGAAGGGAAAGGGCCCCATGGTGTTGCAATTTTTGTTGAATGTACTACTGATAACCTGCAGCGAACCGTGTCAAACGTGCGTGCCTATTTCAATAAACACGGTGGAGAACTTGGTCAGAACGGGATGTTGAATTATCTGTTCGACCGGAAAGGGATTTTCGTGGTTCCGCAGGGAGATTTAAACCAGGATGATTTTGAGATGGAGATGATTGATGCCGGAGCCGAGGATATCTCACTTGAAGATGAGTTCTTCACCATCACAACAGCTATGGAAGATTTTGGTACCATGATAAAGAAGCTGGAACAACTGAAAATTGAACCTGAAAGCGCCTCCCTTCAGCGGATACCCAAAACCACTGTATCGCTTGACGAAGATGCAACGAGAAAGGTTTTAAAACTGATCGATATCATCGAGGAAGACGAAGATGTCCAAAATGTTTTCCACACCCTCGATATCAGTGATGAAATGGCAGAAAAGTTATAATAAAAAAAACGCGGCGTACGCCGCGTTTTTTTTTATATTTCGCAAATATGCTGGGTTAGATTGATCCCTTTGGGTAAATCAAGTTTTTTCCGTAAGCGGATCCTTGAAATTTCAGTGCTGGGGGCCGTAATCTTCAGGATCTGGGAAATTTCCTTTGTATTCAGATTCATGCGTAACAGGGCGGAGAGTTTATGATCGTTGGGCGTAAGCTGGGGATATTTCTTTCTGAGCCGGTCGAAGAAACCCGGGTGTATTTTTTCAAAATGGGCTTTGATACGGTACCAGTCATTGTCAAATTTAATGCTCTCATCAATGGATTTCAAGATCCTCGTGATTTCAGTCTTCGTGATGCTTTTTTCAGTTTTCATGAGACGGTTGATTTCCTTTTTAATCAAACCAATGATCTTGTTTTTTTGCGAAATGAAGATTGAGGAGGTAGCCAATTCACGGTTGATCAAATCGATTTCCATGTGATGTTTTTGTTTGAGCAGTTGATTCACTTTCTGCTCGGCACGGATGCGTTCCTGTAGCCGTAAATTCCGGTCTTTCTCGATTTTTTTCCGTTGTTCTATTTCACTTTTCAGATCAGAAATAATGCGCTCATTCGTTATTTCAAGATTACGTTGATAGTTTGCAACCTCAATTGCAACGCGGATCTGATCAATGTCTACAGGTTTAAAAAGATAGGCGTAGGGTTTTAAAGAGAAGGATTTTGAAAATACTTCATTCTTATTCAGGGATGTGAGGAAAATGATACCGCAGTTATAATTTTCGGTCAGAATGCGTGCTGCTTCGATGCCATCCATTTTGCCGGCAAGCCTCACATCCATGATGACGATATCGGGTTCAATGGCAGTGTCCTGGAGATTTGCTATGTTTTCAATTGCGTTTTCTCCTTTGGTATCAATACCAAGCACTTCATAGCCAAGGTTGGTTAACTTAGCTTTCAGGTCATGAGCAATAATCAGCTCATCTTCTACGATATACAAACTTATTGAGGCCATAGTTTTATGAATTAAATTGTAAAATCAGCGTTAGTAACAATATTGAAAGTGTCAATAGCAATAACCAGTTCTTCGTTTGTTGGCATGACCATGGAGACGACCGGGGAGCCGGGTCGTGTGAGGATAGCTTCCTTTCCCCTGGATGTATTTCGTTCGGGATCGAATTGAACTCCAAGGAATTCAAGCCCATCATGGATTCGTTTCCTTGTAGCCCGGTCATTTTCGCCAATACCTCCTGCAAACACAATCAGGTCAACACCGCCCATTGCTGCTGCATAAGCTCCAATGTACTTTTTTACACGATAAGCATACATATCAAGGGCCAGCTGTGCCCTCTTGTTGCCGTTTTCGGCAGCTTGTTCCACATCACGCATATCAAACGAAATCCCTGAAATTCCACAAACACCGCTTTTTTTGTTGAACATGGCATTGGTATCGGCAATACTGAGATTTTCCTTTTCGGCCATGAATAATAAAACACCAAGGTCAACATCGCCGCTACGGGTTCCCATCATTAATCCTTCAAGCGGAGTAAATCCCATAGAAGTATCAACCGATTTGCCTTTTTGAATTGCTGCAACAGACGAACCATTGCCAAGATGGCAGGTAATGATGTTGATGGTGTCGAAATCTTTTCCCAGGTAGCGGCAGGCCTTTTGAGCTACAAATTTGTGAGATGTTCCATGAAATCCATACCGGCGTATTTTATATTTTTCATAATATTCATAGGGGATGGCATAGAGGTATGAAAAGTTAGGCATGGATTGATGAAAGGATGTATCAAAAACCGCTACCTGCGGAACTTTGGGAAGGATAGCCTCGATTGAAAGGATTCCTTTCAGGTTCGCAGGGTTATGTAAAGGAGCAAGTTCAATGCATTTCTCAATATCTCTTTTAACAGGTTCCGTAATTAGGGCGCTTGTTTTGAAATTCTCTCCTCCGTGGGCCACACGATGTCCAACAGCAACAATTTCATTCTCATCTTCTATCACACCATATACCGGATCCTTGAGCGTTTTAAGAATGAGGTTGATCCCGATTTGATGATCCGACACCTCCTGCGAAAGTTTATATTTATCCTTGCCAGTCACCTGATGGGTGAGTTCACTGGTAGGTAACCCGATACGATCGAGTAACCCTTTTGCTTTGAGATCAGCTTCAGCAGATATTTCTATGAGTTGATACTTAATGGAAGAACTACCGCAATTTAAAACAAGGATTTTCATTGACTTAGTCAAATATTTAGTGAGTGTGAGCGATTTACTGATCATTCTGCGAACCAATCAAAGAGTAGCAGATGTTAGGTTGTGCAAACATACAACATTAATATCCTTTTGCAAAGTAAAATACTAAAAAAAAACGTAACAAATACTTTTTTAATCGTATTTTTGAGCACCCTAACCAAATACCCTGCCTGTGGCCTTAATCAATGCTGTCGTTTCCTGGCTGATGAAAAAACGGATACACCAGATTGAACTTTTTATGAAATACCCCCATGAAGTTCAGTCCGAATGGTTGCGTAAACTCCTTGCTACTGCACGCAATACAGAATGGGGTAAACATTATGATTTTAAATCAATCGTTACCCCTGATCAGTTTAAGCAACGCCTTCCGCTGTTTGATTATGAATCATTGAAGGGATCTATTGACCGCTTGCGCAAGGGAGAACAAAACATTTTATGGCCTTCTGAAATTAAATGGTTTGCCAAATCTTCAGGAACGACCAGCGATAAGAGTAAATTTATCCCTGTGAGCCAGGAAGCGCTGGAAGAGTGTCATTTTAAAGGGGGAAAGGATTTGCTGTCAATCTATTGCAACAATCATACTGAGACGAAACTTTTTGACGGGAAGGCTATTGCAATGGGAGGATCACATCAGATTATGGAGGTAAATAATGAGTCGTATTATCAGGGAGATCTTTCTGCTATCCTGATCCAGAACCTTCCCGGGTGGGTCGAATTTATGCGCACCCCGAATTTGTCAATTGCGCTGATGGATGAATGGGAAAGTAAAATTGAGAAAATGGCCATGGCTACGATTCAGCATGACGTAACCAACATTTCCGGGGTTCCCTCCTGGACACTTCTGCTCTTTAAAAGAGTGCTGGAGCTGACTTGTAAATCGAATATTCTTGAAGTTTGGCCAAATTTTGAGCTTTTCATTCATGGTGGCGTAAATTTCTCACCTTATCGTGAACAGTTCAAGCTAATCCTGCCTTCAGAAAAGGTAAATTATCTTGAAACATACAATGCGTCTGAAGGCTTTTTTGGTATCCAGGACAGGAATAGCGCTAGCGACATGTTGCTGATGCTCGACTATGGTATCTATTATGAGTTTATACCCCTCGACCAGGTCGGGCTGGAAGAACCTGAAGTATGCAGCCTCGATCAGGTTAAATTGTTTACAAATTATGCGATGGTTATTACAACAAATGCCGGGCTGTGGCGCTACCAAATCGGAGATACGGTCCATTTTACCTCGCTTGAGCCCTTTCGGATAAAAATATCGGGCCGAACCCGGAACTTTATCAATGCTTTTGGTGAGGAATTAATCATTGACAATGCTGAAAAAGCCATTGCCATTGCCTGTGAACGCAGCCGGGCCATTATCACCGAATATACTGCAGCCCCTGTATATCTGCAGGGCGACCAGAAAGGCGCCCATGAATGGCTCATTGAATTTGAGAAAAAGCCGGATGACCTGGCTTTTTTCACCAGCGCACTTGATACAGCACTGAAATCGTTGAATTCTGATTATGAAGCAAAACGGTATCATGGCTTGCTGCTGCAGGAACCTCGTATCAGAGTCCTCCCTCCGCACACTTTTTATAACTGGCTTAAAATGAAAGGCAAATTGGGAGGCCAATACAAGGTACCCCGACTCTCGAATGACCGAAAATATGTGGATGAAATACTGCAATTATTATCGAAGGATTGAATCCTTTTGTTAATTTTGACCACAAAATTTATCTTATGCACATTGCGATCGCCGGTAATATCGGATCCGGGAAAACAACACTGACAGGTTTACTTGCGAAACATTTCGGATGGGATCCGCATTACGAGGATGTAGACACCAACCCATACCTTAACAGCTTTTACGAAGATATGCAACGCTGGTCATTTAACCTGCAGATATATTTTCTGAACAGTCGTTTCAGGCAGGTGGTCGATATCCGTAAATCGGGAAAAACTGTGATCCAGGATCGCACTATTTACGAGGATGCATATATTTTTGCCCCCAACCTGCATTCAATGAATCTCATGAGTACCCGCGATTTTGATAATTACCGGTCTCTTTTCGATCTCATGAGTACATTCATCCAGCCGCCCGATCTGTTAATTTATCTCCGGGCGAGTGTTCCTACTCTTGTTAACCAGATTCAAAAGCGAGGCAGGGATTATGAAAATGCAATCCGTCTCGATTACCTGAAAAACCTCAATGAGATTTATGAGGATTGGATCGAAAATTATAAATTCGGGAAACTCCTTATCATCGATGCCGATACCCTGAAAGTAAGTGAAAACCCGGAAGACCTGGGCTCTGTGATCGAAAAAATAAACGCACAATTACACGGGCTTTTTTAATGGTATCGGATCGCGGAACCGGTTAAATACGTGCCTGTTTGCAAAGGTCATTATTAGGAGAAAATCGATGAGGATTTTAGGGTTAATTCCAGCGCGATATGCCTCAACCCGATTCCCGGGCAAGCCACTTGTTATGATCGATGGCAAGACCATGATCCAACGTGTTTATGAACAGGCCCTGAAATGTGACAGGCTTTCTAATGTTGTTATTGCAAC
>Ga0247841_10008999_pt1 | contig 14118 bp, 13 predicted proteins | sample LaCruzMarch2015__2_FD_192410 | JGI IMG/M metagenome (GOLD analysis project Ga0247841, IMG submission 192410) | Freshwater microbial communities from meromictic Lake La Cruz, Castile-La Mancha, Spain - LaCruzMarch2015_18m | ecosystem: Environmental > Aquatic > Freshwater > Lake | place: Spain...
GTTTAGGTTTTAAATCGCCTAATCAAGTATTTTTAACTAATTTTGAAAATCAAGTTGCATTTATTACTTGAATCTACCAGGTTTTAAGTTATTTTTATTAATATTTATCGTATAATATTTCATATATTAATTATTTAGAATAATTTTGCCTCATCATATAAACATTAAAAACAATAAAAATGTTAACAAAGGAAAATTATCCCATTCTGGTCCCTTACGATTTCACATCTGTTTCGGACGTAGCCATTATACATGCTGCCTGTATAGCAAAACTGACAGGGTATCCACTGATTATTTTAAACATTGTGGATGAAAGCACACAGAAATTTCTTAAACAACACGACCAGATAGAGAAATTTCTGAACATTAACATGGAAAAGATTTGCGAAAAAACCAGAAGAAATTTTCATGTAAAAGCGAGCTTTCTTATCAAAAAAGGGAGTGTCCTTTCTATTCGTGATATAGCAGAAAAGCTGCATATTTCTTATATGTTCATTGGTATCGACCAGCCACATACGCTTGCAAGCAAAGTGTTAAGAATGATAGGCAATTCACCTGCTCCCGTATATGTAGTACAGGGAAATATTAAATGGAAAAATATCAATACTATTGTATTTCCTGTGGATAGTTATGAAGAAACCCGGCAAAAGATATCCTGCACAATAAATATCGCAAAATATACGAAAGCAACAGTCAGGCTTTTTTCCATAAAATTAAAAGATAAAGAAAGGCAGTATATTCAGAATGTACGTGTGAGACAGATAGAAAAAATGCTTCTTGAAAAAGAAATACCTTTTGTTACAGACTATGCCACGCGCGATGAAAAAGAATTCCCCGACGAACTGCCTGAATACGCAGCAGCCAATAATACAGACCTTTTTATTTTGATGAAAACACCAAGACTATATTTCAGCAACTTCTTCATTAATCCTGTTGACAAGAAAGTTCTGCTGAATTCACAAAACATTCCTTCTATTTATATTAACCCGAGAGATGTGGGAATATACAAATAATATCAAAAAATGGCAGCAAAAGAAATTTATCCCATTCTAATACCTTACGATTTCACATCTGTTTCGGATATTGCACTTGATCATGCCGCCCACTTTGCACAATTATATGAGCAGCCTGTGACCATATTGAACATTGTGGACGAAAGCACAAAGAAATTTCTCGGGCAACACAACAAGGAAGAACAATTATTAAACATTGACTTAGAAAATATATGTAAACAAACCGAAAATAAATTCCATATTAAGGTAAACTATCTTATCAGGAAAGAAAATATCCTTTCTATTCACAATATTGCAGAAGAACTGAATATTTCCTTTATGTTCATCGGTATTGATCAGTTACACACGCTTGCAAGCAAAGTACTGCAAATGATCAGTAATTTCCTTGCTCCTATATACGTAGTACAGGGAAACATTGAATGGAAGGATATCAAAACCATTGTTTTTCCTGTAGATGGTACCGAAGATACCATGCAAAAGATATCCTGCACAATAAATATCGCAAAACTTACGAATGCAACAGTCAGACTTTTTTCCATAAATTTAACTGCCAAAGAAAGACAGTATGTTCAGAGTGAGCGTGTAAAGGAGATAGAGAAATTGCTTCTTGAAAACAAGATACCTTTTATTACAGATTACGCCACACGTATAGAAAAAGAATTTCCTGACGAACTGATTGAATACGCAAAAGTCAATAATGCAAATCTTTTAATTTTGATGAAAACGCCAAGATTATTTTTCGCTGACATGTTCATCAACCATATTGACAAGAAAGTTCTGCTGAATTCAAAAAACATTCCCGCTATATATATAACCTCCGGATATACAGGAAAATATTACTGATATTTTGTAAAAAAAATTATTTTTTCTCAACTCCATCTTTGTAAGCGATAGTTTTTATAACAGCACTTTTATCATCGTACTCAAACCATATCCCGTCTTTTTTGCCGTTCAAATAATTTCCTGATACTTTGAGTTTAACAGTAGTAGTTTTAAGAGATACATCCCCTTTATTCACTATATTTTCTTTTTTATCTGTATCTTTTGAAAACGTATTTTGACTTACGACAGGTTCAATATCAAAATATTCTTTATAAGGTCCATTCTGAACATTATTCACATAGGTTTCTTCCACTAAAATATCACCATTAGCAGAATATGTTTTATTTACACCTTCAAATTTTCCATTCTTGTATGAGTACTCAGCGATTAATTTTCCATTCGTATTGTACCATTTAGTTATACCATCCCGCTGATCGTTCAAATAATTCGCTTCTTCCTGCATTATATTGTTGCTTTCGTAATATGTTTTCTTTGATCCATTCAATACACCGTTTTTATAATTTAATTCACTCAAAAGTCTTCCGCCAACAGCATATGTCCGCGAAGCCCCGTTTAATAAGTCATTACGATAGTTTGCCTCTCCTTTATAATAGCCGTTATCATCAATATTAATTATGATACCATCTTTTTTCCCATTCCTGAATGACTCAACTTTTGTCGCCAATCCTTTGAAATTGTATGTTACCCAAATTCCATCCTTTTTATCATTGAGGTAATTACCTTTCAATAAAAACTTGTTGTTCGTTTCCTCCCAGTAACCCTGTTTCATATTTTTAAGATCGGTTTTGTCAATAGTGTCTCCATTTACAATTTTCATAGTTTGGCTGAATGAAACGAAAGCTAATGAAATCGCCATTAATAACAAACATTTTTTTTTCATAGTATCTCCTTTCTTACTTACCTAATTATTTATTGAAATATTTAATCAAAATAACAACACCTGCAACAACAGCCACTATAGCCAATGTAAAGAAAATTATTTTCCATACACTCCACGGACGTTCGCCCTGAACCTCACCAGTTCTGCCGTTGATTAGAAAATGGTAAACTTTATTCTTGAATTTGTACGCACTTATCCATATAGGAAGCAGCACGTGCTTAAATGTGATATCTTTATAACTTGTATTAACAGAGTAGATGCGTTGTTCATCGCCCCCAATGTCGAACCTTACAGATTGCGTGATTAAATTATCCATAATAATTTTCGCTTTCGCAAAACCATCTTTTACATCCACCTGATAACTTTCCGTCCGGAAACCGCTCAGAAATTTATCATCATAGGGAAGCAGGTTCTTTAAATCCCAGGGTTCAAGCTTTTCGGCATATTTTGTAGGTAAAGAATTACTTGCAATAACAAGAATGTCGTCAAATGCATTGTTTACATTGCCTGAAACAGGTGTCCATCTTACTTTTCTAACCTCTCTTGTTTTTGTTACAGGCTTACTATTCTCTGTTGTAGTGTAGGTTTCTGTTACATAATAATACGTTCCTCTTGCACCGGTATATGAACTGGCAGTATTTGAATCATAAGTCCAATAAGGAATATACATTCCGCTGAACTTATCTGTGTTGTTTACATATTTTTTCAGCGCATTTGGAGCAAACCATAATATTTTTAACCACTTACGAAATTCTTCAAAACCTTTCTTCTGATCAATAAGAAATGGAAGAAGTGATTTTGGCTTAAGCACTGTGCTTGTGCTTCCGCTTGTTACCACTAGGCTTGTTCCGCAGAATGGACACATATCGGAAGTTACATTCGGGCGCAAAGTGGTTGATGCGCCACAACTAGTACATTTAACTGTTACTATATTTTGTTTTTCTTCGCCTGCAAATTTGTTATTGATAAACGAAACAAAATCTACCTCTTCTACTTTTTCCTGCGACTTTTCAATTTCGTTCAGTGCGCCGCAGTATTCGCATGTAAGCGATTGAGTGCCGGGTAAAAATTTCATATACGCTCCACACTCTTTGCATTTGAGTTGCTGATTTGTTGCAACTTCTGGAGTATTAAATTTTTCCATTTTGGTAATTTATCCTGTAAAAAAACATACCCACATCAGGCATGATATGGGTATGTTTTATTAATGTTATTGTTGCGGAACCTGGGGAGGCAGCGGAGGCGGAGCCTGAGTAAAGAGTTTCGCAACTTCAGGAACCTGCGCTGCAGAAGTCCATGCTGCCATGCCATTTTTCCATACCATCGTATCTTTGGTGATCTGTCCGCTCTGTACCATCTGTGCAAGCGCTTGTTCAGCAAAGGGCCCTGTTTGCTGGCCATTCACAGCAACGTAGAACTGCGATAAAGGCGGGGGAGTATTTTGTTGTTGCTGATTTTGGTTCATGTTTTGTCCCATCTGGTTGGCCATTGCAAAGCCCATACCCATGCCGATTCCAGCACCTGCATTTCCACCAGGGTTTTTAGCAGCTTCTTCAATACCCACTGCAGTCTGGTACTGCGTAAATGCATTGAGATTTCCGATAACGCCCATGCTGGTTCTCTTGTCCATGGCTTCTTCTACGGCAGGTGGCAATGAAATATTTTCAACAAGGAATTTCGTTAATTCAATACCATATTCAAGAAACTCGGGACCTATCCTGTCAAAAACAAATTTGGAAAGCTCATCGTAATTGGAGGCGAGGTCAAGAACAGGAATCTTGCTTGTGCCAAGGATATCGGTGAAGCGTGTAATGGTTATATTTTTTAGCTGTTCGGTGATTTTTTCAGTAGTAAAAGTACCATCGGTACCTGCAATTTCTTTAATGAATTTTACAGCGTCTTTGATTTTCATGGCATAGTTGCCGAATGCCCTGATGCGTACAACGCCAAATTCTGCATCACGCATCATAATAGGGTTTTTTGTGCCCCATTTCTGATCTGTAAAATTCTTGGTATTGCAAAAATACACTTCAGCCTTAAAGGGGCTGTGGAAGCCGTACTTCCAGCCTTTCAGCGTGGTAAGAACAGGCATGTTCTGTGTTTCCAACGTATGTGTACCAGGCTGGAAAACGTCAGCAACCTGACCTTCGTTAATAAACACGGCAACCTGCGATTCACGCACAACTAATTTGGCACCGTATTTTATTTCATTGTTATATCTTTCAAAACGATGAAGAATAGTATCATTTGATGGATCCAGCCATTCAACGATATCAATAAATTCGCCTTTAATTTTATTAATTAAGCCCATACTATTTTAGATTTTAGATTTATGAATTAAGATTTTTGATAAATTATGTATTGACAAATTTAGAAAAAAAGAAGCATTAACATAAAAAAAATAAAAAAAATCACAAATTCCAAATTTCAAGCCCCAAATTCAAAGGAAACTTAGCGTAGGTCTTGGTTATTGAAGCTTGGGACTTGGGACTTTTAAAGAATGTACAAATTTACCCTATGCAAAGTACAACTAATGACTATTTCCTATCCCTTTCTATTTCTCTTTGCATATCCTTTCCTTTAAGGGTTTCGCGTTTGTCGTATTGCTTTTTCCCTTTTGCAAGAGAGATTTCCAGCTTTGCCAAGCCTTTTTCATTAATAAAGAGCCGTAATGGAATGATTGTAACTCCCTGCTCTTTCAGGCGGGTGTTTAATTTTTTTAGTTCTTTTTTTGTCAGTAAAAGTTTACGATCGCGCTTGGGTTCATGATTGTTATATGTTCCAAATTTATATTCGGAAATATGCATATTTCGGATAAACAATTCCCCGTTAACAAAAAGGCAATATGCATCGGCTATGTTGGCTTTGCTTTCGTGCAATGATTTTATTTCTGTCCCTAAAAGCACTATGCCTGCCGTATATTTTTCAAGGAGAAAATATTCGAACGAGGCCTTTTTGTTCTTTATGTTAACAGGGTTTGCCATAAACGTGCATTATTGCAAACCTACATGAATTTTAATAAATACACAAATACCTCAGAAAATAATTCATGATTAATTTTTCCCTGCACAACTTGTCCCGATTTGTCTGGATCAAAATAAAATTTATTCTCCATTTTTAATAGAATGCTTACTTTTGTAAAATATATTAAAGTATTATGAAAGTTTTTTCATTTCTGTTAAAACTAATATTGCTTTGCCTGATATTATTTGCAGGGTTTGCAAAAGCCCAGTATTGCTATAATTTTAATTTTCATAAAAAAGAAAAATCTCTAAGAAACATATATCTTCCCGGCGATTCTACAAAACATAAAAAGAATAATAATGGTTTTTATTTCGGCGCTAATCTGGGTTTTTATTTTGCCAACAGTTATACAGCTCAATACTATGGCGGAAGCGGAGTAAATAAAGTTGACTCTGTTATTAATCATCTATATAATTACCAGGATATTAAAAACCTTGTCATTTATGATTTTGAACTTGGTCAATTACCATCTAAAATGAAATACTCTCCCTCATTATTGCTTGGATTCTTTGCAAAATATAATTTTAAAAATTCCGGTATTTTTCTTCAGTTTAATTTTTCAAAATTGAAGACAAATGATGTTTTTACATTAAAAATTAATGATCCGAATAACTATTCTTCCGATGCTGTATATAAGCAGGAAAGCATATCCGGTTCAGAGCAGAGAACTAATATTGATATTGGGTTCAGCCATTCATTCAACACAAGAAAACGATATAAACCATACATCGAATTTGGTTATAATATTAATGATACAAAATTCCTTGAATCAAAAATAAAAATCGAAGGAAAAGAATATTCATTGGTAAATCCGTATTTTTCTTATCATAAAATTGAACAAAGCGGTGTTGGAATGGGCGCTTTTTTGGGCAGCGGCGTAGAACTGGTATTCAATGAGTCGATCTCTGTAAATCCCGGATTTAACTTATACTGGACAAAAATTAAACTTGGCAATTATAACAAATTCAAACCAAATTACAGCTTTTTTGTTCGCATAATTTTAAACGGTCTTTTATAATAATTAATACTTAATTGATAAATCTATTATGAACAAAAAGGTTGCTACCGCACGACTTTCAATTATTTCCAATACTTTTTTGATCATCATCAAGGCAGTTGTAGGATTGTTAAGCGGCTCCGTAAGTATTCTTTCCGAAGCCATCCATTCCACTATGGATCTGCTTGCATCTATTATTGCATTTTTTTCTGTTAAAATTTCTGATCGTAAACCGGATGAAAAACATCCTTACGGACATGGAAAATTTGAAAATATTTCAGGCGTTATTGAGGCTTTGCTGATTTTTGTTGCTGCAATATGGATCATCTATGAAGCTGTCGAGAAGATTCTTCTTAAATATGAAGTAAAAAACTTAGGGTGGGGATTTCTTGTTATGTTTATTTCCTCTGTCGTAAATTTTTTTATTTCACGGAGACTTTACAAAGTAGCTAAAGAAACCGATTCCATTGCATTAGAAGCAGATGCCCTTCATCTTAAAGTTGATGTATATACTTCACTTAGTGTTGCAATAGGTCTTTTCTTAATCTGGATTACAGGTTATTACATCCTTGACCCTATCTTTGCTATCCTTGTAGCCATGCTAATCCTTAGAGAATCCTATATTCTCTTAAAAACCGCTTACTCTCCGCTATTGGATGTAAAACTAGATGACGGAGAAATTGATATTATCAAAAAAGCAATCAGTGACAAGAACTTTGGATGTATTGCATTTCATCAATTGCGGACCAGAAAAGCAGGTCATTTGAAATATGTTGATCTTCACTTAGTAGTTCCACAGGATTATTCTGTCAAAGAATCACATGATATGTGTGATGCTATTGAAAAGGAAATTGAAAGGATGATCAACAATATCGAAGTTACCATTCATGTAGAACCATGTACAAAAAGTTGTGACGACTGCGAATCTTACAATGGAAAGACCATCCCGCAGGTGCGGGATTAATTAAAGCAACTGCCCTCTGACCATAAACCTCAAATCTGATCTCTTATTTAATCAATGGTAGCGCTTAAACCACGGTTTGATAATTCCATACCCATAGGTTCAAGTTCTGCATACGGAGCTGTTTTAATAGTGCATTTTCCTTTGGAATGAACTATCATAGCACACTGTTCTGCTTGCTCCGGCTCGTGTTTACATACTTCGATCAAGGATTGTATCACAAAATCAAAAGTATTGACATCATCGTTATGCAGGATAAGTTCCCTTGGCGATGATATAGATTCTTTACCTATATTTTTCGGAGATGTTTTTTGTTTTTCCATAACAATTTATGACTCAAATAACCTTACAAAAGTAATGAAAAATAAAGACATTTTAATAATTCTGTTTTTTTACATATTTAAGATTCAGAAGATTCATAGGATTGCTGGTGAGTCCCGAAATATTTTTCTGAAAGAACCTTAACACCTGATCATAATATAAGACAACTACCGGCGCTTCGTTCATAATGAACTTATTCATTTTTTGATAATACTCAAACCTGACAGAATCATTGGTTTCGTATTGAGAACTTTTATAAAGCTCATCATAAGCATTACTGAAAAAGTGTGTATAATTTGGGCCTCTGGGACAGAAATTTTTACTATAAAAAAGTGCAAGGTAGTTTTCGGCATCGGGATAATCTGCTATCCAGGACCCTCTGAAAAAGACAACTTTCGACTTTGCCACCATTTCACGCAATGTTGCCGGTGGATTTACATCAATTTTGATCTTTATACCAATCTCCGATAATTGATGTTGTATGTATTCGCAAAGGTCTATATATGACGATGTAGCGCTTAGCATTATTTCGGGAAGGCCTTCTCCATCAGGAAAACCGGCATCTGACAATAATTCTTTGGCACGTTGCGGGTTATAATCATAAGCCATCATTTTCGTAGAATCGAACGAAGGCATACCAACAGGAATAAAGCCATAAATTCCCGGAAAACCTATGTTGTTTCTTAAATACTTCATCATTTTTTTTCTATCAATGCCGTAATTGATGGCTTGCCTTACAGCTTTAAAACGCGTAGGGCTGTTTGCAAGAAGCGGCGATAATGAATCTACAAGGAAACCAAGGTATTCGGTATTAAGATAAGGTTGTGTAAGTAAGTTGACTTTGTTTTTGTATTTAGGATTTAACTGACCATTCCTCGTAAGCAGTTCATCTTTATAACTCGGATCTATACCAGACATAAAGTCGATATTCCCTTTCAGAAATTCAAGGAAAACAGATTGCTTGTCGGTAATAAATGTAATTGCTACAGCATCAAGATAAGGTAATCGCTGTTTTTCATCGGTTTCAAAATAATTTTCATTTTTTGCCAGCGTTAATTTTACGCCTTCTTTCCACATTTTTAATTTAAATGGGCCGGTACCTATGGGATGTTTTCTGAAATCCTTTCCGTAGTGTTCAACGATTTCTTTTGGCACTACTGAACAGTATTGCATAGTTAACAACCCGATAAAAGGCGGAAATGGTTTTTTCAAACCAATTAATAAAGTGGAATCATTTAATGCTTTAAAATTAAATTTATTATTACTTAATGAATCATTTACATTGTTAAATATCCATGCGCCAGGTGATGCAATTTTCGGATCGATTATCCTGTTAAAACTATATACAAAATCTGATGCCGTTACTTTTCTTCCTTTTCCGTTTTTGAAAGGTTCATCGTCGTGAAAAAGCACATCGTTCCTGAGATGAAAAGTATAAATAAGACCATTGTCGGAAATTTCCCAGCTTTTAGCGATACATGGAAGTACCTGAAGCTTTTCATTTAATTGAACTAATCCATTATATATCTGGTTTGTCGCCCATATACAGGCTTGATCCTTAGCATAAGCAGGATCCAGAGAAGAAATACCGGCTGTTTCATTGTATCGGAATACAGTTTTAGAATTATCTTTATTCTTATTCCCTGTGCAGGATATCAGCAGCAGAATACATAATAAAAGGGCGGAAAAAAGCGATTTACAATTTGTCATTCTGAACTCTGTGAAGAATCTTAATCTTGTAAACAGATGTCGCACCGCCAGCTGACTGATAGACATGACAATCGTGTAATAAAGTTTATTCAAAAAGCACAGGGTTTTTTACTTTACTTTTTATCAGGGCTAAATCTATTACCTCTATCATTTCTTTGATATATTGGAAACTCAGACCTTCTAGGTACACAGACTTAATATCCTCTATATCTTTCCTGTTCTCAACAGATAAAATAATGTTTTTAATATTAGCGCGCTTTGCGGCTAAAATCTTCTCTTTAATTCCACCCACCGGCAAAACCCTGCCGCGCAAAGTAATTTCTCCTGTCATTGCTACATCGTTTCTTACTTTCCGTTGTGTAAAAGCGGAAGCAAGTGAAGAAAACATTGTGATCCCTGCCGAAGGTCCGTCTTTGGGAGTAGCGCCTTCGGGCACATGAATATGCACATTCCATTTTTCGAAAACACTATCATTTATGCCAAGCTTGTCGGAATGTGATTTCAAGTATTCGAATGCCAGAGATGCCGATTCTTTCATAACATCACCGAGATTTCCTGTAAGTGTAAGATTGCCCTTACCGCGACTGACACTGGTTTCAACAAATAATACCTCCCCTCCTACTGCTGTCCAGGCAAGACCGGTTGCAATTCCAGGAATATCACCAACCAACATACCGTCTTTCTGAAAATGAGAAATACCAAGGATTTTTAAAAGATCATTCTTTGAAACACATTTCTCGTACTTTTCTTTCATAGCAATAAATCTTGCTTTATGCCGGATGATCTTTGCAATATTTTTTTCAAGCGTTCTCACACCGGATTCACGTGTATATTCATCAATAAGATTTTCAAGAATTTTTTTAGAGAAAGTTATCTGGTTATTTTCAACTCCATGCTCTTTAAGCTGCTTAGGGATGAGGTGCCTTTTGGCTATTTCAAATTTTTCTTCAAGAATATATCCGCTGATATCAATCACTTCCATCCTGTCGCGTAATGCGGGATGTACTGTGGCTAATGTATTTGCTGTTGCAATAAACATCACATTTGACAGATCGTAATCAACTTCCAGAAAATTATCATAAAAAGCGATGTTCTGTTCAGGATCGAGGACTTCAAGTAATGCAGCAGACGGATCACCACTATAATTATTCCCGCTAACTTTGTCAACTTCATCCAAAACAAAAACAGGGTTGGATGACTTCGCCTTTTTGATATTCTGGATAATGCGGCCCGGCATAGCACCTATGTATGTTTTACGGTGCCCCCTGATTTCCGCCTCATCTCTAAGTCCGCCAAGCGACATTCTAACATAATTTCTTCCCAATGCTCTTGCAATTGATTTGCCAAGCGATGTTTTACCGACCCCAGGAGGACCCACCAGGCAAAGGATTGGCGATTTCATATCACCTTTTAATTTAAGAACTGCCAAATGTTCAATAATCCTTTCTTTTACTTTTTCAAGCCCGAAATGGTCTTCATCAAGAATTTTTTGCACCTTGTTCAGATCGAAATTATCCTGTGTCTTTTCTCCCCACGGTAGTTCAACCATGACTTCAACATAATTCATCTGTATGGAATACTCGGCAGCAGCAGGATTCATGCGCTGCAACTTACTCAATTCCCTGTTAAAGACCTCTGCTATTTCGGGTTTCCATTTCTTTGCTGATGCTTTTTCTTTAAGAGAATTTATCTGTTGTTCATTTGGATTCCCGCCAAGTTCATCCTGGATGGTCCTTAATTGCTGATTTAACAGATAATCCCGCTGTTGCTTGTCAATATCAGTCTTTACTTTCGATTGAATCTGATTTTTAAGCTCAAGCATTTGGATTTCTTTAGTAAGATATGTAAGAACTAAGTTCGCTCTTTCAATAAGGTCGGAAATATCAAGCAATTTCTGTTTTTCTGCAACAGCAATATTCAGATTGGAAGAAACAAAATTTATTAAAAATGCAGGGCTTTCAATATTCTTAATAGCAAAAGCTGCTTCAGACGGAATATTCGGGGACAGTTTGATAATCTGTATTGCAAGGTCGCGAATAGATGAAATTAATGCTTCAAACCTATCATCTTTGACCGGCATTTTGGCATTTTCATAAGGTAAAACAGTTGCTTTGAAATACGGATCGGTTTGTACACATTCGTTTAAGCGAAATGGTTTTTTTCCCTGGATAATAACAGTAGAACTGCCATCAGGCATTTGTAATACCTTGAATATCCTGGCAATTGTACCGATAGAATTCAGATCAGTAAATGCAGGATCTTCAACGGAAACATCTTTTTGAGAAACCACCCCGATAACTTTTGTGTCTTTGTATGCATCGCGTAAAAGATTGATCGATTTGTCGCGGCTAACTGTTATTGGAATAACAACGCCGGGAAAAAGAACAGTATTGCGTAATGGCAATATCGGTAAAATATCGGGTAATGCCTCAGCATTCATCTGCTCCTCATCTTCGGGAGAAAGCAATGGAATAAATTCTGCGTCTTCGTCTATAATATTAGGAATATCAAATTTTTTTAATTCAAATAAAAAATCTTTCATTACAAAACTCCTTTCATGTCAAACTGTCAGAAAAAATAGTATTTTTTAAGAAAAACCACTAATGGGCATCTCAAAAAATCTTCAAATCAGAACGTCATTGCGAGGATTTATCCGAAGCAATCTCACTGATATAAACAGATTGCTTCATTCCATTACATTACGTTCGCAATGACGAAAAGGGTTTTTAGAGACGCCCCAATGTCAATGTGTATGCCAAATTACAAGAAGCGGTATTCGCGGGTTAATTCAAATATGTTCCGTAAAATATTTTTTTCTGTTTCATCAAAAATCATTTTCCTGCGTTCAAATATTTTTTCTGACACTTCAATTGCTTTATTGATATCAAAGGTAGAGAAGCCTGTTAATGAGCTGCCCCATGAAAAAGAAGGCACAAAATTTCGTTGATATCCATGTCCAAATATGTTTGCGCTTACACCAACGACAGTACCTGTATTAAACATGGTATTAATACCACATTTGCTGTGGTCGCCCATAATAAGACCGCAAAATTGGAGTCCGGTAAGTAAAAATTTCTTCTGTGGATAATTCCATAATTTCACTCCTGCATAATTATTTTTCAAGTTGGAATTATTGCTGTTAGCTCCAATATTGCACCATTCGCCAATTACAGAATTTCCCAAAAAGCCGTCGTGTGCTTTATTAGAAAAACCAAAGATAACAGAATTGTTCACTTCGCCGCCAACTTTTGAATAAGGTCCTATTGTAGTAGGTCCATATATTTTTGCTGACATTTTAAGGGTGGCATGCCCGCATAATGCAAATGGCCCGCGGACGACAGAGCCTTCCATTATTTCAGCCCCGCTGCCAATATAAATTGGGCCGTCAGTAGCATTAAGAACGACACATTCTACTTTTGCATCATTTTCAACAAATATCTGTTCAGGATTTATCAATGTATTCGTAGCGCTCAGATTTTTTGATTTTCTGTTTTTAGTTATAAGTTCGAAATCTTCCTGAATTGCCTGTGCATTTTTTGAAAAAATTTCCCACAAATTATTTATTTTAATATGCGGTTCATTTGTTTCAACATCTTCAATGTTTTCAGCATTTTCAAAGTTTTCGACATCTTTTTCATTCAAATTGATAGCAATCAGGTAATCTTCGTGTACGAGTGCCTGGTTGGATTTCAGCTTCTTTATAAGATTTACCAGCTTATCATTCGGACATATTGAGCCATTGATCAGGATGTTCTGTGCGCCTTTAATTATAGGATATTTGACACTAAGGTAATCTTCGGTAAGTAAAGATGTCTTCGCATTCAGGCGCTTTTCCCATTTTTCGCGAATAGTAAGTATTCCTATTCTGATATCAGCCACAGGTCTTGTAAATGTAAGAGGCAGAAGATCGTTCCGGTTTGGGTTATCAAAGAGGATGTAATTCATTTCGGTCATTTTAACTAAAAAAATATTTTCAATTATTATTATACGAAAAAAATCCCCCGAAAGTTCGGAGGATTTGAAATATTTACACTCTATTTGCTATTTTTTGGTTTCCGCATCTTTGGTCTCTGTATCTTTTTGGGTTTCCGTATTATCTTTTTCAAGGTGTTTTTTGTAACGGTTTCTGAATTTATCAACGCGACCTGCAGTGTCAACAAGTTTCATTTTACCGGTGTAAAAAGGATGAGAAGTATTAGATATTTCAACCTTTATAAGAGGATATTCCTTGCCATCTTCCCATACTATGGTGTCCTTTGTCTGCGCTGTAGAACGTGTAATAAATGTATAATCATTTGATATATCTTTGAATACAACAGGACTGTATTCCTTTGGGTGAATTTCTTTTTTCATTTTTCTTTCATTTTTA
>Ga0247841_10009000_pt1 | contig 14118 bp, 12 predicted proteins | sample LaCruzMarch2015__2_FD_192410 | JGI IMG/M metagenome (GOLD analysis project Ga0247841, IMG submission 192410) | Freshwater microbial communities from meromictic Lake La Cruz, Castile-La Mancha, Spain - LaCruzMarch2015_18m | ecosystem: Environmental > Aquatic > Freshwater > Lake | place: Spain...
CTACACCATCTCATCAGCTATTAGCACAGGTCTATCCAAGCGGACCCCATCCTAAGGAAATCGCCCTGTCGCAAGGCTACGAACAACACCAGACTGCCTGCCTGCCGGCGGGCGGACCATCCATGCATCGGTCGGTACCAGCGCAAGTCATAGGAATCTGTATCGGCGGCTGGCCTGAGGAAGTTCGGATAGTCCCCAGGTTTCTTGGATAACGTGAGGCATACTCTTCAAAAGGAACTCCTGATAGCTGCTGGTCGCCTGAACCGCCGCGCGATAATCCGCTCGGGACATGCCCATCACCGTTGTCAGCGCCGCCTCGAACACCTCCCCCTGGAATATCTGTCGGCATCTTTCACAGTTCACCCTGGACGTCAAGTGCCGCTTCAATAGGTCAGGCAGCATCCGCAGGATTGCCTGAAAGCACTTGGGAACACGATCCGGCCTATTGGAGGAGGCAAAGGTCAGCGACGTTTCCACCAATGCCAGGAAAATGGAGCTGGCGCCGCAGACGATCCCCTGGTTCTTGGCCTCGGCCTCGATCTGGCGCTGGCGTTCCAGGGCCCGGTTCGGTGCTTTCCTGGACTGGAACGTGCTGTGCACGACTTCGATTCTCGCCCCGTAGCGGCGACCGGTCTTGCCCAACGTGAGGACCGGTAGCAACACGAAGGTGGCTTGTGTCACGAGCAATAACAACGTGGGTAAGACCGCCGTGACCGTCTCCGGTTTGGCGTGCACTACCCGCAGCGCGGCCGACAGGAAAAGAACCATATCACTTACACCGCGATGGATATCCGCTGGAAGGACGAGGGCCATCTGCTCCTGCAGCGGCGTGTTCTGCTCCCACTGCCGCTGCAGTTCGGCATAGTAGTGCAGGAAGACTTGATAACGTTCTTGCCAGCCGGGTGGGAACGCGCACTGCCGAAGTCTTTGCAGGATGGTCGGCCCGAACCGGGGACGATAGGGAACGATGTGCATAAGCAGCAGACATAACCCCATGACGGCCTCTTTGACGCGAGCGGCGTCTTGCGCGTTCCCTTGATCCGCGGCGGCCAAGCGTTTGGCCAAGTCCAACAGCGCAGCGAATAGATCGGGGTACTTTGCCACGGAGACCATCGATTCGAGGTCCGGCAGGCCCAAACGCGTCAGCCCCCAGATGGATGCTTCACAGACGGTCTCGACGATATCGTCGAAGCACCTCGCGTCTGGTCTATCCATGTAGCCCAGCAGTTCCGCCCGGAGCGGGATCAATTGGGCGGGCTGTAAACCAATGCCCTGGGCGTGTATAGCCTCATGCATAAACGCAAGAGTCAAGTGGGTTTCTGGCAGGGACGATCTCTCAATCCATATCTGGTTGAGGGCGGGATGATAGACCGGCCGGATCCCGGCCATCGCCGGCCATTCATACCCACCCCACAGTCTGGGCGTCACCACCGCCCGATCCGATCGGTCTGGTCCCGATACAGTCTTGGCTGGCGGTATCATGGGGCGTGGCCTGTCATCAGAACGCTATTCTGGATCATCGCCACCTTCAGGTTTCCCTTTGCTGCCTCGGGCAGATGTACCTCGGGTGGGCTCCTTTTGCAGCTGCCATCTTGCATAATCGAGGACATCTTCCGCTAAAGCGACTCTCCTTGATATGGGAATCCGCCCGTCCACGAATATCTCCAGGAGCGATCGGAGCCGGTCGCCCATTCGGAATTCGTCTTCCTGCGACCGGGGCAGACGCGTTTTCCGTTTTGTCCCGGCCTTCTGCTCCCCCGCTTGACGGCCTTCCGGAGCGGTGTACATGTAACCTGCGGTTACGAGTTGGAGCCACCGTGTCTCTCTCTTTTGCTGCGGTGTGGCCCCGCGTTCGGATAGAACCGCTGACAGACGCTTGTACACCTCTGTGATCTTCTCGCGACCCAACGGACTGTTTGCCGGCAAAGCAAGCAAATCCTCCAATGCCGCCAGCACGGGGGACCTCGGGACCGGGCTTGTTGGGTTCGGCGGCACGCGATCGCCGAGGGCCGCCGCGACCTGCTGACTTTCCGCATCAGACAAGCCCAGAGCCGCCACGATGGCGGTCAGCTTTTGACGACTTGGGTTACGCCGTCGCCCCGTCTCGAGCATCGCGACATACGCCCGGTTCACCCCGATCCGCTCGGCCAGGTCCTCCTGGCTCAGGCCTGCCTTGAGACGATGATCCCGCAGTAGTTCTGCAAAGGTACTGGCCATTTCCGATACTTCCACGAAAAACCGTCAATCCAACCTCACTTGATCCTACGCCGACAGCCGATTTGAGACAAGAAAAAAATTCTCTGGGAGGCACAATAATATGGCTTGACAAGATAGTATCTTGTGGTTACTCTGTCAGTGGGTTTCGACATGAAGCTACACAAATCGAGTGTGGCTGGCTTCGCGGTGAAGTCCTGGTGGGCCAGCGCGATCTCGGGGCGATGCCCCGAGCGGCTGGGCGGGTGCAAGCACAGATCCGTCAGTTCCGTAAGCAGACCAGCTCACAAGGGCCCCGCAGATCAAGGCAGACTACGATGCGGATATGCGGCAGCAGGCGTTCTTGCTCCGACGAGAAGCCCAAGCGAAGTCGCGCGAATTTTAGCGAACGGGCGCGAAATCCGGTGGGCATTATAGAAAGACGTAGGCTGTTCCGGTAGTGCTTGGGGCCGGGACAACGGCTCAAGGTCAACCTGCGGTGGAGAACCGGCAAGAGCCGGTGACAATGAACCGGCCTTCACCCAAAGCGGCGTTATCGGTAACCGATAGACCGGGAATCCACAGGACGGACAACAATATGGAAAGAGGCGACACAAACAGCCAGGAACGCAACGGCATGCACAGCGGGCAAAGCACACCCGGGCCGCTGACGCCCGCGTTGGCTATCGACCAGGTCGAAGTGTGTGAGCTACCCCTCAGCGCGATCAGCATCGGGGAGTTCTGCCGCCGGCGCAGCTACGACGATCTCGACAGCCTGGTCAGGTCTATCGAGAAGAACGGCCTGCTTCAGCCGGTGACGGTCACGGCCGATGCCGACGGCCGCTACACGCTGGTTTGCGGGTCCCGGCGTTACAAGGCCCACGAGCAACTCGGCCGGCGGACGATTGCCTCCCGGGTGATCAGCGTGACTCCTGCGAAAGCGGCGGTGCTCTCCATCTCCGAAAATGTGGACCGAGAGGATATGCACCCGGTGGAGCTGGCCAGGCACATCAAGTTTGCCATGAAGACGTTCGGCTACACCGAGCAAGAAATCGCCGACAATATCGGTTGGAGTCAGAGCACCGTGAGCGCGCTGGTGGGCATCCTGAGGCTGGGCGAGGACATAATCGAGAAGATCGGCACAGCGTCCGAAAGCCCGTTCAAACGCACCCATGCCGAAATCCTGGCCGAACTCGTCCGGTCCACGCGGGTAAACCGCCAAGTCGAGGCACAGCAGCTTTTCAAGAAGACCGTCAAACACGCCTTGGGAACCAAAGAGCTCAAAGCACTGGTTCAACTTTTCAAGACAGGCGGTTTCAGGCGTCTGCCCGAGGCGATCAAGGGGCCCCTTTTGCATGAGAAGGGCATGACGTCCCAGATGGCGATGCTGTATCTGGAGCCGGCCAAGGTCGTCGAGGGCGACGGAAAGGAGGCAGAACGCTGGCGCCACAACGCCGAGCGACTCGATCGGAAATGGCTCCAGCAGCACATCATTAAGGCCGCCAAGGCCGGCTGGTCCTTCGAGAAGACCAAGCAGGGATTGCTGGAGGTCCTCCAAGGACAATCGGCACAATCATCGGAGATCAAATCGGGTTGGCAGAAACTAGTCGCGGACATTTCGACCCTTCGGGACCGGCTGGATATTTGCCGCCACGAGATCCCAAGTCGTGCCAAATCACATCCTGTGGAACTGCAATGCCAGTGCTACGAAATCCAGAACCTGCAGAGTCAGTTGAACAATTTCGTGGGAGCTACGCAGAACGCCCTCGGTGAAAGTCCGGTCGCGCAGAATATAGAAGAAAGGAGTGAGAGCCATGATTCCACTAATTGAGGTGCGGGAACAGTCGTTCTCCAAAATGGAAGAGCTTCGCGATGCAATTGCCGGTCAAGACCGAAAGGTCTATGACGTGCCGCTTCGTGACGTCTCGCTGAGTGAGGATGGCGTGCTGCACGCCGGGGGCTTTGCGGGACCACTGACAAGAGCGGCGCTCTGCGGCCTGGTCAGCACCGAGGATGCTCCTCCGGCCTTTGTGGTCGATCACTGTCCGGAAGACCTTCTGGTGACGATTGTGGAACGTCTGGCATGCGAGCGGAACATATCGGTCCTCGTTCAGACTGTCAACGGGGTGGCGACGGGCGTCATGCCATCGGATCGGCACCCGATACGGTACGATGTGCTCATGGATCGGTTAGGTGTCGACCGTCCTATCGAAGAGGCCACACTGAGCGCCGATTGCCTTCGCCTAACGGCCACCATGGACCAACCCAGGGAATTGTTGCCCAACGACTCTTTCAGCTCGGGCTGGGAATTGACAACCAGTGAGAACGGTTGGCGTTCGACGAGGGTCGTGCGGCGAGTCGTGCGGCTGGTGTGCACAAATGGTCTGATGGGCTTCGACGAGGCCGCGGTCTTCGAGAGGAAGTACAACAGCCGAGAGCCGGTTCTGACGTCCCTGCAGGAGCTGGCACATGCACTCGAAAATGCTGTGCAACGGGCTCAATTGCAGCCAGCAGTGCAGTGGGCGGCCGACACGCTGATCGGTGATGAGTACACGCTGGTTATGAGCTACCTCGCACGCCGGTTGGGAGGCGAGGTAACCAAGCTGGAGTTGGGCGACGTGCGGGCCGACGCCTCCTGGTACGAACTGATGAATGCGCTAACGGCTGCGGCCCGGCTGCACAGCTTGGAGCTCTGCCGCCGCTACGAAATTGAGGGCGGGATGCTGATGCACTGGTTCTTGCGACGCGGGCGGACTCGTCCCCCGTGGCGCCGTGCGACGTGCGATGGGTGCGTGAACTGGAACACGGGCTCCGAAGCCGTCCAGCAGGACATAGGCCGGTCCCCCGAGGACACCCAGTTGTCGCTGTTCGATTGACATAAGAACAAAAGTGTAGCGGAAAAACCAAACGTAATCATGGATGCCGCCGGCGGCGACGGCGGAGGCAAAGCGGGCTGGCGCGTAGCTGCAGCCGAGTCCCTGCCCGCATCCCGCCCCAAGGCGGTGCAGCCGGTTCCCATCCTGGTACGCGACCCACATCACCTCGTCAACAGCGGCCACCAGGAGGCTGAGCCAGAAATCCCTGGTAAATCACGAACAAGTCACGATCAAGTCAAAGTCGTGCAGTACAACGAGGCGCATGGCTCCGTGATCTCGAAGAATGGACCGTCGGCCGGCCCGGTGGCGGCCGACAGCAGGTAACACGTGCGGCTCATCCTCGAAAAGGAGATTAGAAATGGTCAAGCGGATCTTCGAAGCCGTTGAAGGGATGTGTCAAGCGATCACCTACCTGCTCATTCTGTTTACGGGTCTGGTGATTACAGGCCTTGCCGCCTACACCATTTTGTTTTTGGCCATCAGGCTAGGACAATTTTTGTGGGTTGCGCTTTTTGTGGAAAAATGGCTATGAAACACAGTTTTGCAACATTCTGGCAATGGTTCACGCGCCGCTCGGCCCCCAGCGTAGCGCCGCCGGCGGTTCCCTGCGTTCCGCCGAACCCCACGGGGCCGTCCGGGTGGTCCAGCAGCGGCTTACCGGTGCAGCCGCTCGAACGCAATGTTGAAGTCCATGCCATCAGCGGCTTGCAGAACGAGCTGAGCCAAGTGGAGCGCCGCTACCGCAGCGCCGATGGCGAGATGATCCGGTATTACGAGGACCGCAGGAGCCTCGTCGCTGGTTGCGGGCACGCGGTGACACCATTAGAGGGCGACCCCGAGAAGCATGCACGTCACCGCGGGATTGCGGGTCTGTGTGCGTATTGCCTCCGTGAATACCAAGGCCTCGTCGCGAAAGGCCAGATGGATCCCTTGGAAGCCGAAAGGCTTTCGCTCGTCTGCGCGGATTGTGCCCAGATGAGCACTTCGGGGCACCTATGTTGTCCCCGGCATCGCAAGGTGGTCGTCATGCCGGATGGGGCTATCCAGTATATCGATCCCGACACGGCCAAGAGCATGGCCCGCCAGAACACGATCGCCAAGGCATTGAATGTCGTCACGTGGCTGCTGGCTGAGCCCCAAAACCCTCAGGAGCAGAAGACCACCGAGCAGGAGTAGTACCATGCAATCATTCCGATACATGCAGATTGTGTTGCTGGCCGCCATTGTCTCCCTACCGTCGCTGCCCTCGGCGTCCGCAGATCAAGGCAAGAGCCTTTGTTCGACGAACCACTCCTTGCTTACCCTTTTGGAGGTATCTGCCATGCACCAAAACCAGGATCCCTCCCCGATGCATCACTATGCGTTCGGCCAGGGACCACGTCGATTCACACCGCCGGTGCCGGACAAAGAGCGTCTGGCACTCGAAGATGAATTGCGGCAACGAAACAAGCTGTACGATGCGGACGCCCAATGGTACCTCGATGGCGTTGAGCATTGGAGCGAAGCCGATCGACAGTGGGCGATCGGAAAACTCCAAGAGATCCTCGCCGACGACCGTACCGAGGACATGAGGGCCGGCGATTCCTTTCGCCCCCTCGCCCCAGTGCAGCTTCTAGCCGCCGGTGACCTGCACCTGCTCGATCAGGTGGACGGCGTCCCCTGGAAGATCCCCTGGGCCGCACTGCCGCGCGGCATGCTGGTGACTGGGCCGCAAGGCGCAGGCAAAACCCGCTATATAATCTGGCTCTGCCAGCAGCTCAATGCCGCCAACCCGCCGATTCCTTGGTTCTTGATCGACCCCAAGTTGGAGTTCAAGAATTGGGCGGGCCATTTGGGTGCCCTCTACATCGATGCCGAGTGTCCTGACGTCAGCATCGATCTGTCGCCTCCGCCCGGCTTGACCTACGAGACCTTCCTGCCTTCCTTAGTGCCGCAACTCGGTGAAATTCTCGGGGTCATCTATGGGACGGACATCCTCCAGCGGGCCGCCCAGATCTGCATCGAACTGCGGCATCGGTACGTGAGTCAAGCCAACTGTGCCACGCAGCTCTGTCTGGAGGACCTGTACCGCGCCGTCCCCTTGGTCGAGGGGGCCTCGAGCTGGCGGCGTGCCGGTTACAAAGACGCGGTGCTCACGGGTCTCAGTCGGATTCTTGCGGGCAGCGGGAACCTGTTCAAATGCCGTAAAGGGATCGATCTGAACAAGCTGTTGGAGCGGAACGTGGTGCTCGGTACACGGTCGGTCACCGATGATTTCGCGACTCAGTTCCTGGCCTTCTACCTCCTGTGGCGCTTACATGAGTCGGGGCGGTACCTGCCGCCTACCGAGCGCCCCCAGAGCGTTCTGATCATTGACGACGCCAGCCGGTACATTGGCGCGAGAGATTCCGGCGGCCATAGGGGCCTATCGAGTCTCGGTTCCGTACTTACGACACTTCGATCCAGCGGCCGTTGTTTTGTGGCCGTTACACAGGTGCCGTCCCTGATCGATCCGGGCGTGTGCGCGTTGCTGCACACGATCGTCAATGTCGGCGGGCTGCATCATACCGCCGATACTCAATTGCTCGCCCGGATGATGGGCTTGCGCGAGCCCCAGCGCGAGGCCTTGATGTCTTTGGGCCGCCGGGAGGCGGTGGCCCTGTCCGGCGGGTCCGCCTGGCCCCATCCTGTTCACGGCTACGTTCCGGAGGTCCCGGACCCCACGTACGCGGCCCCCGCACAAGCGGTGGGCATTCCCGAACTCAAGACCGAGCCCTATGAGAATCTCTTCGACTTGGTCAATACCCGTCGACCTTCTCCGAATCACCCCCAGGTAGTCCGTACGCCGCCTGTGCCCTCACCCGCGCCCGCCGCCGCGCCGGCCAGCAGCGGCTCTGCGCAGGGCTTGACGGCTCCGGAGCAGATCCTTGCTCTGGATATCGTCACCTTCCTGACCTCAACCCTGCGCCAGCGTCAGGAACGGCTGGGCCAGTCGGCGCGGCAGTTGGAGAGTACCAAGGCCAGCCTGCTGAACAAAGGATTGATCAAGGAGGTGTGGCTGGGGAAAAGCCTCATGTTGGCACCCATGGAGTCGCTCTACAAAGTGCTCGGCGTGGCCTGCCCCTACCAGCGTAACGCCTCTGAGGTCCATTCCTACCTCGTGCTCCTGGCGGCCAAGCTGCTCGAATCCGACCCCCTGGTCAAACACGTCAAGACCGAGGTCTCATTCGGCGATTCCAGCGCCACGGTCGATCTCGTGGTCTATCGCAAGGATGGAGATCGTCAGGCCTATGAGGTCGTCAACAGAAACACCACGAACGTACCCGCTCTGGCCGCGCGGCTACAAGGCAAGGGTTTCGCGCAGATCTGCTTCCTGGCGACCGAGTTCAGTGTCAAGGAGCGGGTGTGGGCCACCCTGCGAAACGCCGGCTTTGGCAGCGATTTTCTGGCCACGATTCACTGCGATATCTTCGGCACGCTGCTGCGGGGCCAGCCGGACCGGAGGGCGAGCTGATGAACCAGATCAGCTTCAAACGAGTTGCACTATTGGCGATGGCCGTGCTGGCGTTGTCCCGGACCGGCCGAATCCTGGAGTTCCTCAAAGGACTCGACCTCGGCGGCATCCTGACGATCGAACCGCTGCGCCGCTCGCCGGAGGAAGGCCGTTTTCTTGTGACCATCGCCTTGTGCGCGTTGGTCTTTGTCGTCCTGTATTCCCTGCTCCAAAAAAGAAAGTGAGGTGTCGTATGTTACGAAAGAACCTTCCCGAACATTCTGCCGACGAGGCGGAAGTCCTGCACGGCGGGCCCGATGCGGGTGGCGACGGTCAGGCGAATGCCGCCGTCTCCCCACCCGGGCCCGCCGAAACGGATCCCAACGAGAAGAAGCGATCTTGGCTGATCGAGTTCATGCGCACCGCCTTGGACCAGCAGATCGCCCGGATCAAGGCCTTGCTGGACGAGCATCGCCCGCCGGACAGCGCGCCCTATCTTCAGATCGTCGCGGAATGCCAGAAGGAGGCGGCGACCTTTGCCAACCACGCGGTCGAACGCCACGCGCTGCGCCCAGCGATCGAAACCGTCGATTTTCTGGCCGGCCAGATCCGGCAACTGCACGAGCAGGCCGCCTCCCTGGCTGCAGGCCAGACGCACTGCCCGTTGTTCCAGCCCGTGCTCGACGCCATCGTCGAGGCGACCAAGATGGCCCAGGCCAAGTGTGAGTATCTCGACATGGAGACCATCAGCCCCCAGCCACTGGATGACCTGGACCCTGAGAAACATGAGATTCGCCAGGCTGTCCCCACGGACGACGCCGGCAAGCACCGACACGTGGAACGTACCTTGATTCCCGGCCTGATCTATCGCGGCACGGTGCTGCGACGGGCCAAAGTATCCGTCTACCGTCACGCGTAAAAATCGTGACACGAAAGGAGAAAACAATGACAACGAGTGCAAACACGAATGAGTTCTACCTGGGTATCGATTTGGGCACGACGACCACGCAGTGCGCGGTCCTCGATGCCACGGGCAACGCGAAGATCCTGCCCAACCTGGATGGTGACCTGATCACGCCCTCGATCGTCTCCGTCGCCAACCCCCAGCCGGTGGTGGGACGGGCGGCCAAACAGGACAAGTTCCTCGACCCTGAACGAGTGGCCGAGCTCTTCAAACGGCACATGCACGAGGAATCGGCGCCGGCGCTCGTCACAGCGGCCGACGGCACGGACTACACCCCTGTGACGCTCTCGGCCGAGACGCTGCACTACATGAAGGAAAGCGCCGAACGGCTCCTGGGCGGCAAAATCGACAAGACCGTCATCGGAGTTCCCGCCTACTTCCAGGAGCCCGCCCGCCGCGCCACCAAGGAGGCCGGGCTGATCGCCGGCTTCACGGAGGTTCACATCGTAGACGAGCCGACACTCGCGGCCACCTTCTACGGCTTGGCCAAGGGCAAGACCGCGAAGATCGCGGTCTTCGACTACGGCGGCGGGACTTTCGATATCAGCATCATGGAAGTGAAGGAAGGCGGGCGGATCGACCCCATCGCAGTCGACGGCGACCCGGAGTGCGGCGGCAGCAATATCGATGAAGCGATCTTCCAGCGCGTGCGGCAATTCGTGGCGGATAGAGGCGGGGAGCTGAGCCCCGAAAAAGACCTCGCGGAATGGCTGGAGGTCCTGGATCGATGCAAGGAGGGCAAAGAGGCCCTGGCCCGCCGGGACGCCGCCATAATTCCCCTGCGGATCCGCGAGGAGCGAACCTCGACGGAACTTACCTATGATCAACTGAGGGAGCTGTGTGAAGACATCATCGAGACGCTGCGGCAATGCTGCAAAAGGGCTCTGGCGAAGGCCAAGCTCGAGCCCTCCCAAATCGACACGATAGTCTTGGTGGGCGGGAGCACCCGCCTGCGCTTCATCCCGGAACTGGTACACGAGATCTTCGGCAAAGACCCGGTAACCGACGCCGATCCAGACCTGACCGTCGCAAAGGGCGCCGCGATCGTCGCGGCGGCCTGTTTCGGCAAGCCCGGTCAGACGATCGTCGTCGAGGGCAGGAAGTATCTGGCCAGCGCGGTCCGGCCCCAAACGACGATCGCGCCAAGAGACCTCTGTGTCGCCGCCGTCACACAGAAAGACCAGGGCAACCGTGAGGAATGCAACGTCGCCATCATCCCCGCCGGGTCCAAGCTGCCGTATGAAGCGAAGGAATGCTTCACCCCGGTGGAGTCCCGGACTCAGGCGGTCCGTGTGAAACTCTACGACGGCCACGCCGGCGAACTGTCCAAGAACTGCACGCCCTTGCAGGAAGTCGAAGTCGAGGTGCAGCCCACCGATGAGGCCAACAACGAGGACCGGATCGAGTTCACGATCCATATGGATGACGAGGGCCTCGTTCGCATCGAAGTCCGTGACCGGCTGCGTAACCGGCCCGTACCGATCAAGCTCAAGTTCGATACGGGGCTCTCGGACAGCGCCCTGGAGGAGGCCCGGGAGCAGCTTCTGGCCCGGCACAGTCCGGCGGGTGTGTAACTCTCGAAGTAGTAACTGGATCGTATAGGAATTTGCTTTTGTGGATAAGAGGTGAGTTGCCTGGCTCGTGGATAGTGTGGCGGGGAGATCTCAGCCTTGAGCGGGCGCGTCAGGAGGTCCCAGAGAGTGCTTTGTGGGGACGCGCGGGTCGCAGCAGAAGCTGCCGGCGCAGTTTGGACACTCCAGGATAGGACAATTTCCGGGGCCATCCGGGGGGAAGGCATCGACAACGATCTCTTCGACCCAGTCGGTGTGGTTACAGGAACGACAGCGGTATCTGTACCATTCGCTGGGTCCGGTCCACGGCCCGTCCCTCGGGTCTTGTCGGTTCTGTGCATGGTTCGTCATGGGGCATCTCCGTGAAGAGCCTGAACTCCTGGAGGATACCGTACCGGGGATGATAGATCAATTCCAGTTGCATGGTATCGCCACACTTCGGGCAGGTCCGCGGGTCCTTGCCGAAGGATTTCTCGAACCGTGGTGCAAACGGCGATCGGGGAAGCACTCGGAAGCCACGGGGATCGACGGGGGGTGTGTGGGTTTTCAAGAGAGCGGTCAGAGCTTCTCGGTTCCTGGCATAACAGGCGTTGGCGTGCAACCCGTAATACCGGATTCGCTGGAATCCTTTGGGCAGGATATGCTGGACCATGCGTCCGAGGAAGGTCAAGACCGGTACGGTCTCATGTTGGATGGTCTCGGTCTTGTGGTCTCGATACCAGTAGCTGACCGTCTGGTCATCATAGCGTTCGATGCGTCGGACGGAGATCGGCGGGGAGGTGACATACTTGGCGAGATACTCGGCGAGCCCTTTTCCCCCGGCGGGCACCTCTCCTTTCTGCAGGAAAGCGACGAAACCCTTGGGGTAGTCTTTCCAGCCCTGGTCGATTTGGGCTTGGATGGTGGGCGGGTCCACCTTTTCCGCGAGCAGGGTCAACAAATGGTACTGCCATTTGCGGTGCATGAGTTCGTACGGGATATAGGAGACGGGTTTCCATCGGCCTTGGGGATCGACTCCCCCGGCCGTGAACAGGATGTGCAGATGGGGGTTGTATCGACCGGATCGGCCACTGGTTTGCAGGACGATAATGGTCCCGATGGTCAGTGAGGTCCGGGTACAGGTCTGGAGAATGTCGAGGAGGCAGTTGTTCCCGGTTTGCATGAGGCAGTTGAGCAGATCGGGGTTTCGGTAGAAGTAGCCCCGGAGGAAATCCGGCACGGTGAAGACTTCATGTCGGTAGGTGACTTGCGGGATCAGTCGTCGGCCGATGAAATCCGCCCAGCGGTCCGCATACACCTTGGCACAGGATAGGCAGAAGCAAGACTTGCAGGTGAAGGCGATTCGGCGGGATTCTCCACAGGAGCAGCAGCGATACTGGACAAATCCCATTTTCTCCGGATCGCCGCAATCGAGCATCTTCTGGATGACCTGGTCATACTGGTCACCGTCATAGCGTGGATAGGCCTCTTTGAATGGGGACCAGTGATCCCGGAAGATCTTCTTGAATGTAGCCTTATCGATCCCTTCCATGGTGATCCGCAGACACCGTCACGGACCACCATAACGTATCAGGGACAACCGTTCCAGGGGGATCTCGAAGTCAGGTCACCCCGGATCTATCGGGGCCGACCGATGAGACCGCAATCTCTGAAGCGGCGAAGCAAAGTCCCCGGCGCAGCCGGGATAAGTTCATGTGGTATCCATAGGCGATCTGCGACTTGGCTTAGGACTCTAACCAGATCCTCGTACGCATCTCTATGATAGCGGTAAAGCCCGAGGAGTACATTGCTATCCAGGATGAACACGCATTCAGCCCATAGTTGCCTGAACTGGTTTTCACTTGGTCGATAGTATGCGTCTAGACTCTTCCGCATGATACATTTCACCTTAGAGGGGACAACCGGGGACGGTCACCTATTGACGCATTCGTTTGTCCCCTGTTCCCCTCGTCATTTGGACTGTTCCGTTCATCCCACACATCTCGACCCTACCACCTCTGCCGGACCCACGAGGGGCCGGGACTCTCACTAACCACAGTTTTGTCAAAGCGTTTCGCTGGCGACTATTATGGCGGATACAGGCGGCAGAAACAAGAGAAAACGACCGTGACAGGGCACGCGTGGGTTAAGAACCCACCCTACAGGACTACCGCGGCGCAAGGGAGTTCAGGGGGTGTGCCCCTTCGATTCCCGGGATCTACTTCCCCGGGATCGCCAGCAGACTCCGTTGCGTCGGCAGATACAGCACGCCGTCCGCCGCCGTCGGGGTGATCGGCGGCGTCTTCCACCGCGTTCTCGACAGCACCTCCAGCTTTCGCCCGGCTCTCAGGGTCCAGAGAATGCTGGACTCCGTACTGACGTACACCTTGCCGTCCGCCACCAGCGGCGAGGCGCACCACGTTTTGGCGCCGAGCGGATGCACCCAGCACCGCTCGCCCGTGGCCGCATCGAAGCAGTGGGCGTTGCCCGTCAAGTCCACAATGTAGAGCAACCCGTCCGCAAGGGCCGGCGTCGCCAGGGTTCGCTCCACCAGGGTCGAATCCCACACCTTCTTTCCCGTCGCGGCGTCCACGCACGAGAGACAACCCTGCCCCACACCATACAACGGGCTCTGGCCAATCGCCACGTACACGCGGCCACCGCCGAACACCGGCGTGCCGATGATTTCGCTCGGCCCATCCGTGCGAAGCTTCCTGTCGGTCGAGTGCGGCACGGGCATGCCGTCGCGCATCCGGTACCCCGGCGGATTGCCGTCGTACGACCAGACCTTCTTCAAGGGCTGCACACCGCCGTCGTGCGACAAGGACGGCAACTCAAACGCGTACAAGATCCCGTCGCCGCCGCCGAAGAAGACCAGCGTGCGTCCGTCGACCACGCCCGCGCTGGGCGACGACCAGTTGCAGTGGAGCAACCTTTCGCCCAGCCGTTCCTCATCGCGCGCCACCAGACGGCCTGTCTCCTTGTCGAGGGCGACCAGCGTCGGCGCCAGGGGCGCCGGCACCTTGTCGTGGTGGTCGTCCAGCCCGTTGGACGTGCAGGCAA
>Ga0247841_10009001_pt1 | contig 14117 bp, 17 predicted proteins | sample LaCruzMarch2015__2_FD_192410 | JGI IMG/M metagenome (GOLD analysis project Ga0247841, IMG submission 192410) | Freshwater microbial communities from meromictic Lake La Cruz, Castile-La Mancha, Spain - LaCruzMarch2015_18m | ecosystem: Environmental > Aquatic > Freshwater > Lake | place: Spain...
AAACTTTCTCTAGACTCTTTTGCAAATGGATTCATTGTCTGCATATTATTGAATAAGGCCGGAGTGTCATTCTTTATGATGTCAACAATATTCATCAAATCATCAAAAGTTTTTGTTGACATTTCAACTCTCTGAAGACTAATTTTCTTTGCGACTTGTCCAATAAAATGAGTAAGCGCTTGAGAGGATGCCATTTGCTTGTCATGTTCTTCTGCTGTTGTGATTATAACTTTTAATCCAATATTTTCGCAGAAATCAACAACAGATTGGAAGGTTTTTTGTTTTGCTCTCACGTTTACCAGAGCAATTCTCATTCCCCGGACAAAAGTGGGAGCAGATTGAGGTCCGAAAAGAGGATGTGTCCCAATAATTTCTACATTTTCTGACAATATTCTTTTCATTACTTCACATGCGAACATTTTTAGTGAACAAACATCAAGAACAATTGTTCCGGGCTGCATCTTGTCTTTGATCTTTTCAAGAGTTTTCTCTAACACTTCCATGGGCACTGCCAAGATAATTATTTCAGATTTGCAAACTTCTTCTAGGGAGACAAATTTTGCCCCAATCTCTTCTGCTTCTTTGGTCTTATCAGTTATATCTGAAACTATCAGTTCTACTGACTTAATTAGATGTTTAGCAGCAAACTTGCCAAAGTTTCCGAATCCGATTATACCTATCTTGTTATTTATTCTCATATTATCTCCAAATTGCCGCAGCAATACCTCCGATGATTATTATTGCAAATGGGATTTTTTCATTTATATGCCAACCCATGATAATCAAGCCAATTGTTAAAATTGCAATACCTCCAATTATTTTAAAAATATTAAAATTAAGAAACGAAAGCGCCCTAGCTCCGAAACCTGCTGCTAAAATTACGAGCATTGTGGCAATTATTCCTGCTAAAAACGCAGCTAACATTCTATGCTTCAGTTCTCCTTCAAAATTAATAGCTGTAATTATTGCTCCCGGCCCTGCTATAAAAAGAATAGCATTTGTAAAAGCATTTTCTATAGTAAAAAGTCCTGAAAGACTGGCTATTGAAATAGCTCCTGTTAAAGCTCCCATTCCCAAGATCATAGCAAGTCTGGTTGTATTCTTGCTAATCATTTTTTTATTTGTTTTGGATTTGTTTTCCATATTAACATGTTAAAAACACCTATCTTAATATACATTGTTGTAGAATATTCAAATAATAAGCGAAAAGTATATAAATAGTTGAATATTATACAGTTTATCCATAAAATGAAGCAATCATTAGAACCTATGCAATCAGAAGATTATTCTGAAAAAATAGAAAAAGCAAGAAAGTTGTACCAATTGTTTAATAATATAACATTTGGTAATGAAGAAGATTCTGCGGAATCCAGGGAAATTCTTAAACAAATAACATGAAAGACATAAAAATGAATCTAAAGCGAGAAATTAAGGCAATTAAAGAAAGAAATACGCGAGTAGAGATTGATAAAGCTTGGGAGACAAGTTGGACAAGAAGAATGATTATCGTTATTCTTACTTATCTTGTTATTGTAATTTTCTTTTATTTTGCAGGTCTTCCCAAACCCTTCATTAATTCTATTGTTCCTGCCTTGGCTTTTATTCTATCAACATCATCTTTGCCAATTTTTAAGAAAATTTGGGAAGGAAAAAGTAAAAAATGAAAGACATAAAACCAAGACTCATAGAACTCTTTAAAGAAGGAAATTGCACTCCCCAAATATCAGTTATAGCAAAAAAGCTTAAAGAACCAGGTACGACAATACACTATAATGTCAAACGACTTGAAGAAGAAGGCGCAATTAGGGCATACAAGGCAGTATTTGATTACAAAAAAATAAATGAAGGACATTGCACCTATATTTTTATTAATCTTTCTCAAGAAAATTATGCAGATCCTGAAAAGATAGCAAAAGAAATAGCAAAGGACACGAGGGTAGAAAGCGTGGATATTGTTACAGGAGATTATGAACTTATTATAAAATTAAGAACAAAAGATATTGATGAATATTATTCTTGGATAAAAGATTCTGTTAAGATATTCAGTTTTTCTAAAACAACTTCTGTATCTTCTCTTCATCAGGTGAAGTCAGAGTTTGTTAAGATGGAGTAAAAATAAATTAATCTTTTTGATGGAAAGCTTCGCTAGCTTTCTTAAATCTTTGAAGAGTATTCGAAACTTTTTGATAATCAAAATCAGCAGGCAGGTTAGTGTATGACATTAATACTGCTTGCTCTCTTGTAAGATAATCAACAACATCGCAAAATTCATGTGCTTTTTTGTCTATATGCATTATCTTACTCTGAAAATCAGAAAGTTCCATCAGTTGTCTCTTTGTTTGTTCATCGTCATGCTTCTGAGAGTTGTATAACGGAACACCATGATTCAAACATCCCCCGATTACTCCAAGTCCCAATGTGACAACAGCTAATGGCGCAACCATATATTTTCCTAAAAATCTTGAAGCCCAACTTACTTGATATATTTGTTTTTTTACTGATAGTTTTGCTTTTTCAACTGGTTTTAACTTCCTCATATTTTTATCTGTTTGTGTATAACTTTGCAAAAAAGAATTTACCAGATTTAAATAAGTACCATCAACAACATTCAATATTGCACGAACAGGTTTTAGACGTTCATCCAAATCTTCTGCCCGAGTCATTCCCTCAGATAAAACAAATCCGTACTCTTTATCTTTAGATCTTTCAAGCAAAACATGTTTATGTCCGTGCTCAGAAGCATTTCTTAAAACATTGACAAGAGCTGTCCCCCTAGAAATTTCGCTAAATCCCGCAATAATTTTTTCAACTTCAATGTTGCCGAGATTAGCAATTTGAGATATTTTCTTTAAGTTGTAAGCTTCCCCAAAAGCGGTAGCTATATCTTTTCCTGAACTAGCTATGTCTTGTTCTCTTTTCAATATTTCTTCTTCGGAGATATAAGCTGCCTGCAAAAATCGATTTAAATTATCATATAGTCCTTTCGCAGAACTAAAAGCCTTTCCCGTAGATGCAGAAATACTATGCTTTATTGTCCCTTCAAATGGCTTTGCAAATGTTGGAACAAATGAATAGAAAATATCTTTAAATTCTGCACTTCTTGCAGAAACTATCATTTCTTTAGCCTCTGCACGCATACCTTCTATAAAGTAAACTAAATGTTTTTTCCTAGTTTCACTAGTTTCAGAACGGGCTTTGATTTCATCTAAAATCCCTTCAAGTTTTGCTATCTGTGCTTCGCGATCCATGTTATTCTCAATTGTTTAGAGTTTTTAAATCTTGTTATTTGTCACTATTAATTAGGGGCGACGTTTGAATATTTTATGAATGGAGCATAAGAATAAAAAATAATAATAAGGTTAATATAAAAGCAAACAAATTTAGAACGACATTTTTTCTTAGATACTTTCTACTTCCTCAAAGATTCTTCAAAGACTTCACGCTCTTTCTGATAAAAAATTCCTAGCGGAATTTTTCCAGTCTTAGAATTATAATCAAACTCTTCTGCTTTTTGCATGGCTGCAAGCATATTTGTCTTATCATGCCCTGCTTCTTGAATATTATATGTTCTTTCTTTATATCCCGCATCTGTATGAAAAATAATACATGGCTGCAATATTTCTATAAAAGAAAAACCTTTATGTTTAGATGCTTCTTCAAGAATCTTATTGACTTGCTCAACATCTGCGAAAACTCTTGCAACAAAACTTGCTCCTGCCGCGAGCATTATCTTTATTGGGTTCAATGGAGCAAGTTTTACTCCCCTGGGAGTTGTTTTATCTCTATATCCTTTTTCTGTTACTGGTGTTGGTTCTGCTACAGTAAGAGCAAAAACCTGGTTATTATGAACAATATATTTTATGTTTGAATTATATCTTGCATTATGGACAAGATGTTCCATTCCCTCTGCATAAGCGTCTCCGTCTCCTGAAAAGCCAAACACATTAAGTTCTGGCTTTGCAATCTTCATTCCAAGGCATGTTGGAAGAACTCTTCCATGAAGAGAGTTTATGCCAGGCAAGTCCAGGTAATCAAATATCTTTGCATGACAGCCAATTCCTGTTACAATTGCGAAATCTTCCCTTTGCTTTCCTGCAATAATCTGGCTTTCAATATATTTTTGCACTCCTACCATGATTTGAAAGTTAAAGCAACCGGGGCACCAGGTTGAAGGGGTTTGGGTGCGGATGTTTATTTTTTGTTTTGAAGTCTTGATTTTCATTGGCTTTAATTTCATTGATTTTGTTTTCATTTTTACGATTTTTATCTTGGTTTTTTTTGATATTTTTGTTTTCTTTACTTTTTTCATTTTTTTCGTTGTTTTTGTCTTTTTATTTTTATTTTTTTTCATTTTTTAACCCCCAGTTTTCTAATTTCTATAGAAGTTTGATATATGAACACTCCAGCATTACCCCAAACAAAAAATAGCCATAGGGGGATATTGAAAACATTAACAAAAGGATATTGCCATGCCCCGAAATATATCGCAATAATTTCCGAGACTGGCCCCCAAATTGCAGTGGATATAAAAATACACAAGGTAAGCCACGATTTCCATTTTAACATACCTAAAAGAGTTATAATCGCAAGAACAAGAGTTGCTAACAAAATATTTTTATAGAAAACTATTGCTGCTGCCAATGTTAGAAAAGCAAAGGCTAAATTAAAAGCAATATTCTTCCATTCTTGTTTTATCAATCTCTTTTCTTTTTTTACTAATTTGTTTTTCATCACAACCTCTCCTTTATCTCTTTTGCCAGCTCATCGCTGAAAAAAGGTCTGCCGTCATAGCGCAGAATTTTATTCTTATCATTAATAATTATACCTGTCTTCTGAGTGATGAGACTTGCCAGCTGGCTTGTAGAATTATTCTCTACAATCACAATTTTCTTTGCTTCTTCCAATATCTTGCCTATTTTTCTTGAAAATGGATCCAGATATAAAATTTGAAGGAACTTTGCATCAATCTTCCCTTCTCCTATTGCATCAAGTATTGCTCCTTTTGTCGAACCCCATCCGATTACGATATTTTTACTGTTTTGTTTACCATAAATTTTGAACATTTCAAAATTTTCTGCTTCTTTATTCATCTCTAATTGCTTTTTCATTCTTCTTTCAAAATTCTTTTTGATTACCTTTTTATCTTCTGTTGCTACTGATTTTGCATTTTCATCATGTTCATAAGAGTTATATCTTTCTAGATTTATTATTGAATTTTCAACTGGAAGAATTTTTGGATTATTTTCAAAAAGATATTTTGCTTCTGCTAAATGTTTATCTGTAAGAACTATCGACGGAATTTTATATTTTTGTGAAAAGAAAAATGCTTGATTTGTTAATTCTGCACATTCTTTTGGATCTCCTGGAGCTAGAACAACTCTTGGAAATTCACCGTGTCCCGAATATAAGGCAAGATTTAATTCTCCCTGGCTCGTGTAAGTTGCTACGCCTGTTCCTGGTCCTGGCCTTGAAGAAAGATAAACTACGATAGGAATCTCGGCCATTCCGGCCATACTCAATCCCTCTGTCATTAAATCAAAACCTCCGCCAGAACTACCTACCATGACTTTTTTTCCGGTCGCACTTGTTCCCAATCCTGCAATCATTACTGCAATCTCATTTTCTAATTCTATTGTTTTATGTTTCATGTTTTTCTCAAGTTGCATCTGACTAAGGTCTGTTAAGACAGGTGTTGCAGGAGTCATAGGATAAGCATAATAATAATCCAAACCCGAATTTACCGCACCCATCGATATTGTCTGACTTCCGTTCATGAAACTTAGATTTTGCAAAGGTTTGTTTAATTCAGGCAGTTTTAGCCTTCTTTTTTCGTTTTCATAGCCCTTTCTTGCATGTTTTACATTTTCTTCATAATTGTGGAGTTTTCTTAATTCATCTTCAAGAATTTTTAAGTCAATTCCAAGTATTTTGTATACTGCTCCTGCAAAAAACATATTTTCCTCTTCTCCTTTAAGAATTATTCCCTTATTTTTAAGAGATTTCTTGTGTACATCTAGTGTGTTTTTATCAAGACAGACAAGGATATCTATTTTTGAAGAGTTGCTTCCTATGGGCATGTCTGAAAAGCCCAACATATTAAAATTATGACCCCCCCTTATAAGAGATTGATAGTCCCTAGAATAGAAGACATAAAAGCCCTTTTTTATAAGCCCTTCTGAAACCACCTCTGTTAAAATATTCGGACCCTGTCCTGCTTTTCCTCCGAAGATAATGTCAAACCTCATTTTAGTATGATTTATTCTAAAGAGGGTAATCTATTTAAAGTTATTGAAGTTTGGAACAATATGAAGGAAAAAACCCCTATTAACTTCCATATTCACTCTACTGGCTCTGATGGCAAGCTCACCCCAGAGGAAGTCGTGAAAGAAGCGATTAGGGCCGGAATTCAATATATGTGTTTTACTGACCATTGTAGCTTTCCTCTGAAATTTAAAGAAACAAGGGGCCCACATCATCCAACCTATCTAAAGGGTATAACTCATCTACAAGAACGTAGAAAAAATTTCCATAATAGGGGATATGTTAACGAAATAAAGAACATTCAAAAAGAATATGGGGACGAGATAGACCTCTCTTTTGGTATAGAACTTGACTGGTTAGAATATGACCTGGGCTGGATGAAAAGTGAAATAAAAAAACAGGACTATGATTATATTCTTGGTTCTGTACATTCTGTCCCATCACAAGGCATGTACTGGCCAATAATAATGAAAGAAGAGGCACGAGAAAAGTTCATAGAAATAGCTAATGAATGGTTTGGTTGTGTGAAAAATCTTGTTAAAGCATATTATCGGCAGATACGAAATCTCACGAACTCAGGATTATTCGACTCTATAGCTCATTTTGATTTGATAAAGATGTACAACGCTGATTCTTCATTGTTTTCTGAAGACTCAGATTGGTATAAGCAAGAGATAGCAGAAACTCTTGATGTCATAAAAAAGAGGGGAATAGCTATAGAAATTAATGTGCATGGACTTATCAAAGTAACAAACGCACAATATCCGAGTTTATGGATATTGAAAGAATCGAGAAAGAGAAATATTCCAATAACAATTGGAACAGATGCACATAGGTCGGGAGAAGTCAGCCTGGACTTAGATAAAGCGTATGATCTTGCAAGAAAGGCGGGCTATTCTGAAATAGTAAGATTTAAAGCAAGGAAGATGATTCCTATTAAGATATAAAAAAGAGGATAAAAAAGAAATATGAAAACTCAAAAATTCCGTCCCGCAATCTTCATTGTCGTCTACAAACTAGATAAAAGCTCAAACAAACCAATCTATCTTCTTCTTAAAAGAAAAAAGCACTGGAAAGGCTGGGAATTCACAAAGGGCGGAATAGAAAAAGGAGAGACAGAAAAAGAAACATTAAAAAGAGAAGTAAAAGAAGAATGTGGACTTAAAATCCTCAAAATTAAAAAATATAAAATAAGAGGAAAATACAAATATCCTAATTCTTTTAAAAAAAGACCGGGTTTTACGGGGCAGACATATTCTCTTTATTCTGCACAAGTTGGAGAAGGCAAGGTGAAAATAGATAAGAGAGAGCATTCTGACTTTAGGTGGCTTGATTTTGCTGGTGCAAGAAAGGTTATTACTTATGATAATCAGAAAAAGTGCTTGGCGATTGTTAACAGAAGCTTGAAATAATCTCACTTATCCTCTTTTTTATGAGTTTAAAAAAATAAAAAAAATAAAAATTTAATTATTCTGTTTCAGATTCGTTTTCTGAATCTTTAACATTTTTTCCTTTAGAGTTTTTAGCTTTTTCTCCATGATTTTCAATAATTTTTTGAGCTTCTTTATCAGTCAAATTTCCAACAGCCATAAGTTTTGTCTTAATCTTATCTTTTTTTTCTGCGTTTAGTTCACTTAACTTGTCAGTTACGTTTTGAGCTTTAGATATTTTAGACTCAATTTTGGCTCTTTGTGCATCTGTAAGATTAGCATTTTCAAGAGCATTGCTTAAAAAAGTTATTCTTTGTTCATGTACTTGTATGGCTCTTTCAAGACCAATAAGCTTAGTTGCAGAATCATTTAATGCCTTAACATCAGAACCAGACTCAAGTTTGTTTATTTTATCTTGAATTCGATTCATTATTTTATCATGGGCATCAAGTGCTTTATTCATAGCTTCCGAGTTATTATTTCCAGCAGCAATTTTAGCCTGTATTAATCTAAGTTTAGCAAGTTCAAGTTCTTTTTCCACTTTCTTTTCTTGATTAAAGGTAAACCAAAGGCCCATTTGTTTCCATGCTATCTTTCCATTACTAGCACTCTCATTTAGTCCAAGTCCTTGTTCATTATCTTGAACGCTTGAATTTACGGCAGCTGTAGTTTGATTATCTTCAGCTAAAACTAAAGCAGTAGCAAAAGTTGCAATCATCATTATTGTCATCAGTATTATGCTTAATGTTTTCATTTTTTTATAACCTCCTTTCAATCAATTAATCTTGATAAAGGATAAAAATCTTAGCAAAAATACCTATTTAGTATATCTGTGAAACAAGATGAAACAACTTTTTTAGAGAAATTCACTTCAATCGGATCTTGTTTGTATTTCCAAAAGGGATTTTTCTTATTAATCCTCTTGCTTCAAGGTTTCTAATCAGTCTGCTTACCTTTGCTTTGCTGAACCCGGTTATATTTTGTATTTGCTTTTGCCACAATTCATTTCTATCTGCTTTTTTTAACTCTTCAATAACTTTCTTTTCTGTATCAAGTAAGTAATTGTAATCTTCCTTATCTTTTTTATTTGATGTTTTCTCTTGAACCTTAACAATTTTCTTCTTTTCTTTTTTTACAAACTTTTTATATACAAAAAATCCAATTATTGCTAGAATAACAATCCCCATTATCCAATAAGCTAAACTATAATTGACTTTCGTATCTTCTAATGTCACGAACATAGCAAAATCCTGTCCTGAAACTACATCTTGAATATTCCAAACAATAGAAATTGTCTGACCATCACTTTCGATATTATATCCTGCAGGAAAGACGAGGTTGTCTTTTACTACAATACCTTTATCAAGATTAAGCTTAATCTGCACTTCACTAAAGCTTTGATTAAACTTAATTCTTTTTACAAAGTACAGCTGATTTCCAGATTTATCTAAAATCTTTGAATCTGTATAATTATCGAATAATTTTCCATCAATTGCTTCTTTAACAATAACTTTATCTTGAACTTGATTAAATTCTATAGAGTAAGAACTAGCAGAGACTAAGCTTATCGCTAAGAACAATATCAATACAAAGCAAATACCTCTTAAATTCCCCATATTATCCTAAACATAAATAGATATTTAAAGATTGTCTAATATTCTCAGTTATGGCGGTAAAAGAGTTCTTACTTGGAGTAGACGATGCAGGACGAGGCCCAGTTATGGGACCCATGCTTTTATGCGGAGTTCTAATTGAAGCAGATGAAGAAAAACATTTTAGAGATATTGGTGCAAAAGATTCCAAACTTCTTACACCTACCCAAAGAGAAAAACTTGCAGAGATAATAAAAAAAGAAGTTAAAATGTGGAGGACAAAGAAAATTACTCCTTCTGAGATAGATACTGGCATGGGAATAGGATTAAACTTAAATCAAGTTGAAGCACTTGCATGCGGAACAATTATTAATGAAATAACAGAACATCTCACTAAAGAAGAGAAAGAAAATACTAAGATAATTCTTGATTGCCCATCCATAAACACTTCTGGCTGGAAGTCTCAACTACTGGAATATGTAAAAGATAAAAAACTTGAGATACATTGTGAGCATAAAGCAGATTTTAACCATGTTGTTGTTTCTGCTGCGAGCATTATTGCAAAAGTTACACGAGATGAAGAAATAGAAAAAATAAAAAAACAAATAGGCATTGATTTTGGAAGTGGTTATCCCAGCGACCCTACGACTAAGAATTTTTTAAAAGAGCATGTTAATGATTTTAAGAAAGAGGGAATATTCAGGGAAAGCTGGCAGACATGGAGAACGGCGAGAGATAAATCGTTGGGAATTAAGGAGAAAGAAAGTAAGCAAAAAGGACTGGGAGATTTCTAAATAAAAAAACCAAACCAAAGTTTTAAAAACCAAAAAAGCTTGAATAGGTATATCCCAATTTCTATTATTTTATGAAGTTTTATCGTCGCTGTGCAAAGATTTATAAACTATTATTTTGCTCTTGTTAAGGGCAATGTAGATGTATAAAAGCCTAGTTAAGATTGCTGAAGATTTTTTTAGAGGATTAATTGAAATTAGCTTTTTTGGTTTTGTTTATAGTTTTCATGTTTTAAATGCATTTGCAGAAATGCAAATGCTTGTTGAAAGGAGGTGGACGAATAATGAAAGAATTAAGAGAATTTAAGGCTCTGCTTATTTCCCCTTATTTAAAAAGAGAATTTGATTATTATGAATTAACCAGCGATAAAGGAAGGAAGGTAATTCCATTTAAGACTGCAGGATTTTTAAGTGAAAGTTTCTATATGCCTGATGAAGTTGAGAAATTACCTGGAGAAGGTCATCTAATCTTTATAGGAAGCACAATTGACAGTGAAAGGATGGTAAAGATGATGCAAGACAAAGGCACTCCCATCGTCAGATACAGTAAATTCTACGGCGGAAGAAGCGAGTATAGTAATAAAACTGGAGAAGAAGGAGGATATTCCTTAGATATACCAAAAGAGCCAAGTTATGTAAAAGCGCTTTTAGAAAAAGATTCTTTTTTAGAAGCAATTCTTGAAAGAAATCCTGAAAAAGTGAGAAAATCTTTGCAAGAATTAAACAAGAACCTATCTATACCAGTTTTAGCAACTTCTTTTCTGGATATTGCATTGAGGTAAGCATATTTTTTTCTAAAATTGCCGTATTCTCTTAACCTTTTTGATTCTAATAATCTTTAAATATCCTTTTTCCTAACCCTTTTTATGCCATTTATAAAAGAGTTGGTAATTCATGGCTTCAAAAGCTTCGCAAGAGAGACAAAAATACCTTTCAAAAGCGAAATGAACGTCATTATAGGTGCAAATGGAAGCGGTAAATCTAATGTAACTGATGCTATCTGCTTTGTTCTGGGAAGAATGGGAAGCAAAAGCATGAGGGCAAAAAGACTTTCTAATCTTATTTTTGCAGGAACACATCAATATAAGCCGGCAAGTGAAGCGAGTGTAGAACTTATTTTTGATAATAATGATAAAGGATTTTCACTCGATCAGACTGAAGTCAGTATAAAAAGAATACTACGAAGAAATGGCCAGGGAATATATAAAATAAATAACGAGATAAAAACAAGGCAAGATGTTATTGAATTGCTAGCCCAGGCCAATATTGACCCCAATGGATTTAATATTGTTCTACAGGGAGAAATTGATAGTTTTGTAAAAATGTCTTCTGATGAGAGAAGAGGAGTCATAGAAGAAGTCGCCGGAATTTCAGTATATGAAATGAGAAAGAAGAATTCTCTTAGTGAACTTGAAAAAACAGAAAACAAACTTAAAGAGGTTGCGGCCATATTGCGCGAAAGGAGTATTTATCTTAAAAATCTTGAAGATGAAAGAAGAAATGCACTTAAATTTAAAAAATTACAAGAAGAACTAAAGAGCTATAAGGCGTCCATATGCAACAATAGCATAAAAGAAAAAGAGGAAAAAATAGAAGAGATAAACAAGAATATAGAAAGAGAACAAGGTGCAATAGGAAAAATAAATCAATTTCTCGAAAAGAACAGCCAAGAAACAGCCGTATTAAACGAAAAAATAAATAATATTTCCTTGAATATCCAAAAATCATCTGGATTGGAACAGGATAGAATAAACGCGGAAATTTCTGATTTAAGGGCAGAACTGGCTGGATTAGAAACGCAAAGCAGAAGCTACGATAACAGAATAAATGAAATGAAAATGAGGAAAGAAGAAGTTGAGGGAAAAATAAGGGATTCTGAGACAGAAATAATAGGGATGAAAAAATCAAATGGCAAAAGCTTAGGAAAAGATCTCATAGGCAAGAAAAAAGAACTTGAGATAATCGACGAACAAAAGAGAAATCTGCATATATTAAAATCAAAATTATCATCATTGAATGCAAAAATAGAAGATAAACAAATACAGGTTCAAAGAACAAAAATAGATTCTGATAACATTTTTTCAAGAATAAAACAGCTTGAATCAGAGCTAAAAACTAGGGAACATGTAGAAGAACAGAAAGAAAAAGTAGCAGTTGCAAAAGCAAACTTAGAAAAATTAAAAAAAGACTTCGACGAACTGATAAAAGAAAGGAATGACCATGAAAAGATAATTGCTATTTCTGAAAGGCAAATTGAAGACATAGAAAAGATAAAGGGAAAAGTTTCATCTTTAGACATATGTCCCCTATGCAAAACAAAAATAACAAAAGAACATGTTAATCACGTTGTAGAAGAACAAGAGAAAGAAAAGCAGGAGTATAAAATAACTGGAGAAAATTCTCGTAAAGCGATACAAGAAATAAATGAAAAATTAAGAGGTATTAATGAGACTATTAGAAAAACAGAAGAAGATCTTAAGATAAGAGGTCAAGATGTTCTTAAACTTGAGCTTATTAACGAAAAGAAAAACGACCTTAGAAAGATTTCTGAAGACTTGAAAAATTTTGAAGAAGAATACTCTGAGCTTATAAACAAAAAAGCTAGTCTTGAAAATCAAATTTCTTTGATAAAAACCAGCGAAGAAAATTATGATATGCTAAGAATAGAAATACAAGAGCTTGAAAGGCACGAAGAAAAAAATACCGATATGGCTATCATTCTTAAGCAAAGAGAGCTTGAAAGAATGAAAATATCACTTAAAGAGATAATGAGGGATATAGACGAAAACTCTTCTGAACTTAAAGAGATAAATGAAAAAATAAACGAAAAACAATCTATTTTCGAAGAAAAGAGTAGACAAGACATTTCTCTAAAAGAGAGATTCAAAAGAACACTTGAGGAAAAAAGCAAGTATAGCGAAAAAATAAGGTTTTTTGAAAACGACTCTATGAGAAAACAAAATGATAAACAGCTTATAGAAGAAAAGATGAATAACTTTAAAATTGACAGAGCGAGATTCATGGCTGAGAAAGGTGCTGTTGAAGAAGAAGCAAAAGAATTTGCTGGGGCCCAGATAGTTAGAAATAATAGTGACGCATTAAGAAAGAAAATTGAAGAAACGCAACAGGCCCTGGGTGGCATAGGCTCTGTAAACTTAAGAGCTATTGAAGTCTATGAAGAAATAAAAAGAGAGTATGAAAAAGTTCAAGAAAAAGCGAATAAGATTCTTGAAGAAAAAGAGGAGATAATGAAAGTAATAGAAGACATAGACAAAAAGAAGAAAAAGGCGTTCTTTATAACCCTTGAAAAAATAAACGAATTATTTTCAAGAAACTTTTCACAATTAAGCAGCAAAGGAACAGCTACACTTGAACTGACAAATAAAGAAGATGTTTTTGCGGGCGGAATAGAGATGCTTATCAAAGTAGGTAAGGGCAAATATTTTGACACACATTCTCTCTCCGGGGGAGAACAATCATTAATTTCGCTTTCGCTCATATTTGCTATCCAAGAGTATCGACCTTATTGCTTCTATATTTTTGATGAGATTGATGCAGCTCTTGACAGACATAACAGTGAAAGGCTTGCAATGTTATTGAAAAGATACATGAATAGGGGCCAGTATTTGATTATTACCCATAATGATTCGCTTATAACTGAGGCGCCAGTACTTTATGGTGTAAGCATGCAGGATAAGATAAGCAAAGTTGTTAGCTTGGAAGTTTAAGTGGCGTAAGGCAACGGCCTATCTATAAGATATTCCAAAATTCTTGCGTTACTCGTACAATAATAAGTTGTCATCCCCTTCATGTCTTCTAATCCAATATAACTGATACAACCTTGAGGCTTACCTCTTAATTTAAGCAATCGCTCTACATTTGGCGCTTGCCCTTGGAAAAGTTTTGAAATATAATCTTTACCACTTATAAGACAAGCAACACTACATAGACATTGTTTTGTTTTTTGAGGCATTATCTTTTATTTCTGACGTATGCTTCCGCTCTTTCTTGACTATCACAAAAATAAACTGCCCCGAAGCGTA
>Ga0247841_10009002_pt1 | contig 14116 bp, 14 predicted proteins | sample LaCruzMarch2015__2_FD_192410 | JGI IMG/M metagenome (GOLD analysis project Ga0247841, IMG submission 192410) | Freshwater microbial communities from meromictic Lake La Cruz, Castile-La Mancha, Spain - LaCruzMarch2015_18m | ecosystem: Environmental > Aquatic > Freshwater > Lake | place: Spain...
CCAACGCGAGCGCTGCTGCCAAAATGGATAGATACATCGCCCATCTCGGCGCCACGTCGTTCTTGAAGGCCACTCCTACCTTCTTGAATGCAAGATTCAGGTTTTCGTAGCTCGCGCCCGGCGCCGCTTCCAGCGCAGTCATACGGGTTTTCAAGCCCGAGACCGCGCTGTTCGTGTCCTGCAGCTTCTTATCGAGAGCTGCGACCGCGGCTTTCGCCTGGTCAGCCTTGACACCGCCTGCTTCAGCGATCTTGAGCAGGTTCGCGCGCTCGGCCTCCATGACTGCTATCTGATCTTCCAATCGTTTCCGTTGCTGGTCGATCAGGTCGTTGATGTCTCGAACCTTCTGGTTCAGTACCAGGACTGCTGCTTTGGCCTCGTCGGCCTTGGCGCCGCCCTTTTCTGCGACTTTGAGCAGCTCGTCGCGCTGCCGTTCGAGATTGGTCACCCGACCGCGCAGATTTTTGACCTGCTGGTCAAGAGGAAGTTTGCATTCCTCTTCCTCTTCCGTTGCCCGATCAGGCACACTGGCTGCTGCATTCGGCTTAGCTCCTGTCCCCGTCTCCTTCGGGACATTGCCAGCGCCATTTTCAGGCACTGCATCATCCTTGAAGTTCGGATCCAGGGGCTCATCAGTATCGCCCGGAAGGGTATGGCCGATGACCAACGCCTTGCCGGTCTTGTCAGACTGAGTTTCACCAGCCAGACAGGGAGTCGAAATCACCGCCATGAGGGCGGCAATGAGCATGATCAAAAAGAGCCTCTTACTCATGAGAGCCCCTCCTTCTTGTTGCCGCGTGGCGGCTGTATTTTGCTTCACAAAACGCCTGCGGCGTAGTGTTTAGCAATGTGCCGCATAGCTTCACAGGTGGAGGGGGTAACCTGCGTCCGGTAAACCGGAACAACTATGCAGCACGCTGCCAAACAAAAAACCATTCTGACACAAAAAGTGCCGCAATGCGCTGTACAACCTGACATAGGTGGAGGGGGAACCCGTGTTTAAGGTTATACAGCGCGCTGCCGCACTTCAGTTTTTTAAAAACATTCTTAAGTTCTTAACCCATCTCAAGAACGTTATATCTTAACATACAAATTGTTCTTTGTCAATACTAAATCTGTCCTGCTCTGATTTTTTTGGTCAATGTAAGATATTGATAGAGATTGTGCAATGTCGCAAGTCTAATACCGAGAATCTCCCCCACTCTAAGCAAATGCGAGATATATGCTCTGCTGAACCCGCCCTTGCAGGCAAGACAACCGCAATTCGGGTCAAGCGGATCCTTGTCTTCACGAAACTTGGCGTTCAAAAGATTCAATAATATATATTTACCATCTTCCTCAATATAGACGGATGCGTGTCTAGCAAGTCTTGTCGGAAGCACGCAGTCAAACATATCCATGCCAAGCTTCGTCGCCTGAATAATATCATTCGGCGTTCCTACTCCCATGAGGTAACGTTGTTTATCCTCTGGCAGAATTTCGCCCATGAGCTTGACAGTTTCCCACATCGCCCGCGTTTCAAAATCCACTGCAAGGCCGCCAACAGAATAACCATCAAAATCAAGGTCCATCAGTCTTTGTGCGCACTCCGTTCGAAGATCTGGATACAACCCGCCTTGCACAATCCCATGGAGCAAGGGACGACTATTTGCGGTTTGCGGTGAGCGGTTTGCAGAGTGCGGTTGGCCGTTGGCGGTTTGCGGTGAGCTGCTTTCTGCTGACCGCTGACTGTTTGTTGCTACCTGCTGACCGCTGACCGCTAACATCCGATCGAAGTGTTTCTTGGCTCTTTCTGCCCATCTCACGGTGAGATCAGTTGCTTTCCTGACTTCTTCCTTCGATGCCTTTCCGCTCGGACAGACATCTAAAGGCATCAATATATCAACACCGAGATCAAGCTGAATATCAATCACCTTCTCCGGAGTGAAAAAATGTTTGCTACCGTCAAGATGAGATTTGAATTCAACCCCATCATCGGTAATCTTCACAAGCGAAGATTTAGGTTTGGGGTCTGGAGTTTGAAGTCTGGAGCTTATCTGATTATTGTCGAATTTTTGAATTGTTGAATTGTTATTTTCATTAGAAATTAAAAATTTGGAATTAGAAATTGTTTTCTCTTTTCCCAAAGAGAAAACTTGATATCCTCCCGAATCAGTCAAAATAGGCTTGTCCCAGCGCATAAAAGCATGAAGTCCGCCTAACTCTTTGATCAACTTCTCTCCAGGGCGTAAATAGAGATGATATGTATTGGCGAGTACAATTTGCGCTCCAAGGTCATCCAATTCCCATGGAGCCATACTTTTAACGCTCCCGACTGTCCCGACCGGCATAAAAAATGGCGTTTGCAATACACCATGTGGAGTAACAAGCTCCCCGATTCGGACACCAGAGTCTAGTTTTTTGATCAATTTAAAATTCATAAGGGCTGATTGTACCAGAAAATTGAGCAAATAAAAAGATGATTTGAGATTGCATCAGGTTTGACTTATCATATTTGTATTATTTTTAGATACGTTCCCTTCTTAAATATCACTTAGTACGCCTTTTATTTGTGCAATTTTTTGAGTATCTTCATCTTGATTTTGCTTCTTCTTTTCATCTTTGATTTTTGCAACAATCCCGGCGATCTGCCGGTCGGCTTTTTCAAGATAATCGACTAATGTTTGCTCAAAAATCTGGTCATCTTCTTTGAGCTGTTCGACATATTCGTTGTAGATTTGTTCATCTGTTTTTTTTGCCATTTTCCTCCTTAGATAACATCCCCGCGACGTCTTTTTGCTTCTCGTCTCCCCCGATCAGCCTCAGCCTTCGCTCTCCGGTCCGCTGCCTGTCTGTCGTACAAATCCCCAGGCGAGGGTGGGGCAGGCATATAAGCGGCGTCCATTGCTGCATACGCTGCCTCTCGAGCTGCCTCTGCGGATTGGAGGCTTTCAAGTATCACCTCTTCGCCTCTCTCTGCCTCTTCGATTTTTTTTGGGTCAAAACGTCCGACCTCTTCTGGCGGCGGCAGATGAATACTGCGTGCTGTTTCTTCGAAGCTTGCGAGTCTTGTTTCGGTCATTTGTTCCGCTCTTTGAGCCCATTCGTCTTCAGTTTCCTGAAAATTTGGGCTTGTCCGGTCCCTTATGGCCTGCTGTATAAAACGTTCGATCAAGCGCACAGTAAAAAAACTGGTATTTAAAACCACGAATTCCAACAAAAGCGCCATTCTAGGATTGCGCTCTCTTAGTTCCTCGAGATTTGCATACCCTTCGACGACTCGAGCTCTGATTGATTCGATCAGTGCCCTTGCTCGATCACGCAGATTAGGCGCTTCCTCCCGCTCAGGAGGAGGTGCTTCATCAAATGGCTCATCAGTATCAAAATCGTATTCTGGAGGGGGAGTATCTGCCATAGTCTCTCCTTTGTTAATAATACTTTTACAGTATAACAAAAAACCTCTCCGATATGGAAAGGTTTTTTGTATATTTGGCGAAAAGTTATTTCAATTCGACAGTAGCGCCTGCAGTCCCGAGTCTCGCTTCTCGACTCACTCGGGATCCCGATGTTCTTGAATCGGGACTTATTTCATTTCGACTGTAGCGCCTGCAGCTTCAAGCTTAGCTTTTGCAGCTTCGGCATCTTCTTTCTTAGCACCAGCAAGAACTGTCTTCGGAGCGCCGTCAACTAGATCTTTAGCCTCTTTGAGGCCAAGATCAGGCTTGATCTCACGAACAGCCTTGATAACACCAATCTTCTGCGCACCGGCAGCTGTAAGAATAACATCAAATGATGTCTTTTCCTCAACTGGCTCAGCAGCAGCGCCTGCAGCAGGCATAGCGCCCATCATCATTGGGGCAGCAGCTGAAACACCGAATTTGTCTTCAAGAACTTTGACAAGCTCCGATAGATCCAAAACGGATAATTTCTCGATCTGTTCTACTAAATCTTTGAATTTAGCAGGAACTTCTTTTTTCTCGTTCTCTTCCATTTTAACTCCTTTAGTTAAATTCGAATATCGAATATCGAATATCGAAATCCGAAACAATTTATATATTAATTAATAATTCCTATTTTTGACTTTTGGGTTTTGATTTTTGATTTAGACTTGCTTCGTATCTTTATATGCGTTCAGTACATTGACCAATCCGCGTAGGTTTCCAGCCAGGACATTGACCATACCTGAAAGTGGAGATGCGATCGAACCGACGACCTTGGCGTATAGCTCCTCCTTCGAAGGAAGGGCCGCCAATTGCTTGACCTGATTGGCGCTGATCTGTTTTTGCTCAAGGATACCAGCCAAAATTTCAATTGCTTCATTTGTTTTAGCAAATTTGCTTATCTCTTTTGCAGGTGCAACCTCATCCTCCATCGCAAAAGCAACAGCCAAAGGCTTCTTGAGAAGTTCTGGATCAACCTCAATGTTGTTCTTCCCTAAAGCAATCTTAAGCAAAGTTGTTTTGGCGACATTGAATTCAACCTTATTGTCTCTCAGGTTTCTACGAAGGGTGGTGATGTCTTTTACCTTCATGCCTTTGTAATCGACAAAAACGGCTGATTTCATGTTCTGAATCTTCTCATTCAGGGCATTGATCATGACGTCTTTTTGGACTCTTGTTTTGGCCATAATTTATTCCTATCAATACTAATGACTAATCAAACCAATCAACGAATTAGATATACATTAAATAAGCTTATATTCGCTGTAATCGTTATTCGTCTTAATAAAAAATCTGCGACCAGCGCAGAAGTAAAAAGTAAATAGTAATTTGTTATCTGTTATTAGTATTCGATTATACTAACAACTAATAACTAATAACTGCTTACCTGTCGCGCTATCGCGCGACCTCCTGCACGAGACTTATATTCCGCCATTGGCGAAAAGGCTAGTGGTCTTTGGAACAACTTATTTATATCAAATATAGTGAATCTAGTCAAGACTTAGGGTTAGGAAATTTACTTCGTTGAAAAAAAGCGATCGGAAAAAATCAACGAAGTGAAAAGAGCTATTAAAAACCGAAAACCGCGTGATGCATGCATCACGCGGCCAGTCGGCGTTCCTTACCAGAACGTCCGGTTATTTCCCCTCAGAATTGATCCGCGCAAGCCACCTCCGTCCGAAATCGAGTTTGTCAGCGCCGACCTGATACCTAGCTTCGGGTATCCACTGTATCGAGGCAGATGCTAACGCCCGAATTTCCTCGGAGTAATTGGTGTCCTCCCCATGACGCCCTGGAGATGCTTGTATGCAAGATCAAAGGCCCAGGCGCCTTCTTCGGCGGATCCGTTGCGGGAATAGACAGCCAGCAGGATAGCTACTCCATTCCGGATCTGTTGCTCAGAATGCCGCCTGGAAATGTGAATCATATTTTGGACAAGCTCAGGCGCGATGCCAGAACCCAGTCCAATCACGAATGCAAGGATATCGCGTATCTCCTCACTCTCGAGAACATTGAGGCGACTCATCATTTCGCCCAACTGCCTACCGAAATAATGCCCGTAAAGCAGTATGCGGTAATTCATAGGACCCCCTTCCCTTCCGTTTTTAGCACTTCTTGATATAGGCGAAAGCGCTAAAAACACCTAATTATACAAGGCTTGTTTGTATTTGTCAACTAAAAAGAGCGCTATTTAGCGCTCTTTTTAGATTTGAAACCGGTCAGTTTATTCAAACTTAAATGTCAGATCAGCTTGTGCCCGTCCCCCGCCAAGTCGGTCGACATCTATTCTTGTTGATGATTCCGACCAGCTATTTAGCCAAGTTGTTGGATTGGATAATTGAGTGCTCGAAAGATTGTAAGTATCACGGTAGATCAGCCGGCTTCCCGTTCCACCCCAAGTGATCGTCGCCCAGCCAGAATCGCCATTCGTCCATGGAACATACTGTCCATAATCTCCGGTCGATTCCAGCCAAAGATAATATGTTTTGTTTTGCTCAAGAGTTATAGCTGAAGACAAGTTTGCTACCGCCCACTCCTCTACTTTCATTCCGCATGTTCGGTGTGGCTGAATCGGATCGAAAGCTAAGTTGCCACTGGCCAAGTCTCTGCCAGAAGAATCAGAAAGATGGTATTTGATAGCACCTGCTGTATATTCAATCAATGAAACACTCACCTTGCGAATTGTCTTATTAGCAAAAGGCCATACTATCTTTTCGCCGAGATGGGTCTTGGCCGTAATGCGAGGCGGAACATCAACTGTTGAGCTAGTATAAGCAAGGCCGGTCATAGCATTGTCCGTCCACTTCAAGCCCACGGATACAAAAGAGCTGTTCGCCCGTTCAGCAGGAAACTCAGCACAAGAAGTATTCCACCAAGCGTTTTGCCAATTTGCCCATGTTACCCAGGAACCGCTTCTAAATTTTAATAAACTGCCTCTTGCGCCAATCGGCTGCTCTCTTGTCATCATTGTATTGGTCGATGACCAATTGTACTGAGGGTTTGAGGCAATATTTTTGATAATTAGATAATAAGTCTTCCCTGCCTCAAGAGTTGGATTATTAAAGGGGAAAGTTAGGGACGGAATGTCCACATTGGGCGTAAGATTTGAGGTTGCGATTGCAACAATTTGATCAGAGGGATAGTTATTTACATCTGGTTTGACAATTTTAGCACTAAATAAGCCACGATTACCCGCCCCGTAAGCGCCCTTTGAAATCCAATTCAGCATTATACCCCCGACTTTCCCAGTTTTGTCAGCTTTGAAGGCAATCGCTATAGATTCCGAACTGGTTAATTGAATATTGCCTGCGCCAGCTCCTTCGACAGGGTAATACGGTACCTCAATCTCATTGTTCGTATTAGTGTTGGTCGAGTTGGAATTTTGGTTGATTGGTTTTAGAGGATTTATCACTGTTATATTAGAGCTCTGATAGAAACCGATGGTTCTCCAATAATAATCTTTGGCGGTAAAATTTATATGATAATTGCCTGATGGCACAGCTTGACCTGAATCGTTTGTGCCGTCCCATTCCCCGCGATATGCTCCGGCCTGAATACCTTCACTATTCATATATAGCTTTCTGACCAGAATGCCATTTTGGTCAAACACACCAACACCAATTCTGGCGAATGTCGTTAGAACAAAACGCCCACTGACAATCTCACCCTTTGATAAGTCCAGGGAAGTACGGTCCATCTCTCCGGTAATCACATCACCGCTCGCTTCTACTGTCTCTGCCTGAAATAAATTAAGCTTATCGACAAGCAAGACTCCCCCCTTAAAAATAGCGCTCGCAAATAATATTGCAGCCAAAAAAAGTACAATTTTTTTCATAAATCTCCTATTTAGTACCTTGCTATTTATACAAGAAAGGAGTCGGTTGTTATTGAGATTTTATGACAAATATTAAAGCGATTTTTTAGAATAACTCCCAATAAAAAAAGTAACCCATGACTGGGTTACTTTTTTTATTGGGATCTGGATTATTTTTTGCTGACTTTGATACTTGGGCCCATTGTTGTGGTCAGGTAAATCGTATCAATTCTTTTGGGAAGGTGCGCGATAAGTGCGTCATAATTCTCTTTCACTTTCTCAAAACCGAATGATATTTTACCGATTGCAAGATGAACAATATTGAGTTTATCAGCACGGAATTCAACTTTTCCGCCCTTCAGTTCTTCTGCAGCCTTTTTAACATCCTCAACTACAGTCCCGGCTTTTGGCGAAGGCATCAGACCCTTGGGTCCCAAAACCTTTGCTAATTGTGCTAGCTTAGGCATAACTTTAATAGAAGCGACCATGATATCGAAGTCTATTTTTCCGCTTTTGATAGTTTCAACAACCTCGTCCACATTTTCTTCCGTAACTACCAAAACTCTTTTTTGCTTGGTTGCGCCACCAGGTAGTACTACCATTCCACGTATATTCTTCTCTTTTTCATTCATTTTAACATGAACCTCAATCGTAGCATCGAATTTGGCTGGTGAGGTCTCGAGCGCAAGATTGATGGCGTCGCTAAGCGAATACTCTTTATTTTTTTCAATCTTCTCTGCTAGTGCCCGGTATTTCTTGCCGTGCCTTGGCTTCACTCGGATCTGAACTTTTTTCTGGTGCTTTTCGTGTCTCTCTTCAGCCTTTTTTAGTTTCTCTTCCTCTTTCTCTTCCTCTTTCTCCTCTTCCTCTTTGACTTTGCGTTCTTTCTCCCGTTCCTCTGCCTGCTTCAAGAGCTCTTTTTCTGAAATTTCCTCTTCAGCGACAACTTCCTCGACTTTTTTTTCGGCTTTTTCTTTCGCCATCGTTCTCCTTTGTGGTTCAAACGTCTTATAGACTCCCACTTAATTTTTAATTGTCTTTTTTATAACATAAAATAATGTTTTTTTCAATCACCCATTAACATGCCTAAAGAGAGTCAAAGGTTACAGTCAGGGAATGAGATTTCAATTCTGTATCAGTATTAAGAAAAGGGATCAGATATTCGACAGTTTCAGAGATTTCCTGTTCGATCATCTCTTTTTCTCGTTGATCAAATTTCTCAAGAACGTATTTGGTTGTATCAAAGCCAGGCCGTAGGTTTGTTGTATTATCCTGATCTCCGCCGATTGGGGCAATACCTAAACGGATTTTTTTAAAATCTTCAGTACCAAGATGCTCAATAATGCTTTGAACGCCGCGATGGCCTCCGCTGGAACCGCTTTCGCGGACTCTAACATTGCCAAGCGGAAGGTCCTTGTCATCATAAACCACAACTATATCTTTGATTTCCGCTTTGTAGAAATCTAATATTTTTCGCACAGCTTGACCGGAGAGGTTCATGAATGTCTGGGGTTTTGCCAGAATTAATCGCTGACCGTTGGCACTAATCTCGGCAATCTCTGATTCAAATTTCTTTTCCAGATTGAAATTAGCGCATTCACCGACTACGGACATATCTTTATGGCAGGCGAGTTTATCCAGAAACATAAAACCCGCGTTGTGGCGCGTTTCTTTATATTTATCTCCCGGATTACCCAGACCAACAATTATTTTCACAACGATCCTAATATTCTAATATCTAATTCCAATTAAGCTAATCAAATCTCAAGTTCTTTTCCTATAACAAATTTAAGAATTTATGAATTGGAGTTTGATTAAAAATCAAAAATTGTAAATTAAAAATTGGCTTATTTATAAGCCCGGTATTCCCATTCCACCTGCGATCCCCTTCATTTTTTCTGCTGCAACTGCCTGCGCCCTGGCGACAGCCTGGGAAACTGTATTTTTGAGATCCTTTTCAAGCTCTCTTTTATTACCAGGATTTAGAGCTTCCTCGGCTATTTGGATATCGACAAGATGTTGCTCACCGTTAAATACAACCGTCACCCAGCCGTCGTTGCTCGAAGCCTCAACTTCGACATCTTTCAGCTCTTTCTGGATTTTTCTAGCTTTCTTCTGAAGTTCATATAAATCTTTAATTTTTGAGAAATCTACCATATCGCCTTTCCTTAATTATTTTTTGAATAAGAGAGAGATCACGTAAATGATGATACTGAATAGGAAGCATAAAATCAATAACAAAGCGACCGGAGAAAGAATAGCATTTATCTTATCTAAGAGCGAAAGCGGCAAGACAAAGCTAAAATTTGAAAATTTAGAGATAGCAAAAATCGCGGCCAAGATTAAAATCAATGAAAAAAAAGCGTTCGCCAGGTCTTGCCAGCTCGGTGTCATGGTAACGCAGATTGAGAGGATCAAATAAATAAAAAATATTTCCTTCGGGCTGGTAAAATTTATCGATTTGAAAATATTTAAAATATTTGTACTCAGATTTGACAATGCCTTAATATCAGTTGCCTTATCTATCGGAAGATCAAGACCATGAATTCCGATCAATCTGATCAAAATAAAGATAGCCCCGAGACCAATTACAAATGGAGCAAAAGAGATCAGTGCTTGACCGATAATCGGAATTTTTGAAGGATTGTGTTCAACATAACCTCCGTTTGCTTCAAAAAGTGCCATTTTTCTGATCCGGGCACCAGTTAAAATACAGAAAATCGCATGAGAAAACTCATGAATGATGACACCTGGAGCGACAAAAATCCTATACCTTCGCCCAATAACAGAGTTGGCAAGTAAAAGATCAATCAAAAATGATAAGGTAACTATCAAAATTATCAGAAAAATAGAATTTGAGTAGGAATCGAGCGTCTTACTCATTCCGTCGAGATTCAAATACCCTAGACCCATCAGGTTGGTCATTTGCCCCCTCCTTGTTAAATAATTTCCAGTCTCCTCAAGGCTAACTTTGCAGTTTCAACTGCTTCCTTGTCCCATTCCAATAGTTCCTGAGCTTTTTCGATTGGAAACCAGCTTTTCGATTCGTGCTCATGATCAATCCCCTCTTCGCTTTCAGAAAGATACTCCATCAGAAAGTAATGGTGGTCTTTAATAAAATGGATTCCTTTCTCAGTCCAATCTGCGATCCTGGAACCTAAATATGCCTGGACCTCGACAAAGACCCCTGCCTCCTCTTTAACCTCGCGAATAGCACCGTCGATCAGTGATTCATCGTGATTAAGCGTTCCTTTTGGCAAATGCCAAGTTTGTTTGCTTTCCCTCCCCAACATTACATTCATCTCTTTGCCTCTTGATAAAATAAGTATCTCTACCTGATTTTCATTGACACGATAGACAACGCCCCCGCAGGAAACATGAAAAGGCCAGCCTTCCGTCGTCCGAAATTCTTTATTGCTGCCTAATTTAAAATCGATTCTACTCTTATTTACCACTTTGGGCTCCCATTTTTAACTCAGCTTCAATAAAATCATTGATCTCACCGGATAAGACCTTGTCGGGATCCGTTGATTCATACTCCGTACGGTGATCTTTAACTAATTTATAAGGGTGGAGAACATAGGAACGAATTTGATTACCCCATTCTGGCGAGGAAAAATTTCCTTTTAATTCCTCGAGCCTTTCCTTATGCTGATCGATCATGAGTTGTGCAAGTCTTGAACGAAGAACGGTCAGAGCAGTTTCTTTATTTTGTAATTGTGAACGTTCATTCTGACAGGTCACAACAATACCAGTTGGAAGATGGGTAATCCTGACTGCAGAATCAGTTGTATTGACAGATTGGCCGCCCTTCCCGCCGGATCGATAAACATCGATGCGCAGATCTTTGTCATTAATTTCAAAACCGGCTTCTCTTTCAACCTTCGGCATGACCTGAGCCAAGGCAAAGGAGGTTTGACGCAAGCTTTTGGCGTTAAAAGGAGATTGTCGAACTAGCCGATGCACTCCTGATTCGCCTCTCAATTTACCGTAAGCATTGTCGCCAGCAAATTCAATCGTGGCGCTCTTTATCCCCGCCTCCCCGCCTCGCGATTCATCTATTAAATTGGTTTTTAAATTATTCTTCTCGGCGAATCGTAGATACATGCGAACAAGCATCTCTGTCCAATCCTGAGCGTCAACTCCGCCAGCACCAGCAAAGAAATTGATAATGGCATCGTATGAATCATATTTCCCGGAAAATAAGGTCTGCTTTTCGAGCTTTTCAAGCTCAGGTATGAAAGCCGCAGCTTCATCAACGCTCGCTACCGCTATCAGATCAGCAAGGTCATCGTACTCTTTGACCTCATCCTCTAAGCGTTTCAGTTCTCTGGCAAATGAGGTGGATGATTTTTCGTCCAACCAAAAATTGGGCTCGTCCATCTGAGTTTTAATCTCTTGGATCCTAGCCTTTTTATCCTCGACCTTTAAAATATCATGCAATTCTTTAAGTCTGTTTGGTATATCCATAACAAGGTTAATTGTATCATGTAAACCGCTTGTTTTCTAGCTCAATTGGCTTTTTCTAAGTTCTAGCCTAAAGTTTCGATAGATTAGAATCGTTCCGATGGATAATGATAGCAATAAGGACAAAGTAAATCCTCCCCAACCGGTTATCGGTAAACGTGGCAACCGATCGATCTGAGTTTGAGGTAAAGTCATCTCCGGATTTTGGTTTTCTGGCGTCGGAACAGGCTGTGCCTCCATTCCTACAATATTCGTGATCGCAAAGTCCGACGTACTTTCATCTGAAATAAGAAATACTGAATTCTTTAGCACCTCGCCTTGCATCAAATCTTTAGAAGTAAGCACTGAGAATTTCAACGACCCCTTTTCTCCCCCCTTGAGATCCTTAATGCTTAAACCAACACTGATAAAATCATCAGATATTTCTGCTGGCAGATCATTCAGGATAAGGGAGGCTGATCCTGCTACATACTGGGTATTCGGAGGCAAAGCATCACGAATAAGAAAGTCATCTGTGGAACCTTCACCTTCATTGAAGAAATTAATCATATACTCTAGACGATCACCAGGGAAAGCAATATTTTCTTTTTGGAATTGCACCTCGCTTGCCGAAATATTTCTAACCGATTTTTCGACTTTTAAAACCGGTAGTTTCTCAGATGGCTCAAGTAGGACACAAACTTCATTGCCATATTTATTATATAAAACAAAGTCATAACTAAAACCAGATCTAGGGTTCGTTGGGATTTCAGCAAATATCTTAACTTTAAATTTCACTACCAACTTCTGATTGGGATTTATCTGAACTTCGGGATAACGTATGATTTTTTCGTAATTCCCTGTTCGCTGATGATCAAAGACCTTGCCTTCATCTGATATCTCAAACACCTCAGCATACTCCAGAACATCTGCGACACCATCCTCAATTGTCACCGTCGCAGGAGCACTACCTCTATTTTCCGCTGAGAGGAAATACATCAATTCATCGCCGGGATTGGCATTTAGGTTAGTCCCCTCTTGACCTGTCATTAGATTCGTAACTTTCTTACTTCTTATGACATTTTCTTCACTAGGAGGGGGCGGGGTTGAAAATAAATCTATTACTGCATAATCTTTAATCATAATCCCGTTATTTTCATAACTAACCATGTTTTTTATAGAATGATCGATCTGAATCTTTTCATCGACAATAGCTTGAAAATGAAACTCGAATCCTTTTTCTGGCGGGATTTTCAGACCAAGACCTTTATCAAAAAAATATTGCTCGTCAACCGAGGAAAAAGTTCCGTCATAATTTTTTTCGGCTAAAGATTCCGGAATATATTTCAGACTTGACGGCATCAGATCCATTATCCTACCGCCGGAAATAGAGATCTTGTTTGGATTGTATAGACCAATCGAAAATTCAACTTTATCGCCCGTATAAGCCATCGTTTGGCTAACAAAACTTTCTTCTCCAAGAGTTAGGTTGCGAACTTTTTTAGATATGGTGATTTCTTGAACCGGCTCAATTTTTTTGGTCGAATAATCGAAAGTAACGTATCCGGAATATTGCCAGCAACCGGCGATGTCGCCGAGATTTAGCCCTTCTTGTGAAAACAATTCCTCCCCACTCTGGCCGAAAGGCAATATAACTGGAGCGGAACCCAAACCGGCATTATTCGGATACCATTTGGCTGATCCTTTTATGTAGCTCAGGTAAGCATCGACGTCCAGATTTGTTGTGAGTCCACTTTCGCCAACGATCTTACCGTCAACAACAGTGTTACTAACCACCGTGGCATTATCAGCCGAAACTTTGGCAGAGATTACCGCTTTATTTTCTGTAGTTTTTTTAGGCAAACCAATAAAAACTTTTGTGTTCGCTGCCATCTCACCAGCAACTCCATTATGGTAATAAATAACGGCACGAAATAGATCGTTCGCCTCTCCTTCCACCGGATCATGGTAGACCTTTTCATTCTTTGTGAGGTTTAGCCCGGCTATCAGCTCGCGGTCTCCCTGAAGAAAATTAAACTGGGGCCCAGATGCCTCCAATTTTAAAGCGGGCAGAAAAAGAGCTGATATCAAGGAAGACAAAATCAAAAAGGAGAGAACTACCCTGATTTTTTTAATTAAGTATTGCCCAAATTTCATTTTATGCCTTTCAGTTCAGATTCTCCTTTTTTGTCGCTTGAAAAACATTGTTGCAAATCATAAGTGTAGGGTTTGTTTTTGGAATTATGACCGAATCAAGATTTTTAAAAGGCGGGTACCCGCCTCTGGAGACGAAGTACCCGCATAGATCCCCGATACCAGACTATGGTGACCAACTCTGCTCAGGTATCGAAATGTAAAGTGGCTGATCCCCAGGATAATTGGGGTCAGTCTCAGGGGGGCACGGAAGCTCCCCTGATGGGTTGCTCGGCGGCGACCA
>Ga0247841_10009004_pt1 | contig 14114 bp, 6 predicted proteins | sample LaCruzMarch2015__2_FD_192410 | JGI IMG/M metagenome (GOLD analysis project Ga0247841, IMG submission 192410) | Freshwater microbial communities from meromictic Lake La Cruz, Castile-La Mancha, Spain - LaCruzMarch2015_18m | ecosystem: Environmental > Aquatic > Freshwater > Lake | place: Spain...
CTGCTCTATAACTATCGCGGCGTATACATCCCCTCCTACGCCCTGGCCATGGCTGCCCTCTCGCTCAATATCCCCATCGAGCAGATCGACGCCACGCTCGGCGCCTCGATCAAACTCGGGCAAATCCTTATTCCGCTCACGCTCGATTCGGAATTTCTCGTCAGCTTCAAGGGGCCGCGCGGCTCCTTCAAGAGCTTCTCCTTCTACGACGTGATCAACGACAAGATTCCGGCCGCGATCTTCAAAAACAAGCTCGTGCTGGTCGGCGTCTCGGCCTCGGGGCTCATAAACCCCCTAAGCACGCCCAGCGACGCGCTCATGCCGCTGTCCGAATTCTCAGCCAACACCATCTGGTCCATACTCAACAAGCGCTTCGTGCAGCGGCCGGCCTGGAATACTGGCGCCGAACTCCTGGCAGTCCTGGTCCTGGGCCTGCTCATCACCTTTGTCTTTCCCAAGTTGCGCGCAGTCGCGGCCGGCGCCGTTTTCCTCGTTCTGGTCGGCGGTATCCTGGGCGGCGCTACTTACGTCTTTGTGGCCAAAGGGTTGTGGGTCTCGACCACTTACCCCCTGCTCCTCTTGATTCTCGGCTACATCGGCGTGGTCAGCATCAAGTTCTTCGCCACCGAGGCGGACAAGGAAAAAGTCGAGGGAGAATCCGCCGAATCAAACCGCATGCTTGGCCTTTCTTTCCAAGACCAGGGACGGCTCGACTTGGCCTTTGAAAAGTTTCGGCGCGTGCCTGTGGACGAGAACATGAAGGACACGCTCTACAACTTGGCGCTCGATTTCGAACGCAAGCGTCAGTTCCACAAGGCCGTGGCCGTTTATGAACACATCGAAAAACGCGACCCGAAATACAAGGACATCCGCGAACGCAAGTCCAAAATGATACAGGTGGGCGAAACCATGATCCTTGGCGCGGGCGGGGCCGATCCGCTGTTTTCCTCGGCCACGGACACAAAACCCACGCTCGGTCGCTACGAGATTGTCAAACAACTCGGTAAGGGCGCCATGGGCGTGGTCTATCTGGGCAAAGACCCGCGCATCAACCGCACCACCGCGATCAAAACCTTCCAGTTCCCGGACGACTTTGAGCCCGAGGAACTCCAGGCGCACAAGCAGCGCTTTTTCCAGGAGGCGGAAAGCGCGGGAACGCTCACGCACCCCAACATCGTCACCATCTACGACGCGGGCGATGAAAAGGACCTGGCTTACATCGCCATGGAATTCCTCGAAGGCCACGACCTCCAGCGCTATACCAAAAAGGGCCAACTGTTGCCCAAGTCGCAACTGTTACCCTTCATAGCCGACATTGCCGAAGCGCTCGACTACGCGCACCAAAAAGGCGTCGTGCACCGCGATATCAAGCCCGCGAACATCATGCTCCTCAACTCAGGTGTGGTCAAAATCACCGATTTCGGTATCGCCCGCATCACAGCCTCGTCGCAGACCCAAACCGGCGTGGTCAAGGGCACGCCGCACTACATGTCCCCCGAACAAATTTCCGGGCAAAAGGTCGACGGCCGCTCGGACATCTTCTCGCTCGGTGTCATGTTCTACCAGATGCTTACCGGCGAGACACCCTTTAAGGGCGACAACCTTGCCGCGCTCATGCATCAGATTATGAACTCCCCGCATCCCGACCCGCGGACCATAGACCCGACCATCCCCGCGCCCTTGTCCAAGATCATCAGCAAATCCATGGAAAAGGACCGCGAAAAACGCTACCAACGCGCCTCCTCCATGGCCAGCGATCTGCGCAAAGTGGCTCACGCTTTGGGAGCCAAGGTCGAAGCTAAGGGAGAGGGAAAATAGTCGGGGAATGGAGTCCCTGCAACGCCAAGCAACAAATACAAAGCAATACCATTGGTTAAACCGCCTATAACACCCGCAAGGGGGGGATTATGCCGAAAAAAGTAGACTACAACCCAAAGGACTTCAACCCTGCGTCAGAGGAATTCCGCTGGAACGGGGGGATGTACGAGGACGACTCCGTGGTGGGATTGAAAAAAGACATCATTCGCCACATCATTTCCAGCCTGGGCAGCGACTTTGCACGCGTCAGCCCGTATAATTACTACCTCGGTCTGGCGCTCGCGGTCCGCGACCGGCTCATCGACCTCTGGGTCAAGACGCAGCGCTCTTATTACGATGAAAGCGCCAAGCGCATTTATTACATGTCGCTCGAATACTTACCCGGCAAATCGCTGCTCAATAACCTGCATTGCCTCGGCATTTATGACACCACGCACCAGGCCCTCAAGGAACTCGGCTACGACCTCGAAGACATCGCCGAGGTCGAATGGGACGCGGGGCTGGGCAACGGCGGCCTGGGCCGGCTCGCCTCCTGCTATCTCGACTCCATCGCGACGCTGTCCCTTCCGGGCTACGGCTACGGTATTCGCTACGACTACGGCATTTTCCATCAAGTCATCGAAAATGGCATTCAGATAGAGAAGTGCGACAACTGGATGCGCGCCGGCAACCCCTGGGAATTTCAACGCGGCCGCTTCATGGCCGAGGTTAAATTCTACGGCAGCGTCAACCAGTATACAGACTCCGACGGCCGGCTGCGCACCGACTGGGTGGACGCCGACCGCGTTCTGGCCATGCCCTGTGACATGCTCATTCCCGGCTATGTCAACAATAACGTCATCAACATGCGGCTGTGGTCAGCGCGAGCGGCCAACGAATTCAAGCTCGATTTCTTCAACACCGGCAACTACGTGGGCGCGGTCGAGGAAAAGGTCAAGGACGAGAACATTTCCAAGGTCCTGTACCCGAGCGAGCAATCCATGGAAAACCGGGAGCTCAGGCTCAAGCAGCAGTACTTTTTCGTCACAGCCACGCTTCAGGATATTTTTAGACGCTACAAGAAAAAACCCGACACGACCTTTGACGCCTTTCCGGACCGCGTAGCCATTCAGCTCAACGACACGCACCCCTCGATCGCCATTCCCGAGCTCATGCGCATGCTCGTGGACGAAGAGCATGTGGATTGGGACAAGGCCTGGGGAATCTGCAAGCGCATCTTCGGCTACACCAACCACACCATCCTGCCCGAAGCGCTCGAGACTTGGCCCTGCGAGATGTTCGGACATGTCTTGCCGCGGCATTTGCAGATCATCTACGAGATCAACCGCCGCTTCCTGGACCGCGTGGAAGAGATTTATCCAGGCGACGTCGCGCGTCGTGCGCATATGTCGATCATCCAGGAACGGCCACGCGCGGTGCGCATGGCCAACCTGGCCATTGTGGGCTCGAACTCGGTCAACGGCGTCTCGGCGTTGCATACCGAGATATTGAAAGACCGCGTGTTCAAAGATTTCCACGACGCCTTCCCCACGCTGATCAACAACAAGACCAACGGCATCACCCCGCGGCGTTGGCTCTTACAATGCAACTACGACCTGGCCAAGCTGATCATCGACCGCATCGGCCGCGGCTGGATATCCGATCTCGACGTGCTCAAGGACCTGACCCCGCACGCCGAGGACCCCAACTTCCGGCAGCAATGGCGCGCGATCCGCCTGGCCAACAAGGAAAAGCTCGCAACCTACATCAAGCGCAAGCTCAACGTTGAAATAACTCTTGAGTCACTCTTCGACGTGCACGTCAAACGCATGCACGAATACAAGCGGCAGGTGCTCAATGTCTTCAACGTGATCACGCTCTACAACAGGATCAAGGACACCCCCTCGGCCGACTTCACGCCGCGGACAGTGATTTTCGCGGGCAAGGCCGCGCCGTCGTACTTCATGGCCAAGTTGATCATTCGCCTGATCAACGCCGTGGCTTGGCAAGTCAACACAGATCCTGTGGTCGACGGCAAGCTCAAGGTCATTTTCCTGCCCAATTACTGCGTCTCGCAAGCCGAGCGCATCATCCCTGCGACAGACCTTTCGCAGCAGATATCCACAGCAGGCTTCGAGGCCTCGGGCACGGGCAACATGAAATTCGCGCTCAACGGCAGCCTGATCATCGGCACGCTCGACGGCGCGAACATCGAAATCCGCGACGAGGTCGGTAAGGAAAACATGTTCGTCTTCGGCAACTCGGCCGAGGAACTCGATGACCTGCGACAGGTCGGCTACAACCCCTGGAGCTACTACAACACCGACGCCGAACTCAAACGCGTGCTGGACATGATCACGCACAACTTCTTCTCTCCGCAGGAGCCCGGGCTGTTCAAGCCGATCTTCGATTCAATTATGTACGGTGACCGCTTCTTCGTGCTTGCGGATTACCGCGCTTACATTCAGTGCCAAGAAGAGGTCTCGCGCGTGTTCCGCGACCAGGAAGATTGGACGCGCCGCTCGATATTGACCACGGCGCGCATGGGCAAGTTCTCCAGCGACCGCGCCATTCGCGAATACACCGAGGAAATCTGGAATGTAAAACCGCTCAGCGGCGAGAACAAGAGCTAACGAGCCCAGAGTATCCTATACTCTGCGCGCTACGAACCAATGAGGAACAGGCGCCAGCTCAGGCTGGCGCCTGTTTCGTAGAGGACTGCATGTTTTTTCGTCGCTCGCCCTGCAAGAGGAAAACAAGAAACGCTTGAGCCCCTTCCCTCTTTCCCCTGTCACTTCCAGGCTGCCCCACCCCGCCGCCCCCTGGTGGAAACGACAGGCGGAGCTGGCTATTCTAGCAGGCTACCTTACGCTGACGCTGCTCTATGGTCTTCTCGGACACTTGAGCGACATGGCGAACAGAGTTGTTCCCGTGGACAGCGCGGGCTATTATATGTACCTCCCGGCCCTGTTCTTTCAAGGTAATCTGGATTTCAGCAACGAGTTGCAGAAATACTACGGTCCGGAGCATACGAACGCGCTCACTCCCACCGGCAGGCATGGGAACGCCTATTCTATCGGTCCTGCGATATTCTGGGCGCCTTTTTTCCTCCTTGCGCACCTCTGCACGCTTCTGGCCAACGCGGCTGGCTTTCATCTCACGCTGGACGGGCATTCGTCTCTGTATTCGCTCTTCGTATACATCGGCAATTCCTTGTACGGTTTATTGGGATTCTTATTCCTTGTCAGGCTCGTAATGCGCTTCGTCGCAGAGCGGATTGCAATCGTGTCCACCTTGGCCATGATGCTCGCAAGCCAGATGACGTATTATCTCTGGTCGGACACGGCCATGGCGCACAACACGGCCTTCTTTGCTACCACGCTGTTCTTGTTTACGTTCTTTCGCTTTGGCGCCAGCCCCTGGACAGGCCTGGCCGCGGCCGCTGTCTTCCTGACGCGCTGGCAGGCTATTTTCTATCTGACCCCAATACTGGTCCAAGCCGCGAGCCAGGCGCCTGCCACGTTTCGCCAGCCTTGGCCGCGCGTCGTTGTCTGGGCGAGGCAATATATCGGCTTTCTTGGCGTTTTTTTTCTGGGGATTTCTCCGCAACTTCTGACCTGGAACTACCTCTACGGCCATTACTTCACTGTGCCGCACGGCGCCGGCTTCATCACCCTCGAGCAGTTTCACCTCTACGATATCCTTGTGAGCTTGCACCGGGGCATCTTCATCTGGCACCCGCTGCTCGCTCTCGCCCTCTTAGGCCTGCCCTGGCTCTGGAAAAAGGACCGCACTTTGACCATTGCGACCTGCCTGGCCATTGCTTTACAATTGTCTTTTCTTTCATTTGTGTCCTGCTGGTGGGCAGGCTGGTCTTTTGGGCAACGTTTTTTTATCGAAGCGCTGCCAATGCTCACCATCTGTCTCGCCGCGCTGCTCGAGGGGCTATGGAATAAACGATTCCTCCGGGGCGCGGTCCTGGTCGGTCTCGGCGCCTTGGCGGTCTGGAATCAACTCTTCATTTATCAATACAGTTACGGCCTGATCCCCAGGGGGCGGGCTGTCACGTCCGAGCAGTTTTTCGGCGATAAATTTCGGTTGATAGAAAGAACCAAGTCCAAGCGCGATCTCAAACGCGCCCTCGCAGCCTTCAAAAATGATGACCACGCCGCCTTTTACCGCTTCGCCCTGCTGGCCTACGCGCTCAACGCCCGCGAAGAAAGAACAGCATTCATCACCGGCTTCGCCAGTCTGCTGGCCGGTGACAGCGCCACCGCCCAGGAATGCTTTCTCTTCTTGTCCAAGGCCTTCCCTGTTGAAACGATCTATGCCGAGGGCCTAAGCAAAGCCTATTCGCTCCAGGACTGCGTCGCAAACTCTCGTGAACCGTGTCGCGAGACTATGGATAAAATTTTTTTCCAAAGAATGCAGTATACAATGAATGAACTTGTAAACGGATGAACCAAATACACCGCTAGAGTTTATAACCATTTTGCTTCCTTATTTGTTAGCATATACATATAAACATTGAGATTATAGTTTTACCCCCCCTGGCCAACAACCTCAATCGACTTGACATTGTGTTCGCAAACACATAGCGTGGCGCCATTGATTCTTCTACATCACAGCCCTGCCCGGGCACAAACTACAGAATCTACTCCAAGGAGGCTCGTATGCTTCCACGTTTCGCCTCGATCCCGAGTTTCGCGGCTTTTGTAATAAAAGTTACAGTGTTACTTCTCTTTATCATTTGTTTGTTGCCCCGAGAGGTCCTCTCCACCCCGCACTTGCTTTTTCAGAATTCTTCCGACGGCACGCTCGTTTATTGGTCTCTTGAATCAACGGGGAAGTTGAAAAACAATACCCGGAACGATGGTTGGGACTATGTGAATGGGACTGAGCCAGGGACTAACTGGCGACTTGCAGGGGTACAGCTCAATGCGGATGGACAGCGACATACCCATCTGATCATGCAAAATACAAATAATGGCACGTTTATATACTGGTCTCTCAACAACAAAGGCGCGTTGAAAAATCGTACACTACACGACGGTTGGGACTTCATCTCGGACCGCTCTCAGCTCAGCTCATGGCGCCTGATTGACGTCCAGTACAATGCCGACAAGCAAGGCAGATCTCATTTGATTCTTTACAATGACACTGATCGCATGAGTGCGTTTTGGAAACTGGATTCTACCGGCAAGTTGAAGAACAAAACAAAGGGGGATGGCTGGGACTATATCGTCGCTACTCCTCCTGTCAGCGGCTTGAAATTGGCCGCCTTGCAACAAAATGCCGACAACGCTGGTAACGACCATTTGATTTGGCAAAACTCATCTGAGGGTTACCTCGTCTACTGGAAACTCAACAGTACAGGTAGGCTTACAAATCGCACAAAAACCAGTGGGTGGAACTATCTGTCAGATACATCGATTTCTTCAGATTGGCAGGTAGTCGGCGTGTTGAAGAATGCAGACAAGCAAGACAACGACCACGTCATGTTCCTAAGCAACACCTCGGGCTTGGTCGTTTACTGGAAACTCAACAGTAACGGTACGCTTACAAATCACACCAAAGGAGATGGATGGGACTTCGTATCAGATTCCGGTTTCCTTCCCCCCTGGACGATTGCGACCATCCAGCCCAACGCTGACGGGCTCAACGGAGACAATCTCATTTGGCAGAACACAGGCAACGGCAAGCTTGTTTACTGGAAACTCGACAGTACCGGTAAGCTTTTAAATCGTACAAAGGACAGTGGATGGGGCTACATAGATGACTCCCAGCCAGCATCTACATGGATTGCGAAAGAAGTCTACCTCAATTGTGATAGCTGCCCGATCTGGTGACCAGAAAACCTGCGGCTAGACGATGTGAGTCCTCTATGGGCGCCATGGACATCTTCTCGACTACAGGATAAAGAAATCTCTGTTGGAGGAATCTGATACGTGGACATATGGCTTCAATCTGATATTCCAGCCCCTTAGCATGATTCCCTCCGGGCATGGCCCAGGCACAAAATACCGAACGTAACCAAAGGAGGCAAGTATGCTTCAACGTTCTGCCTTGATCCCGAGCTTCACGCTTTATGTGTTAAGAATTGCAGTGTTACTTATCTTTACCATTTGTTTACTGCCCCGAGAGTCACTCTCATCCCAGCGCTTGCTTTTCCAAAATTCATCTGACGGCAACCTCGCTTATTGGTCTCTTGAATCAACTGGAAAGTTGAAAAACAATACCCGGTCCGATGGTTGGAACTTTGTAAGCGAAACGGCGCCAGGGGCTGAATGGCGACTGGACGGGGTACAGCTCGTTGGGGATGCACAATCCCGTCCCCATCTCATCTGGCAAGATACAAGAACTGGCACGTTTGTATACTGGGCTCTCAACAGCAATGGCACCTTGGCAAATCGTACCCAGCACGACGGTTGGGACTTTATCTCTGACAGCGCCTCGCTTAATTCATGGCGCCTTATCGACGTCCAGTACAATGCCGATAAGCAGGGCAACTCACATTTAATTCTTTATAGTCCTACAGATCGCAAGGCTGTCTATTGGAAACTTGATTCGACCGGCAAGTTGAAGAACAGAACCATGGGGGACGGCTGGGACTATATCGCCGCTACGCCTCCTGCAAGCGACTGGAGTTTGGTCGCATTGCAACAGAATGCCGACAACGCTGGCAACGACCATCTACTTTGGCAAAACACAGCGGAAGGCAAACAGGTCTACTGGAAACTCGACAGTCACGGAAAACTAGCAAACCTCACTAAAAACGATGGGTGGAACTATCTGTCCGATACTCGGAGTTCTTCGGATTGGCGAGTAATCGGCGTGCAGCACAATGCGGACAAGCAAGGCAACGACCACGTCATGTTCTATAGCAACACCTCAGGCAAGGTCGTTTACTGGAAGCTCAATGCCAGCGGCGTGCTCAAAAATGGCACAAAAGGGGATGGATGGAACTACTTAAATGATTCCGGTTTCCTTCCCCCCTGGACTCCTGCGACCATCCAGCCCAACGCCGACGGGCAAAATGGAGACAATCTCATTTGGCAGAACACAGCCGATAACAAGCTTGTTTACTGGAAACTCAACAGTAACGGTGCGCTTACAAATCGTACAAAGGACAGTGGATGGGGTTACATAAGCGATCAACCCCCCGCTTCTTCATGGATTATGAGAGAACTGTATAGCAATTGATATCCGTTCACACCAACCAGGAAACTCGCGACGAGAACGGCGCCAGACCTACAGCATAGAATGGCGGTAAATGGGTGGAAGAGGCAAAAGACGGGCCTTATCACTACACCCCACGGAGCCGGACCATTTTGGTCCGGCTTCGTTCGTTTCAGTCCAGCGGCCTTAAGGAAACAAGGCCGTACGGGAGATGATTCTTGCAGAAAAGTTCCGGTCAAATGTTTTCCGACCAATCATTTTCTTGCCTCGCTATGAACTGACATGCTAATAAGTCTCACCCTGGTAACACGTTCGCGGCCGCAGGACCAAAGCTTTTTGGCTGTCGCGACAACGCCTATCTCCTCACCGAGGGCTTATGAGCTACCTTTCGACCGTACTCTTTCGTTTCGTTTCCATGGCCCTGCCCGGAGACACCTTTGGCGTTATCGACTTCCACGGCGTCAATACCACCCTGGCCGGAGAAATCACCCGCGTCGACGGCATTGCCACCCTAGCCAAAGGCGAGATCACCAAGATCGAAGGCGAGATGACCAAAGTCACCGGAAACTCCATCGACACCTTCGGCAGCCAGATCAAGACCGCGCTCAGCGATATCCAATCCCACGGCAACAGCATCGTGACCATGGGGACAAACATCAATACCATCGGGACCGTTGTCACGGAGGTCGGCGCCAAGCTCACCACTGCCGGGACCAAGCTTGAAACCTGCGGGTCTAAAGTCGGAACCGCCGGCACAATGATCAAAAACGCCGGCACGATCATCTCCAGCGGCCTAATCTTGCAAAACTGAGAGGACAGCTCATGCGCGTCGTCAAAGAACTAGAACACGGACTGCTCGTCAATTTCTTCCAATATCAGGGCAAGGACCATCTGGCCGTCACCATCCTCAGCTTTTTCGATCTCGACGCTCCGGACAACGTCTTGCAGGAACCCGCGCTCTGGCCCTTTGTCCAGGCCGAGCTGGGCCAGGACGCCATCCTGGATATGGGCATGCCTAAGCCCACTGCCGAGGTCCTGCTCCGCGCGCGCTGCTACGCCCCAGAAGGCGAACCGATCAAGGCCCATTCCGCGACCTTCCGCGTCGGTGAGATCCAAAAAACCTTGGCCGTGTACGGCGACCGCGACTGGGTGCACAAACCCGGAAAAGGCTGGGTCACCACAGAACCCAAACCCTTTGCGGTCCTGGAGATCGATTACGCACGCGCCTTTGGCGGCCCGGGCTACGCAAAAAATCCCTCTGGACGAGGTTACCTCGTTCCCGAAGCCCGCAAAAATGCCGAGCGCATCCCCCTGCCCAACATCATCGAGCCGGAAAAACACATCGGCTCGCCCGACGAAACGCACGAGCCCGCGGGCTTCGGACCTCTCGACTTCACCTGGCCGCAGCGCGCCTCCAAACTCGGGACTTACGACGACGACTGGATGCAAAATCGCTGGCCCGGCTATCCGGACAACCTGGACTGGACCGCCTTCAACGCCGCGCCTCCTGACCAGTGGCGCCCTGTTCCCGGAGGTCCCGAAGGCCAGCCCTTTTTCCACGGCGACGAGGTCATCGGACTTCTGAACATGCATCCCGAACGGCCGAGCATCGCCTCCAAACTCCCAGGCCTGCGGCAGCGCTGTTTCATCAATCAGCACCTGGACTGGCGCACACGCAACAGTGAACTGGTCTTTAAGGAAATCCCCACGCGTCTCGACACGGTCTGGCTTTTTCCGCACGGACTGCGCGGCGTGGCCATTTTCCGCGGCGCCATCGAAACCATGGACGACGAAGGGCTGGATATCGGACATCTCTACATCTCCAGCGAACCGCTCAGCCAAGAACCAAAACCACTCGAGCACTATTACGAAATTTTCAAGAAGCGCCTGGACCGCGGCGTCGAGATAGACATGACGCCCTTCCAGGACGTCCAGAAAAAACTCGCCGAAGCGCGCGAAAAACTCGCTGACGTGCCGCGTATGGTCAACGACGCCGTGGCGCGCATGCTGGGCAAAGCGCCCAAGCCCGTGCTCACGCCCGAAGACACCGTGGCCCAGTCCCTGGCCCTCATCGACAAACACAAAATCCAGCTCGCCGACGCGGAAAAGTCCCTCACTGCGATGAAAGCACAGTTCGGACACCTAGTGAAGATCGACACCTCGGGACTGGCCAAAGCAGCCGGCAAACTCGACGCCATGGCTAAAAAAATCGCCACCATCGTGCCCGACGTCAAGAAAAAAATTGGCGACAAACTCGACGCGGCCCAGAAAAAAGCCCAAGATGCTTACAACAACGCGCTCGCCAATATCGACCCCAAATATATGGACGGGAAAGGTTTGGACCCGAATGCCGTGTTCGAGGCCATCAAAAATCCACCCCGCAACCACTGGCAGGAGTCGGGTATGCGCTTTCTCTATGCCTGCCGCAAAAACCTCGAAAACGACGCCCAGACCATGGCCAGCCTAAAACGAATGGGGTTCACAGGCTATACCCTCAAACGCCACTGGCTCGGGCTCAACCCCGCCGAACTGCGCGTTGACCCCGCAACCTGGGGCCTGGAAAAGGATCTTCCCGGCCAGGAACTCGTCATCCCCGTCGGCTTCGTCATCCCCACCTTCGCCGACGCCGACCTGATCAGCATCGCCATCCGGCCTGCCGACGCACTGGCCGCCACAGACAAAGACACGCTGGTCACCAACGCCAAGCCCATGGCCATGGTCCTGTCCGCTGGCCCGGGCAAACCGCTGGTCCGCGTCAAGGACGGCCTCGAAGCCATACTCCTAGCCCAGGAAACCGCTGACATCTGCGCCGTCGCGGCCCTGCCTGCGCCCGACGCCGCACCCACCATGGACAAGGCGCCCGCTGCCTTTGCCGCCACCGCGCCTCAGGTCCTGGCCATCCTTTACGCCGAAGAACGCGACGCGCCAGAGACCGCCCTCCCACTCTGGCAAAAGGCCTTTCCCCAGGCCGAAGCGCTCCTGCTGCCCGCGCCGGCCAAAAACATATTCGCGGCGCGCAAAGACGGTCTCGACCTCTGGAAATGGATCACCGACGCGCTCAAACCAGGCCTCGCACCCGCTGTCTCGCCCCGCCAAGCGCCAGAACACGGCGCTATTGTCCCAAAATTCGACGCCATGGCTATCTACCAGCAGGTCAAGGACGCGACCATGGCGCGCGTGCAGCCGAAACTCGACAAACTCGAAGCAGCCAAGGCCGCAGGCATGGCCAAGGCCGTCGAGGCGCTCAAAAAAGTCGGAAAAGACCCGTCCATCATTCTCAATCCTCCGGAGCCAACCCTCCTTAAACAAGAAAATCCTTTTGCGGCGCCAAAGCAGAAGCTGGCCCAAGCGCTCGTCAATACACGAAAAAAACTCCAGGGCGTCAACCAACTCACGCCTGATATAGAAACAAAACTCTCGGATATCGAAAAGTCTCAAAACATGGTTCTGGACAAGTCGCAGGCCTTGTTCAAAGACGGCATGACCAAGCTTGCCGCGGCCAAGGAACAACTCAAGGACCCCATCCCGGCCTGGTCCAAGAAGATGCTGGCCGACGCCGGCTTCGATCCCGCGGACCGTAACCCCTTGCGGCTGCTCACGCGCGAAGAGGTCATCGAACGCCATGCCGCCGGGCTGAGCCTGGCGGGCAAGAACCTCTCGGGTGTGGATCTGAGCGATTTAGACCTCACAGGCGTCAATCTACGCAAGGCCATGATCGAAAAAACCAACTTCACGCGTTCGATCCTCGACAACGCAGACCTCTCCGAGGTCATCGGCAACGAGGCCGTGTTCGCCAAGGCCTCCCTGAAAAACGCCACACTGCGACGGGGGATTCTGGTCAAGGCCAATTTCACGAAAGCGGAACTCTACGCCGCTAACCTCGAAAACGCCCTGCTCAAGGAGGCCGACCTGAGCGAGGCGGACCTCTCGGCCGCGCGCCTCGGCCAGACCGTGTTCGAGAAGGCCATCCTGAAAAAGGCGACACTCACGGAAGCCAACGCGAAAATGGGCTATTTCCTCGATGCGGACTTGAGCCAGGCCGTCTTCAACCATGCCGACCTGACCAAGGCCGTGTTCCTGCGCACGCCCATGGACCGCGCCAGCTTCGTCAAAGCCACGGTCCGCTCGACTATCTTTCTCACTGTCGCGGGCGACAAGGTCAATTTCGCCGGCGCTGATATGCACAACGCACGCATCCTGCAAGACTCTGCCCTGCCGCACGCCAACTTCAGCGGCGTCAACGCTACGCGCGCGAGCTTCATGGACTCCGACCTCGGCGCCGCGAACTTTCACATCGGGTGCGTGGACGAGGCGCTCATCGAGAACTGTCAGCTCCAAAACGCCAAGCTCGCCAACATCTCGGCCAAAAAAACGCGCTTCAACAAATCCGACCTGACCGGCGCCGACCTCTCGGGCGTCAACCTCATCTACGGCTCGCTGCGCAAGGCGCGCTTACCCAACGCCACGCTCGCCGGCGCCAACCTCTACAGCACTGAGTTCTACCGCACGGGTGTGGGCAAAACTAACTTCGACGGCGCTAACCTCAAAAAGACCAAACTCGCCAAATTCACCCGCTACCTGGAAAAGGAGCAGCAATCATGACGCGCGCAGAGCTCCTGGCCGCCATCGCAGCAGACGACACCATCGAAAACCAGAACCTGAGCGGGCTCGATCTTTCCAACGCCGACCTCTCAGGCGCGCGCTTCGAGAACGTTGATTTTCGCGGCGCAATCTTTGCCGGCGCCACGATCCGACGCACAGGCTTTACCAACTGCGATTTCTTCGACGCCATCATGGACGGCTGCAACCTCAAGGAAGTGGCCTGGTTCGGCATGAACCTCAAAGGCGTGCGCCTGCGCGGCGCTGACCTCACGCACGCCGTGCTCTCGGGCGCAGACCTCACCGGCGCGGATCTCAGCGGCGCCAATTTGACCCATACGGTCTTGGACAAGGGCAAGCTCGACCAGGCCAAGCTGCCCAATGCGCTGCTCTTCCGCACCGTGCTGGTCAAGGCCACGTTGACCGGCGCCGACCTCACGGGCGCGGACCTGACGCGCGCCATCTTTGTCGAGGCCGACCTGAGCGGCGCGCGACTCAAAGGCGCGACCATTCAGCGCACCTTTTTGCGCGACTGCAAT
>Ga0247841_10009005_pt1 | contig 14111 bp, 13 predicted proteins | sample LaCruzMarch2015__2_FD_192410 | JGI IMG/M metagenome (GOLD analysis project Ga0247841, IMG submission 192410) | Freshwater microbial communities from meromictic Lake La Cruz, Castile-La Mancha, Spain - LaCruzMarch2015_18m | ecosystem: Environmental > Aquatic > Freshwater > Lake | place: Spain...
GGAGGGTACTGAGCACCAGCGAGATGACAGCGCCGGCGCCCAACAGCAGGGTGAGGTTATTGAAACCTGTTTCGGGACCCAATGCGGGGAGATAGCCGCCGCCGAGGAACTGGATCTCTTCCGGCACCGGGATGGTGTTGGATTTGCCGATAAACTGGTTCGCTCCCCGAAAGAGCATCATCCCGGCCAGGGTAACAATAAAAGCGGGGATGCCCACATAGGCGATCCAGAATCCCTGCCAGGCGCCGATGAGGGCACCCACGACAAGGCAGATGAGAATACCCATGCAGGGCGGCAGACCACCGTCGCGAATGGCAAGGGCGGTAACAATACCGGCGAATGCCGCCACGGACCCGACAGACAGGTCGATGTGCCCGGCAATGATTACCAGCACCATTCCTATGGCCAGCACCAGGATATAGGCGTTGCCGTTCAGGAGGTTCATCATGTTGGCCGAGGTCAAGACCAGGCCATGCGTGCGAATCTGGAAGAAAACAATCAGCGCGACAAGGGCGAACAGCATGCCGAACTGCCGGAGATTGCCTCCGAAGAAGCTTATTAAACGTTTCATCATTGTCGTATTCCTGTCAATTCTGATTTCTGGAATTTATTGGCGGTCATGAGTTTCATGAGGCGTTCCTGGTCCGCTTCGGCCCGGTCGAGGACGCCGGTGACCACGCCTTCGCAAATCGCATAGATCCTGTCGCTGATACCCAGCAATTCAGGGAGTTCGGAGGAAATGATAATGACGCCCTTCCCCTCTGCGGCAAGCTGATTTATGATTCCATATATCTCGAACTTGGCCCCCACATCGATGCCCCTGGTTGGTTCATCAAGAATCAGCAGGTCCGGTTTGGTGAAAAGCCACTTGCCGAGGACGACCTTCTGCTGGTTGCCGCCGGAGAGGTGGCCCACTCCCTCGTATACGCTGGGTGCTTTGATGCGCAGTGACTGGCGGTATCCCTCCGCTGCCGTGAATTCCCTGCCCCGGTCGATGACATACCTCCTGGCAATGCGTTGCAGGGCGGCGGAAACAATCGTAGCCTTGATGTCGGCGAGGAGGTTGAGGCCCAGGTTCTTGCGGTCCTCGGTAACATAGGCGATGCCCTCGCGGATGGCGTCGGCGGTGGTATGCAGAGCAAGTTCCTTTCCGTTCTTGATGATTCGCCCGCACTCATACAGGCCGTAGGAGCGTCCAAACAGGGAGCGGGCAAGCTCGGTGCGTCCTGCCCCCATGAGGCCGGCAAAACCAACGATTTCTCCGCGCTTCACAAAGAAAGATACGCCATTGCACACCAGACGCTCGGAGAACTGGGGATGGCGCACCGTCCAATCCCGCACGGTGAAAAATGCTTCTCCCACATGGGGAACACGATCGGGAAAGCGGGTATCCAGCGGGCGCCCCACCATGCCGCGGATAATGCGATCCTCGTCCACACCGCCGGTCTCCTGTGCTTCCGGGCGCAATGTTTCTACCGATCTCCCATCGCGAATGATGGTGACGGCATCGGCAATGGAGCGTACCTCGTTCAGTTTGTGGCTGATCAGTATGCAGGAGACGCCTTTTGTGCGGAGTTCGCGCAGGAGGCCGAGGAGGTGGAGGGAGTCATCTTCGTTGAGGGCAGCCGTTGGCTCGTCAAGGATCAGGATCTTCACGTCCTTGCCCAGGGACTTGGCAATCTCGACCAGTTGCTGCTTACCCACGCCGATATTCTTGATCGCCGTTTCCGGATCCTCATGCAGTCCCACCCGTGACATCAATTCCCGGGCCCGTACCTTCGCCAGCCGCCAGTCGATGATGCCGGCCCTGGCTATTTCATTGCCGAGAAAAAGGTTTTCCGTGATGGACAATTCGGGAATAAGGGAGAGTTCCTGATGAATGATGGCTATACCCGCCCGTTCACTGGCCCGTATATCCGTGAAGGCCGCCGGTTGCCCCCGGAGAATGATTTCCCCGGAATATGAGCCATGGGGATAAACCCCGGAGAGCACATTCATCAAGGTTGATTTTCCAGCTCCGTTTTCGCCGCAGACGGCATGGATCTCCCCGTCCGCCAGGGTCAGAAAAACCCGATCGAGGGCCTTGACTCCCGGAAATTCCTTGCTTATATCTCGCATCTCGAGGAGGTACGCCATAGCTTCATTCCGATAGCTGATACTTTTGGTTCTTTCCTCTACCGCACTATAGGGCAAGCTCGTCTTTCATGTAAAAACGAATTTATCCATGGAGTTTGCTTCAAACAGGAGGTGCGGCATATTGATTGATAAAACAGAATTGAGTCGAGTAGATCAATTTCTTCCGATGCAGGTCGATGTTTGCTGCCTGGTTTTTCGGCGGTGCCACAAAATGTCAACCATGTATCCATTGGCCCCAACCCCTCACATTGCAGGTCACCATATCATGACGATTAAAGAAATAATATTATTGAAAAACAATTGAAATCACGTATATTTTCTGAGATTGACGTTTTACTGCTTTCAGGAAGGACACCGCCCAAATCGCCGCAACCCGGACCCTGCTATTTTAAACGGTTCATGGGCCTTCATTCCATCAGTGATCATCACCAGAATCTTGCCGCATCCGAAGAATGTATGTAATGCAAGTGATGTATCTCCTTATCTCAAGTCGCCTTATATGTATCCTTTTCGCTCATTGTTAATTCTTCGAGTATGGACTTCAACGCCGGCAAACGCTCCTGCACAACCTTCCAGACAGTCATCAAGTCGCCCCCCATGTAGTCGTGAATGAGAACATCCCGCATGCCAGCCATCTTAGTCCAGGGAATATCGGGATATTTTTTTCTGAATGATGTCGGAATATGCTTGGCTGCTTCACCGAGAACTTCGAGACATCTGATCACCGCATTGATAGTCCTCTTGTCCGCTGCAAACATATCGTAAGACATTCCTTTGGTGAACTCAGCGGTATCAGTAATAGCAGTTATAATATCATCCAGGTAATCGGAGATTTCTCGCCCCTTAGACATATTCAACCTCAGCCAGAATACGTTTACCGATCGCTGGTTTGAGAGCGGATTCCATGACCAGATCAACTTTAGCATTGAGCTGGCTTTCAAGATATTCGCGTAGATCCAAAAAGTCGAAAAGATCAATATCACGGTTGAATTTGACGAGTATATCTATATCACTCTTCTTACGCTGTTTCTCTTTGATATAAGAACCAAACAAACCGAGTCGCTGTACTCCATAATGGGATTCCATCTCTGGCTTGCTGTTTCTGATGATATTGATTATTTCTTGCTTTCCCATAATTGCTCACCTCAAACATTAGACTTTTAAGAGTGAAAAAGAGGGCGATTTATTTTCAATCCCTTAGCCTGTAAAAGTTCAGTCAGTTTTTATCAATTGATATATAGCCACTGATAACCATTAGTAATGTTGCATAATTAATGAAAGTTATCAAGCAAACATTTCTGGTTGGAACTCCCAGTTTCTGATGAAAGGACATGCTGTCATTTTTCGCCTGACCGTAATTAACAAGCCCCAAAGACCTCAATGTTTCAAATGGATATAATGGGGAAAGCTATTTTCCATGCAGGACGTCCATCCACCGGGTCGCCTCTGAATCACTGATCTTGCCGAGATAGATCTGGGTCGTCTTCAAGTCCTGATGCCTCAAGATTACTTTCGATACTACTTCCAGCGGGACACCGTTTCTGCTGGCATATGTCGCTGAATATCTCCGGAGATCATGGGGTGAAACATGGACTTTCACTTTGGCTCCCAATCCTTTGACGAGAGATCTTACCGTCGAATAACATATTGGAAATATTCGGTCTTCCCCTTGAAGGGCTTTCTCCTTGATGTATTCTGCCAATTTTCTCGACACGTTCTCAGGCATATACGCTCTTTCCGCCTCTTTGCCTGACTTGGGTTCCCACAGGGTAATTGTTCTGTCTGAAACATCCGCCATTTTGATCTTCAGCAATTCACCAATCCGCAATCCGCAGCGCGCCTGAAGTTCCAATATCAACCTGTCCCGCAATCTTTTCGTATTGTAGATCATTTCATCCACAGTTTCCCGATCGAGAATTTTGCGGGGAATCTGTTTCGGTGCCTTGAATGACTTGCTCAGCAACGATGCATTACAGGGATTTCTCATGTTCAGCAAACATCGGTCGATGATAAAGTTGTAAAAGGCTTTCAACTGGGCATAGCGGAGTCTTCGTGTTGATTTGGCAAGGTTCTTCGTCATGTTTTCCAGAAAATGGAAAATATCATCGGGAGCGATGGTATCCAATTCTCTTTGCGCATGAATCGATCCAAATCTATCCAACAGGTGGCCGTAGCTCTCTATAGTCCTTCGTTTATGGTTTGATTGAAGATAATATTTGAACAGGGTTATCGCTTCTTTTGTGGTCATGGCTAACCTCCATATTCTTTGCTTGAGAGGTCTTTGGTGAATAATAATTATAGGATTTTAATCGATGTATGGACATCCCCACGAATTTCATAAGCCACGGCAAGTTTGGGATCCAGTTCGACGGCCTTATTGCAATCCATGAGTGCCTTTTGGAGGTTGCCAAGCATCAAATAGGAATGCCCACGACCTGCATAAGCATTTGCAGTGTTGGGATCAAGTTCTATGGCCTTGTCACAATCCTCGAGTGCCCGCTTGAAGTTGCCAAGGCACGTATAAGAGTTCCCCCGATTAACATAAGCCAGTGGAATTTTGGGATCCAGTTCAATGGCCTTATCATTATCTCTAAGTGCCTGCTGGCAGTTGCCAATAATTGAATAAGTTTGCCCACGATTGCTATAAGCCGCTGCAAATTGAGGGTTCAGCTCAATAGCCTTGCCTTGGTCACTGATAGCCTGCTGATAGTTTCCCAAGGAGTAATTAGAAACCCCTCGATTGCTATAAGCCTCTGCAAACCTGGGATTCAACTCGATGGCTTTGCTGAAGGCATCAAAAGCATCTCGATAATTTCCCGAAGCATTATAAGCGTATCCCCTTTCGAACCATTCATCGGCATTTAGTGAGGCAATGTTTCGTTTATAAGTATTAGACATTTCTACTTTCTTTTCGCCTTTCGCTGTTTCTAATTCTTTTCGCAACCTCGAATTTTCTTTCAGTAATTCTTCTGATTTTCTTCTTGTTCCCTCCAATTCTTTCACTTTCCCGCGGTCTTTGCGAAGGGCATCAATGGATTTGATGACTTCACTGGAGTCTGCCGTAACTTTGGCTTTTAGCCAGTATTTCATATTTTCAGTATTCCATTTTTCTTCCAGTAGCTCTGTCTGAACGATACCCGCCGTAAGTGTGGTAATCTCGTCTTTAGTGAGTTGAAAGTCTTTAACTTCCGTTATGCTTTCAAGGTAAGTTCCCATTTCTTCCAGAATAAGCCTTTTAACTTCCCGCAGAGCGGTAGTCCTGCTTGAGTTTTTGCTGTCCTCATCGCTTGCCTGATATGTATATTCCTTAATGAAGGTTTTTGTCTCTGAGAAGGCAAAATTTGGTAAAAACAAGAGAAACAGAAAAGATAAAAAGGTGAACATTGCACGTTTGGATGCCATAGACGCCTCCTTTCTGAATCGATGACTACTTATACATCAACCTCGAACAGTCTGCAATATATGTCGTTGATTTTCGTTTGAAAGTAAGCATTAAAGTGCCGAATGAGGAAAACAACATAACAGGAAGTTGTTCATAATCTACACGAACGGATAATAAGCCGTCAATCATGTGCACCTTTCGCCCCGTATTCAGTGATCCTCTCAGTAAACCCAACCTGATGCTTTGAAGTCTTGTATACCGATAAACATGCCCCTTCAATGCTTCAGGAAATCGCTAATCTCTTCCGCTCCAAATCCTCCAACATTACACTGACCAAGAACTCAATATCCGATTTTACCACCGACAGAGAGCCCCGTCCTTTGCTGATCTTGAGACTAACACCCGGAATGCCTTGTCCAGACTGCGTCTTGCGACTTCGCCGCGGCGAAGTAACTAAAATACTTGATATTGTTTATGTGTCTAGCGAGTGCTTGAAGATTTACTCGTTCAATTCTACTTCGGTATCCGGGCGATTGTTTTCTTCAGAGTGGTCTGAAGTCCCTTCATGGCATTTGACATCAGTTGCACATCCTCCCCGGAAAAGATCCCGAAATCCAATGCCGAAACCTTCTTTTCTACCGTCTCCAGCACACCCGCCAGGGTCTGCGCCGGGCTGGTCTTCGCCGTTGTCCGTGTGCTCGGCGCGGTCGCCTTGGCCTGGGCTTTACGGTATTTCTGATACTGGGTGATCATGCTCCGTTACTGCTTGTTCTTGGCCAGGCCGATGAGAACTTTTTTCGGCACGTTGGGGTCCCGGCGGAAGAGGATCGGCTCCAGAATGCCGTGCTGGACCACGGAGGCGGTAAGTTCTTCCAGGGCCTGGGGATCAAGGTATTTACGGGGTTGGTTGGGGTCCGACTGGAGTTCGGCCAGGGGAACGGGATAGAGTTGGCTGGGTGTGTAGGTTCCAGTGGTTGCCACAAGGTACTCCTTTCTTCTACTCGAAAAGAATAATACATCATGTAGCTAAAATGTTAGGTATGTGAGGACAATACACTGATTATTCTTATAGTCAAGAAGAAAGTATGGTGCCCTGATTATTTGCTTGCATAAGCCGGGATAGCAGGTTAAATTTCGCAGTGACCCTTGATGTAGTTATGAATGAGGAGGTGTGAATCGTGGACGTGAAGATCAACAAAGGGATGTTGTCACTGGTGCAGGGGGATATTACCTGGGAAGACACGGAGGTCATTGTCAATGCTGCAAATTCCCGCCTGGCTGGCGGCGCGGGGGTGGATGGGGCCATCCATCAGGCCGGGGGGCCGTCCATTATGGATGAATGCCGGAAGATCGGCGGCTGTCCCACCGGTCAAGCGGTCATTACCACCGGCGGCGCCCTGAAGGCGAAGTATGTTATCCATACCGTTGGGCCGATCTACCGGGGAGGTGCGAGAGGAGAGGCCAATCTGTTGCGGAGCGCCTATCTGGAGAGCCTGAAGCTCGCTTCCGCCAGGAAACTAAAGAGCATAGCCTTTCCCGCCATCAGCACCGGGGTCTATAGTTATCCCTTAGCCGAGGCTGCCCATATCGCCCTGAAGACGGCAGTGGATTACCTGGGGGAAAACGAAGATATCAAAATCATCCGTTTTGTCCTTTTCGACCGCGGAACCTATGACGTCTTTGTGGAGGAACTCCGGAAGATCCTGTAACAATAACCATTCCTGCACAGTACCTGCCCTCAAGCCGACTATGGAAGGGAATCCGGGTAATGCCGGAATTCCATAAATCGGATATTTTAGACTCATTGTGGGATGTTCATGATCAGCGTTCCGTCTTTTTTGTCACGTCCCGCTTGATGGTGTTGACTGTGTCCTGCAGGACTGGAAAAACGTTTTCCCGGATATCCCCGGCCACAACGACATACATGACATCATCACCGACCTGGAGCGTTCCCTCCCGAACCTCGGCGAGAACTTCGATCATGCCGGGACGGTTTTTCATCTCGGCAAGAATTTCGGCCAGGCGAGCGCGATCGGCCTTGACCGTCAGCTCCACAACCGCCTTTCCATCCCGGGAAGTTCCCCGGACGACGCCGTTATGGCAGAGAATCATCCCCACCTCATGGTACCGGGGGTGTTGTTTGACTTGTGCTACTAAATCGGTTAGAGACATATCAGCTCCTTAAAAGATATTGTGAGTAATCAAGATTCGTGGTTCATGCTACCGTGAACGGGCGAAATACGCAAACCCATCCTGAGAATCATGAATAAGGTAAAAAGGTATGACGCGCCGCCGCCCCCAATTTAAACCCCTGCCCATCGCTGATGTTCTCAAGAAGATCATGAAAAAACAGGGGATTCCGGTTCCCGGGGCAAACACTTCCCTGCGCCGTATCTGGGGTGAGGCGGTGGGACCCCAGATCGCCGCCCAGACCCTGCCGGAGCAGATCAAAAGAGGCGTCCTTTCCGTCAAGGTGGCCTCTTCGGTCTGGATGCATCAGCTTCAGTTCCTGAAGAAAGACATCATCCAGAAGTTCAACACCCTCTATGGAGAAGGAACCGTTCAGACCCTGCACTTTTCAATAGGTGAGGTCCCGGCAAGTCACCCCGGGAACGATCCGATCGTTCCCTTATCCACATGGATGTCTTTCCTCAAGGCGCGGGATGAACGCCTCATAACGGAAAGCCTTGCTGCCATCAATGATTCCGAGCTTAAGGATATCCTTCAGCGGGTAATGATCCGGGAGATCAGTCGGCGCCGTTTCCTGCAGCGACGCAAAGATCGGTGAAAATTTCTTCCATCGCCGGGGTGTAGACGCCATTCTGCTCATAGATGACCAGGGGCGGCAAGACCGTCAATTCCTCTCCACCCGTGACTATGCCTTCCATCAAGACAAATTCCCCCTCTGTATCCACGCGGGAATGGACCATCCGCAAGCGCTTCGGTTCTACCTGGAAACGTCGCATCTGGAAAATCAACTCCGCCAGACGGCGGGCCGGATAGATCATAAAAACAGGCCCGTGAGCCGGCACGGCATAGGCGGCGGCCCGGATGAAATCACCGACGGACCCGTGGAGTTCGTGTCTGGCCTGGGCCTTTTCGTGGAGAGGATTTATCTTTCCCGATTGCAGCTTGCGGTAGGGAGGGTTAAAAGTGACGGCGTCAAAAGAACGGGGGGCGATGAGTTGTTCTATGGAACGGATATCGCCTTCGACAATCCCGATCTGATCGGACAGTCCGTTGAGCGCCAATGTCCTTCTGGCCATGGCGGCAAGCCCGGTCTGGATTTCGATTCCCCCAACCCGGGAGCATCCCCAGCGATGGAATATAAGCAGGGGAATCACGGCGCTCCCCGTTCCCAGATCCAGAAGTGCCTCCCCTTTTTTCAGGCGGACAAAATGGGCCAATAACAAGGCGTCCAGGGAAAAGCGATACCCCGTTTTTTTCTGGATGACCCGAAAGCGTCCATCCAGGATGTCGTCTGCCGTTTCCCCATCTTGGATAAGTTTATTATCGTTGTAGACAGATGCCATGTTCACCTGAGAATACACCTTTATCCCTCCCCTTCAAGGGGAGTTTCATCTACAATCTGGGAAAATAGGGGCGCTGTCCCATTATTAAATCAGATGAACAAAAAGGCCGCTGCGGAGCTTGGGTTCAAACCACGTCGATTTTGGGGGCATGACCAGACCGGCGTCGGCCACGTCCATAAGCTCGGGGAGCGTCGTGGGACACAAAGAAAAGGCGACGGCAAAGCGGCCAGAATCCACAAGACGCTCCAACTCCTCCATTCCCCGGATGCCGCCGATGAAGTCGATGCGCTTGTCCGTGCGGGGATCGGCAATGCCGAGCAGGGGGCCGAGCAAATATTCCTGGAGGATTGAGACATCGAGGGAGCGCACCGGATCACCCGCCGCCAAGAACTCTTTTCTGAAAACCAGGCGCCGCCACTTCCCGCCGAGATAGAGCCCGAATTCATGCAATCTCTTTGGCGATCGATCAACAAAGCCATCCGTTATTTCAAAACATTGGGAAATCCGAGACATAAAATCCACAGGCGTCAGTCCATTCAGATCTTTGACCACCCGGTTATAATCCATGATGCGGAGCTGATCGTGGGGAAAAAGGACGGCCAGAAAGGTCTCATAATCCCTAACTTCCGATGGGGCAGGGTCTTCCTCCCGTCGCATCCGGGCTACAGAGGCCGCCGCCGCGGCCCGGTGGTGGCCGTCGGCGATATACATCGTCTGCACCTTGTCAAAGGCAGCGGCCAATTCCTCAATGGTATCGGCATCGGACACGACCCAGGCTTCATGGGCGACGCCGTCGGATGCGACAAAGGAATATTCCGGCGGGGCCTGGATGATCCTGGCGACAATGCTGTCGATTATCTCATTTTTTCTGTAGGTGATAAAAACCGGCCCCGTGTGGGCGTTTACCGCGTCCACATGGTTGATACGCTCCTGTTCCTTGTCCGCCCGGGTATTTTCGTGCTTTTTGATCAGTCCCGTCTCGTATTCACGAACGCTGGCGCCGGTGACGATGCCATACTGGCGGTGCCCTCCCAGTTGCTGGGAATATATGTAAAAACATGGTTCCCGATCCTGGGAGAGGATCTGGTCATCCCTTAGTTTCAGGAGGTTCTTTTTTGCGGTCTGGAAGATGGCTTCTTCCTCGACGTGAGGATAACCCGGCAGGTCGATTTCCGACTTTTCCACGTGTAGAAAACTCACGGGATTATCGTCGCCCAGCGCCCTTGCCTCTTCAACATTGACGACATCATAGGGAGGCGCGGCGACTGCCTGCGCGTGTTGCCGGTGAGGCCGGAGGGCCCGGAAGGGGGTGATGCGTGCCATTAATAAAGCCTTTCACACGGGAGATGGCGGCTTACTACCACAGTCCCATTCTGAAATCAACGGGAAGGAAATCACCGCTGGACAGGAAAGGAAAACCTGACGTATAATGTCCGTGTCAAAATTGACAAATTCGCGAAAGCACACATTTTCACCCCCACCCTAACCCTCCCCCTTCGCAGGGGGAGGGAGTATTTGGCCTTTTAGGAAGGAACTGCCGGACTTTTCGCGAAGGAGTCAGAACTTAAGGGAGCAAGGAGGAAGTTTATGACGCCGACAAGGGTTTTCATTCATGGGCTGGAAAGCACCAGCCAGGGGACAAAAGGGATCTATTTCCGGGAGCTTTATCCGGATATGACCGTTGAGGATTACGCTGGGCCTTTGGAGGCGCGGCTGGAAAAGCTGGAGGCCGTCCTCGCGGGAAAAGAGGACCTGATTCTCGTCGGCTCCAGTTACGGCGGACTTATGGCGGCTATTTACGCCTGCCGGCATCCGGAAAAGATCCGCCGCCTCATCCTCCTGGCCCCGGCCATTAATCTTGAAGAATTTGAGCCATATGCGGGGCAGGTCTTGACCATGCCCGTTCATCTTTATCATGGCCGCCAGGATAATGTTGTTCCCCCCGGCGAGGTCCGTGCGGTTGCCGAACGGACATTTAATGATCTGACTTATTGCCTCGTGGAAGACGATCATTCCCTCCATGAGACTTTCCCGGGGATGCCTTGGGATGAACTACTCAGGAAATAAAGTTATTCGAGGTTACAATTCGTTGTCTTTCTTGCTAAAAGCTGCTTAAACTTGGCAGGATTACCCTTCAAGAGGAGGGGTCGGGTAGTACCTACCCCGACCCCAGCGGTAGGTTCATCTTTTCCAGGAGGTGGGGTCGGGTGGCGCTACCCCGACCCCGTTTGACAACACCGCGAATAATATCAGAGCACAAACACACCGGTTTGAAAGCATGATCTGCCAGCTCATCCATTCAGTCCTTGAAGATATGCCTGCTGTCCCGAGGCGCCATGATTGACACGGCAGTGTTCATTCAACGGAAATCTTTACGCTATAGACGCCTTGTTCGTAAGTTGTTTTTACGGTGCCGGGAAGTTTGTTCATAACCTTCATAATAGCTTTGTTTTCAGCCATGATGTCGGCGTTTAGTATCTTTATCCCCCGATTGTGAGACATGCGGGTCAACATGTCGAGCAGAAACGTGGCGATGCCCATTCCCTGATACTGTTCATCCACGAAAACGGCCAGATTGGCAGTGTGCGGACATTCATCCTCACTGGCATATCTTCCCTCGGCAATGATGCGTTCCATACCGTTCTTTGCTATCAGGCCGACAACGGAACAGCATTGATTGTAATCGATGTTCACATACTGTTGCATGGATTTATGAGGCATGGCATTGATATGATGATGATAACGGTAATATACGGACATGCTCGAAAGCCGGTAGAAGAGTCGCCGCATCCCTTCCTCGTCTGACGGCTTGATACTGCGGAAATGAATATTAACATTTCCCCCAAAAGTGCGGGAGGTGATCTGATGTTCGGGACAGGCGCCGGTGAACAGGCAAATCTGGTCAGGATATAAAATCCTGGCGTCTTTCGCCTGACGGATCAGTTCCTGGCGGTCCTCCGGATGGGCTATGTCAATGATGGCCTGGGCCCTTTCACGAAGGGAGCGTCCTCTCAGGGAAGCGACGCCGTTTTCTGTGACGATCAAGTCCAGGGACTCTCGGTTTGTGAACAGATTGTCACAATTATTGACAGAAAAGCGAATGTTGGGTTCGCCCTGCAGATTGCGGCTGGGGAGGGCGAATATTTTTCTCGCCCCGGGCGACCGTTCGATCCTGGCAAAGATATCCTGAACCTGACCAGGCGTGGCGACAATATTCTCCCGACCTTTATGAAGCGCCGCTATCCCCGTTATGTCCACCTTCCGGGCGGGAATCACGGCAATCATCCTGTCATTCCTGCTGATTTGATTGCTGTCGGAAACGACGTCAATCGGATGAAACTCCACCAGGGGGTTGCCATCAAGCCATTTCATCAACTCTCTGGTGCCGTGGGCGTAAACGGCAACGGATTTCCCCCGGAATGAACCTTTGAGGGAATTGTTTACAGCCCCGCACTTCACGAGGTCCATGAGGGCGTCCGTAAAATAAGTTGAGTGAACGCCAAGATTTTTCTTGTTCTTCAATTGGCTGCAAAGGGCTTCGTAGATCATGCCGGGATAGAAATTCAGGCAGCTGCCATCTTCAATCAAGGAGGCAATATTCGCGGCGATACGTTTGAACAAAGGGTCTGGTGTGGGCCGGGGAGTGACGGTTATCCCGTCCATAGAGTATATCAGATAGTCGAATTCACTCACGTGAGCGGTAACCGCACCCATGGTACGTGGTAATGAGGGGGTTATTTCGCCAACGATCAGCGATGCCCTGTTCATGACCTGCCTGGTTACATCCGCCGAGATTCCCATGCTGACAAATCCTCCGGAGGCAGGTGAAGTGACTTGTATGAAAGCCACATCCGCTCCTAAGGCGCCATGTTCTATCATGTCCGGAATGTCTGTGAACGTCCCCGGTATTAGATCGATATGGCCGTTGTCGATGGCGTCGTTGACCTGCCAGCCCGTGAAAAACGTTTTCATCCGGTACTTGCCGCCACCTCCGCGGGAACAGTGGGTAAGTGCATTTCCTGTACTGATCAACTGGATGATATCCATGTCGGTCAAATTTGATTTCCCCTTCAGGAAAAGTTGTTTCGTGAGGGTGCGCGGTTCTGCGCTTCCTGTTCCAAGAAAAATACGCATTCCTGGCTTTAGCTGATCAAATACGGTTTCCGGCGTAACGACTTTTTTTCGCCAATCCAGATCATTGAGATGTAATGCCGGCATATCCGTCCCCTGATGGTCTCTGTTGAGCCACTTTTTGGTAACTAATTATATTTACAATATTGATATATCGTAGGCCGGGCCGATACTAATGGCAAGATCAGGGGAAGTCAATAATGAATAATAACGGATTGAATATGGACACGGAATCAATATTTTGAATTTTCAGTCAACACCGAACGACATAAAACCGCTTCCATTTCACTATTGACAAACAGGCCTGTCCATAATATCATTAAACACCTATTTCAGCAGTCTCATCCCGTCGATCTTTAACAGGCAACAGTCTCATTAGCTTTCTATAAATAAAGAGGTGCTTTGGATGGAAGATAATAAATCGAAAAAAAACGATATGGAGGCCATGATGCAGGAGTGGATGAAGGCTTCCACGGGTTTCTGGACCTCCATGCTCAAGACCGGCCCCTCATCGGCGCCGGATTTTGTTCCCCCCGATCAAGAGAGCAAGAAAAGTCGCTATGCAGAATCCATGGAAGCAACGCTGAAGCGTATGCAGTCCGCCTCGTCCGCCCTTAATGATCCCCAGATGGCCGATGCTATGCTCAAGGGTCTCAACACCCTGCCGGAATTCTTCATGAAAATCTCCAAAGCGGGCTGGGAGGCGTCGGCGCGTCTTCAGGAAAAGGTCGCAGAAAAAGCAGGGAAGATCGGCCAGAAAACCGATGCCTATCAGTTCGAGAACCTGGATCAGGGTATCTTCAAGGCCTGGCGGGAAATTTATGAGGAGGAATTCAGTCAATATTTCAAGATCCCTCAGTTAGGATTGACCCGTTATTACCAGGAAAGGTTAAATCATCTGCTGGATCAGGTTAACATGATGAAACCCA
>Ga0247841_10009006_pt1 | contig 14110 bp, 15 predicted proteins | sample LaCruzMarch2015__2_FD_192410 | JGI IMG/M metagenome (GOLD analysis project Ga0247841, IMG submission 192410) | Freshwater microbial communities from meromictic Lake La Cruz, Castile-La Mancha, Spain - LaCruzMarch2015_18m | ecosystem: Environmental > Aquatic > Freshwater > Lake | place: Spain...
ACCTTCGTATTTTAAATAAACCTCAAAACCCTTACCCAGAAATTCACTTAAAAAGAAAGAATAAATTAAAGGGGTATTTCCTTCACTTAAAGTAATTATAGGAGTTTTGCTAGTTACCGGAAGATACTTTTTGTATCTTTTAATTATCCCGGCGTAATTCTTAATTTCTATCACACTTCCTCCATCCTTATGGCTATCGGCTTTTCTTTAATTGCCTCCATATGCGAAATAATATTTAAAGCATTACGTAAATCTTTTTCCTTGGCTTCATGTATCAGCATTACAATAGGCACGACTTGAGTTTTACTCCGTTCCTTCTGAGTAACTGAAGCAATGCTAATCCCGGACTTAGCCAAAATTCCTGATACCCTGGCGAGTACTCCAGGTTTGTCCATAGCCATAAAACGAATATAATAACGACTTTCAAAATCATCGGTTTTACGCAGTTTTTTAATTGCCTTATCCATAACAGTATTTAAGGTAGTCCTAAAAAGCCCTGCCTTTATACCTTGAGTTAAATCAACTAAATCCGAGACTACAGCCGAGGCAGCACAAGACTGCCCTGCTCCCGGACCATAGAATAAAAGATTTCCTGCTAGATCGCTAGAAACATAAATTGCATTAAATACGCCATCCACCGAAGACAATAAATGCTTAGCTGGAATAAGTGTTGGATGAACCCTTACTTCTAAATCCTCATTTTCTTTCTTTGCAATAGCTAAAAGCTTAATTTCAAAACCTAATTCTTTTGCGTAATTAATGTCAGCTAAAGAAATTCGTGAAATTCCTTCGACAAAAATATCCTTTAAGTTTACAAATCTGCCAAACGACAAATATGTAAGTAAAACTAACTTATGCGCAGAATCTAGTCCCTCGATATCCAAAGACGGATCCTTTTCGGCAAACCCTTTTATTCTGGCCTCTTTTAAGGCCGCCTCGAAATTACAATTATTTTTAGACATTGAAGAAAGAATATAATTTGAGGTGCCATTTAATATACCAAATATACTATTAAAACGGTTAGCCACCAAGCCTTCGCGTAAAGACTTGATAATCGGTATACCTGCGCCAACAGAAGCTTCAAAATAAATACTTTTTCCCCGATCTGAAGCTTCAGTAAACAACTCCTGACCAGAAGAAGCAAGCAAGGCCTTATTTGCAGTAACCACATGTTTTCCTTTTTTTAAAGCCTCAATAATCAATTCTTTGGCCGGATGTATGCCGCCGATTAATTCTACTACTATATCTATTTTAGGATCATCGATAATATCCTTTGTTTCGCGGGTAAGCAAGTTCTTGTTTACACTGACATTGCGTTTAGAAGTCAGATCCTGATCGCAAATCCTGGCAATATCAATATCCAATCCAATTTTTTCATTTAAAAGCGAACGTCTTTCCCGCAGGATCTTAACTACGCCTGAACCTACGTTTCCAAAACCGATTAATCCTATATTTATCTTTTTCATAAACTATCCTTTATCTTTCTTCATATAGTATTCAACCGTTTCTCCAATTACCTTTCTGTGTCTTTCATCAATTGCCAAGAATTCCATCCGCGTATCATAAATCATATCTTTCATAATTACCCGGGATTCAACAACTCTGCCGATAAGCATAATAGGATGCGGATCAAAGGGGAGCCTTATCTCTAAAGCCAGATTAGTCCCAGGAGCAAACTGTCTATTAGTGGTAAGGAGCATGCCTCCAAGACTTAAATTCTTAGTTTGGGTGACATCTACATTATTTATCTCGTCCATAATACGATAGGAGACAATAAATCTACTGCTAACACGAGGATGCTTTCTTCTATCCTGTCCGGCGTAACTCATTTTTTACCTCCGCTTTTAGATAAAAACCAATCTATATATTCTTTGATAACGCCCTTTTGCTCTTCTGTTAAATCTATAAAAGCTACTCCTGCAATATTAATACCTGAAATAGAGTCATCCCGTGAAGTCTTTAATTTATTTACTTTTACAATCTTTCCTTTAACCTCAAACCAATCCAGCGGCCTTGCTGGTATTCTAAATAATAATATCAATTCTGTACCAACGGGAAAATCTTTACTTTCATTGATTGAAATCCCGCTAACGCTGATATCGCGAATAATAGTCTCATCCCACTTCTTCTCTTGTAAATCTGAATTTAGTGCATAGCGGACAATCAGATTCTTTTTTACCCTAACACCGTCTCTTTTTTCTTGCCCATGATCAGGATTCATATTATTTTCTTCCATATGTCCCTGCTCTCTAATTTTTCGGGGCGACAGGACTTGAACCTGTGACCTCTTGAACCCCATTCAAGCGCTCTAGCCAAACTGAGCCACGCCCCGGTGCTAACTATTTCCCTAACTTATGTTAGCACCGGGTCACGCCCCTCACCCAGAGTGCTAACTATTTCCCTAACTCATGTTAGCACCGGGGGCACGCCGCCCGCAATGCTAACTTAAATTCTTTTACTATTCTTCCTTTTCCTTCCTACCCATTAAATCTTTAAATGCCTTAAAAGCAGATTTATTCTTATAAAGAACATTATAAACTTCTTTTACTATGGGCATATCAACTTTATATTTCAAACTTAATGCATGCGCTGACTCCGCAGTCGGCACACCCTCGGCAACCATCTGCATATTAGAAGAGACTTCTTTAAGTGTTTTACCTTTGCCGATTTCTTCACCAACAAATCTATTGCGGCTATGAAGGCTTATACAGGTAGTTACTAAATCTCCCAAACCGCTAATACCGCTAAAAGTCTTAGTATTTGCTCCCATCGCCGCACCAAGCCGAGAGATTTCCGCAAGACCCCGGGATAAAATAGCGGCCTTAGTATTTGTGCCAAACCCTAAACCATCGGCAGCGCCGCAGGCAATAGCAATAATATTTTTTAAACTCCCCCCTAATTCAACTCCGATAACATCCTTATTAGTATAAACCCTGAATTTATCGGTGAAGAATACCCCTTGTAAATATTTCCTCACTCTTAAATCATGTGATGCAATTACCGCAGTTGTAGGGACACCCTTAACTACCTCATAAGCAATAGTCGGACCAGAAAGAACTGCAAATTTTAAATTCCCGAGCTCACTGTGAAAAACCTCAGACATTCGCTTTAACGAAGATTTTTCTATTCCCTTAGTCACGCTTAAATATATAGCCTGGCGTGGGTATTCTTTACTCTTAAGCTGCTTTAAAACCTGGCGTAAATACTGAGAAGGTACAGCTAAAACAATTAACTGCTTATTAAAAACGGCCTGACTTAAATCTGCTGTAATCTTAATTCCTTCCGGGATCTTTATGTTGGGAAGAAATTGTTTATTTACACGATTCTTATTCATATAGGCTACATTTTCTTTAAAGGCTCCCCAAAGGGTTACCGAATAACCCTTCTTAGAAAGATGGATGCTTAAAGTGGTGCCCCAGCCGCCATCGCCTAAAATAGCAATATTAACTTTTTCTTTCATATTTTAATTCTCATCATGTTTTGCTCTTCACGAGTAAGGAATTTTATTCCTACATCATAATTATTGGTCCCCCTTAAATCAACCCTTACCACTTTCCCCACAATGCCATTTTGATAAATCAGCGCCCTTTTATCCAGTTCTTCACAGATATTCAATGTACCCCGGTCAAATGAAAGCCAAAGTATATCATCTGTATTAACAATATCTTTTATATTACAAAGCAATCCTGCCTGACTGATATTAGAAGTATAACCTTCTAATAATCTTGAAATAGTTTCCTTCTTACAGACTTTATAAGCCAAAGGAACGGCATAATCAAGCCTTAAGAATTCTCTGCGTTCAGAATTATTTAAAAGTTCATCCATATTAGTTATTTTATCACTAAATTATTCTTATTTGTCCTTAATTTAGCTAAATCCCATACATAATCATAAAGATGCAAGCCCTTACTCACTGCAATAATCTCGCCATCAGAAACCCCGATCTCTTCAGCCATATACTGTTTAACTAATTGCAGACCCCCTAGGTTAGAAGGAAACCCTCCCCATAAATCCCAAGATCTAAAATAAAGAATAAAATGCAACTTTCCATAACGAACACGGGTATCAATAAGCCTTAAACATGGAGGGTCTACTAATTTAATATCCGAAGGCATTCCAATTTCCATAATTGCCTGATTTGTTCCAAAACCTTTTGTTTTATAAAGATTAATCACCTCTTCAATCTGATTAACCCCCAGAGGCATATCTTTAACCAGGTCTTTGCCATCAACATTAGTCTTAAGCTTCACCTTGGCATCAACTAATCTTTCACCATAGGTATAATCTTCGGTCGCAGTTTTTGTTCCCGTAAGCAGATAACTTAGATACCCTTGGATATACTCCATATCCGTAGGAGCCGGAATACTCATACCTTCAGGGATTATCGGGATAATTTGATGCGCGGGCTTCTTTACTCTAATAGCAACAAAATCAAATTCTAGCCGTTTCTGTCCCTCATAGCTTCCCTTGGTAATTGTATAAACATGACCGTGATCAAGGATCTCCGATAGACATTGAAACCAGGCATCATCCAAATCAAAGGCCTCAATAAAAACCGGCTTTAAGAATTCTTCGCTCATTTATTTCTTATCCTTAGCAGCTTTAGTAAACAATTTAAAACTACTCATTATCTGAGATATAGGCATATTTTTACCTATATACCCTGCGCAACCATATTCTTTGGATTTGGCGATCAATTCTTCATCATAGCCAAAACCTGTAATCATAATTACTGTTGTATTCGGCTTTAGATCTTTAATATATTTTAAAGCCTCTAAGCCACTTATCCCGGGAAGTTTTATATCTAAAAGAACCACATCAAAATCTTCCTCCTTAATTGCTTTTAAAGCATCTTCCCCAGTTCCTACTGACTTAACTATGCAATTCTCTTTTACTAATAGATCATTAAACAGTTCTGCTACCGGAGCTTCATCATCGACAACTAATACTTTATTTGCCATTCTTCCTCTCCTTTTTTACAAATGGTAATTTAATTGTAAACACTGTACCCTTACCTAGCTCACTTTCAATATCAATAGTTCCGTTATGCCCCTTTATAATATTATAACAAATAGATAAACCCAGACCAGTACCCGCTCGCTTGGTAGTAAAAAAGGGCATAAATATATTTTTCATATTCTGCTCGGATATTCCGCTACCGGTGTCAGAAATACATATTCCTATAAACTGATCATCGAGCTTTTCCGTTTTTATAGTTAAAAATCCGCCTTTATGCATAGCCTGATAAGCATTAATAAATAAATTAATAAAGACTTCCTGGAGCTGATGTTGATCTCCTAAAATATGAGGCAATTTCTTGTCAAAACTTTTCTTTATCTTTACATGATGAGAATACTCAGGCAACTTATGATAAACTAAGAATGGCAATACATTATTAATTACTTTATTAATATCCAATAGCTCTGGTTTCGGAGGCATTTTACGGGTAAAAGAAAGAAACCTATCCACCAGCTTACGAATCCTGTCTGCCTGGTTATTAATTGCCTGTAAATCACTCTTAAGACTTTTAGACAGCGGCTTTTTACTAAGTAATAATTGAGCTCTACCTGAGATAACGAATACTGGATTATTAATTTCATGCGCGATACCGGCAACTAACTGACCCACTGCCGCCAACTTTTCAGACTGAAAGATTTGATACTCCATTTTCTTTCTTTCGGTCATATCTTTAGCCATAAATATAAAACCAGTGAGGTTACCTCCGGTATCTAAAAGCTGGCTCACTGTTAATATCACCGGGAACGACTGCCCATCTTTTTTTATAAGAAATGTTTCTAGCTCATACTGTCCATGTTTTCTAGTCTGCTCTAGAATAAAGGGCAATTTATAAGCCACATCATCATAATTATGCAAAACCGAAACCGGTTTAAAAATAATCTTATCCTTAGGCCATCCGAATAAAAACTCCGAGCCCATGCCATAGTAAGTAATATTTCCATCAAGATTAATTGCATACAAAGCGTACTCTTTGATACTCGAGAAAATGTTCTTTAAGGTATCATCGATATTCTTAAATGAAGCTTCGCGTTCTTTAAAAAGGGTTACATCGTTACCTAAAAGAAAAACACCGTCTAAATTTTTAGACTCATTAAAAATTGGAGTTATATTCCAGGAGATAAAGTGTTCGCTGCCCTGGCAATCTAACATTGCGCTTTGGAAATTATTCGGCCTCCTATACTTCATGGAATCATCAATCATAGCCTTAAGCATCTGATACTTCATTGGCTTATCGAATTTTTGCGAAAAAACATCAAACCAGTGCTTTCCCAAAATCTCGCTACGTGAAGATCCAATCATTTCTTCAATCTTTTTATTACTCAAAATAACTAACCCCGCAGAATCTATGTAGACCATGATTGAATCTGCGCTATCAATTATGCTAGCTATAAAGTTTTCTTTAATCTGTCTCTGTTTACTCATATTTAATTAGCAGCTCTTGTCCCATTATTCCCCAAAATGAAGCGGGATACCCCGCAACATTTATTTTATCAAAAGCGGAAGAGGGGAATCGAACCGACATATATAGCTTGTCCCACTCTTTGTCTAAGTGAAGCGGGATATCCCGCTTCAACTTTTTCAACTGGAGCGGGTGATCGGAATCGAACCGACATATATAGCTTGGAAGGCTATTGTTCTACCATTGAACTACACCCGCGCTATCTTTTCGCGCACCGACGCAATACAAATTTAATTTTATCACCAACAGCTAAGCACTTCGTCGATTTCTTCGAAATCTCCTCGTAGCTGTCGGTGTAAATTCGCAGACGCCTGCTAACTCTTTATATATCAACACACAGGCTACAACTTACGTCTTCCCGCTTTGCGGGACGACGTAAGTTGTCTGCTCATTTATGGGCAGGAAAGGATTCGAACCTTTGAAGCGCAAGCGCAACAGATTTACAGTCTGTCCCCTTTGGCCACTTGGGTACCTGCCCGAATTATCAAATTTAAGCCGGCGAGAGGAATTGAACCCCCGACCCGCTGTTTACAAAACAGCTGCTCTACCAACTGAGCTACGCCGGCACTAATTACTTAACTTTACTGCTTCTGGAATTCTATCAATAATGTCTGATGCAATCAAGGAAATTTGTGACTTTTCTCTTGCCGCAATATCACCGGCTAGCCCATGTAGATATACAGCATATTTAGCAGCGCAAAATGCATCTAATCCTTGACCCAAGAAAGCAGCAATAATTCCAGTTAAAACATCACCGGTGCCAGCTGAAGCCATTCCTGGATTACCGGTTCTATTAATATAAGAATTGCCTTTAAAATCGCAAACGATTGTATTATGCCCTTTAAGTACCAATATCAATCCATGTTCCTTAGCAAATTTCTTAGCTAAGTTAATCCGGTCCTTATTAATAACGGCAATACTTTTTCCTAAAAGACGCGCCATTTCTCCTGGATGAGGAGTCATAACTATATTTTTATTTCTTAAGAGCTTCAGGTTCCCGGCTAAGGCATTTAAACCATCGGCATCAATAACCTTTATCAAATCTATGTTCTTGATAACCTTTCGCACTAATTCCTGCGTAGACTTATTATCCGTTAATCCCGGCCCGATAACCAGGACATCAACCTTCTTTAAGAAATCTTTTATTTCTTTATATGCACTTAAGCTCAATGAACCTTGCGATGTTTCCGCTAACGGCAGAATCATTACTTCTTTACTTTTTATTCTAATAATTGCGGTGCTTAAGCTTTTAGGTATTCCTAATGTTACCCTGCCTGCGCCTGCGCGCATTGCAGCTAAAGCAGAAAGTACGGCTGCACCAGAGAATCTCCTAGAGCCTGCCAAAATTAAAATATGCCCGAAATCACCTTTATGGCTATCGGCTTTTCTTCGTAACAATCGCGTTGGCAACCGCATAATTTTTAACATGAGAGATTGAAACAATTACATCTAATCCCTTGGCTCTAGAATTTAAAATCTGACACGTTGGCTTACCTTCCTTATCATTTAAAATCTGGACATCTTTAAAATTTAATTCTTTAACTCCTAAAGCTTTAAAAACCGCTTCCTTGGCAGCGAATCTGCCTGCAAGATGCTGATAAAGTATTCCCCGGGTCTTAGCGTTAATTAATTCTTGCTCCGTAAATATTCTATTTAAGAAATCATCTCCCCATTTCTCAACAGCTTTCTTCAGCCTATTAACCTCGGTAATATCCACGCCAATGCCTAAAATCATTTTTACCTTATTAAATCCTTCATATCCTTTACAGCCCTACCTAAACCTATAAAGACTGCTCGGGATATAATTGAGTGTCCGATATTTAATTCTTCGATACCTAATATTTTAACTATTCTTTCTACGTTATTGTAATTTAACCCGTGACCGGCAAAAACTTTTAGCCCTTGCGAATTTGCAAATTTTACGGCTTGCGCAATCTGCTTAAGAAATTTATTTTCCTGACTCCTGTCTTTAGCATTCGCGAATCTACCGGTATGTAACTCGATCATTTTTGCCCCGGAGCTTTTTGCAGAAACAATCTGTTTCTTGTCAGGATCAATAAAAAGACTTACGTCTATGCCGGAATTTGTTAATCTTCTGACAACCTGCTTTATGCTTAAGATATTCCCGGCAACGTCCAGCCCCCCTTCCGTAGTTAATTCTTGTCTTTTTTCAGGAACCAACGTTGCTTGATCAGGCTTTACTTTGCAGGCAATATTTACGATTTTTAGCGAGCAAGACATCTCTAGATTCAATCTTGTCCTGACAATACCTTTTAATATATAAAGATCTGAATCTTTAATATGCCTGCGGTCTTCTCTTAAATGAACCACAATACTATCAGCTCCGCCTGCCTCAGCGATTATCGCCGCAAAAGCCGGTTCCGGTTCCAGACCTCTACGCGCTTCCCGTAATGTTGCTACATGATCAATATTAACTCCTAAACGCATATCGTTACCTTCCTAAAATAATCTTATCATTTATATAAAGCCAAACTAATATACTTAAAACTAAAGAAATAATCTTTTGCAAAAACTGATAAGTAAACAAGTCCTTAAATTTATTTAGGGAATTGCTCTTTTCTTTTGCATCCTCACCCTTAGATACCAATAATTCTTTTGCTTTAGATATTAATTCATCTTTTGTTAAATTACTATAAAGCTTGCTTTTATAAACTAAAGATAAGTCTTGGCGTTCTTCAGAAATAGCAATAATTACTGCATCAGTCTCCTCACTCAATCCTAAGGCTGCTCTATGACGCATACCGAATATGCGATTTACATCTTGCTTTTCAGTCAAAGGAAAAATGCATCCGGCAGAAACAATACTTTGCCCCTGAATAATTATTCCTCCATCATGCAAAGGATTATTGGGAGTAAAAATTGCCTGAATTAATTCTGAAGATACTTTAGCATTGAGCAAAATTCCGCTTTCAGCATAAACGGATAAAGGATCATTTTTCTCAATTACGATTAAAGCCCCGAATTTATCATGCGATAGAACTTCCAGAGCCTTATTTATTTCTTTAAATAAATACTTTAACTCCTCACTCCTTAAACTAACTTTAAATAATCTTCTTTGTCCCAGGCGCGCTAAACCTTGCCGGATTTCAGGATGGAATATTATTAATATGGCAATTACTGATATTGTAAAGAAATTAGTAAAAAGCCAGTCGAGTCTTTGAAGCCCGAGTTTCTCAAAAAGGAAAAAAGATACCAATATGATAATAATTCCGCGAACAACCTGAATAGCTCTAGTACCTTCAAAGAAAACGATAATCTGGTAAATTGCAAACCAAAGTATTGCAATCTCAAGTATAACTTTTAAGTTTAACGGGATAAGTGTAGAAATCATTTATTTATTGCCCTGGTGACAATCAATGCTTCTTTTAAAGCTAAGACATCATGAACCCTTAAAATACTAGCTCCGGATTCATAGGCCTTAAGAGAAGAGGCAACAGTCCCAAAAATTCTTTCCTGAGGTGAATTATTCAATAATTTCCCAATAAAAGACTTCCGCGATGTTCCGACTAATATCGGCTTTCCTAAAACCTTAAATTCGCTTAACCTTTTTAATATTTCTAAGTTATGCGCTAAGGTTTTTCCGAAACCTATACCTGGATCAATAATAATCTTATTCGGATCAATTCCAGCATCTTCGGCTTTATTTATCGCTGATTCTAAATATTCAAGGATATCGCAAATCAATGACTCATAGTACGGATTATTTTGCATAGAATGCGGACTTCCCTGCATATGCATAATCACCACCCCGGCTTTATAGCGCGCAATAAGTTTTCTCATTCTGGCGTCTTTTAAGCCAGAAATATCATTAACAATGCTTGCCCCGTTCATTAATGCTTCTTCGGCGACTTGCGCCTTATACGTATCAATAGATACAGGAACCTTAATATTTCTTACCAGCAACTTAATAACTGAAGAGGTGCGCTTTAATTCTTCTCTAATTGAAACAGGCCTAGACTTAGGACGCGTTGACTCACCTCCCACATCAATAATATCTGCACCTTCTTTTACCAGCCTTTTTGCATATTCCAGGATTTCTTTTAATCTTAGTTTTGAGTTTTTAGTTTTATAAAGCCCGTCTCCGCTAAAAGAATCCGGGGTGACATTAACAACTCCCATAATATACGGACGGGCCGCTAAATTCAGCTTGTATTTTCCTAAATCAATAACCGGATCTCTACGTTCATAATTAGCTAAAGCAATCTTTAAATCTAGCGCTAACTTACTTAAACCAAAAGGTTGCTTGATTAATTTATTCCTTAAGCGATTCAGCTGGGAAAGATTGCCCATAATAAGACAATCGGTTTGCTTAATCTTACCCGTAAGTGCGCCCCGGGCTAAAGCAACATCCCCTCCGAAAGAAAGCATCTCTTGTTTTAATATATTAGCGGAAATACTGCTTAAAGAATTAACTCTTAACAGGTAGGATTTAGCCTTAGGAAGCATAATCTTAATACCGTAAGGATCAACAGATATATCCTGCATTATTTTCTTTAAATCGCTGGAATCAGAAATACGTAAAACTCGCATTATTCTATTTTTTAAACAAGATCGGCCTTTTGGATGCCGAGCATTTTCTTGACTTCTTCGCCGTCTAAAACTTCTTTTTCTAAAAGCGCATTACTAAGAATTTTGAGCTTTTCTATGTTTTCCGCAAGTAAGGCTCTTGCCTTCTTATAAGATTCCTCAACGATTCCCCTTACCTCTTCGTCAATAATCTTGGCGGTTTCTTCGCTGTAATTCTTTTCTTCAGCAATATCCCTGCCTAAGAAAACCAAACCTTCCCTTCGACCTAAAGTAATATTACCCAGTCTGCTAGACATGCCAAATTGGGTTACCATTCTCCGGGCCATGCCTGTAGCCATTTCAAGATCATTCTGCGCACCCGTAGTAACTTCGCCAAGAGTTAAATCTTCAGAGGCCCTGCCACCTAACATCATTGCAATTTCTGAAGCTAACTCTTTTTTCGTCCAATAATGCCTGTCCTCTAAAGGCGGGGTAAAAGTATAACCTCCGGCTAACCCACGGGGTATGATTGAAACCTTTTTTAAAGGATTTACTTCCGGTAGAAGCAAAGAAAGTAACGCATGCCCGGATTCATGAAGCGCGGTAATTTCCTTTTCTTTTTTAGACATAATATGACTTTTCTTTTCCGGACCCATAAGAACCCTTTCAACAGATTTATCAAAATCAATTTCTTCCACAACTTCTTTATTATGTCTTGCGGCGAGTAATGCTGCTTCATTACAAAGATTTGCTAAATCTGCACCAGAAAAACCAGGAGTCTGAGCAGCAATTGACCTTAAATCTACAGAAGGCCCGAGCTTAATCTTACGCGTATGCACTTTTAATATCTCTTCCCTGCCCTTAATATCGGGGAAGCTTACAACAACATTACGATCAAATCTCCCCGGTCTTAACAATGCAGGATCCAAGGTATCCGGACGGTTTGTCGCGGCAATCAAGATCAATCCCTGGGTAGTATCAAAACCATCCATCTCAACCAGAAGGGCATTTAATGTCTGCTCCCTTTCATCATGCCCTCCGCCAATTCCGGAAAAACGAAGGCGGCCGACGGCATCAATTTCATCAATAAAAATAATAGCGCCCTTGCCCGAAACTTTAGCTGCACGCCTACCCTGTTCAAATATATCACGTACTCGGCTTGCCCCAACTCCGACAAACATCTCGACAAAATCCGAACCGCTAATAGAAAAGAATGGTACTCCGGCTTCACCGGCAACAGCTTTAGCAATTAAGGTCTTTCCGCAACCCGGAGGACCAACTAACAAAACCCCCTTAGGAATCTTACCTCCGAGCTTTTGAAACTTTTTCGGATCTTTCAGGAATTCAATAACTTCCTGAAGTTCTTCCTTAGCCTCATCAACACCGGCAACATCATTAAAAGTCACTTTATCTGTTCCGGTGTGGATTTTCGGAGCGATTTTACCAAAAGTCATTATTTTATTCCCCAGCTGCTCACCCCGGGCTGCCATCATCCACCAAAGTAAAACAATCAGGATTACCGGACTTAAATTTAAAAACAAAGCCATCCAAAAAGTACGTGGAGGTTTAATGTCAAAATTCTTTAAATTTGTACGCATTAAATTCAAGAGTTCATTATCCCTATCCGGAATATTTACGATAAATCTTGAATTATCAGTAAATTCACCTTGGATTAAAGTATCCATTTTTACTGCTGATTTAATCTTGGCCGGATCGCTTTTTAAAGTATTATAAAAGCTACCGTAAGTTATTTCTTTTGGTACTCCGTTTACAAGACTATCCAAAGAATTAAAGATAATAAAAAGCGCAATAATCCCCAGTATCCATCCAAACGGTGAACGCTTAAAAAGATTCATTTTTTTTGATTGCCCGGACTTATTATTTGCCATAGTTTCCTTTCTTTATTTTAGATTTTTTATTATAGCCTTAAATATATGTAAAATCAAGAGTTTTATAGAGTTACCTACGGTAAAAAATGAGGGTTTTTGGTTTCTTTTTTACAGATATCCCCTTAGGCAGATCAACTACAGAATTTAACGGCCGGTTAAGGATTAGATCCGTAATTTCCCTGATATGGATAAATGAAATGCGACGGGTTGAACCTTGGATATCAGCTATTGCCTCTCTGATTTTTAAACGTAATATTGCCGGGTGAAGTTTCTTAAGTCTAATTAAATTAAGTCCTTTTCGGCTTAACCTTAACGCTCGCCTGGCCTGATTTTCAAGATAATCATAGTCATATCCGGAGCTTTCTCCTAAATTAACCAAAACCTCTCTAATGTTTTGGTTATATTCTTTCTCTAATAACGGAAGAAGCTTGTGGCGAATTTTATTGCGGAAGTAAATATCTTCGGAATTACTCGAATCTAATACAAATTTTACTTTCTTTAGTTTAAGAAACTTTTCAATTTCAGCTCGAGATACGCTTAATAAGGGCCGGATAATACAAATTTTGCCCATTTCTCTCTTAGGGAGCATTCCGGATAAGCCTTGCAAACCAGTTCCTCTTAATATTCGCATAAGCACTGTTTCGGCCTGATCATCGAAATTATGGGCTAAGGCAATTTTCTTTGCTCCAAAACTTATTGCTGTATTATACAAAAACTTAAGCCTCTTATTTCTGGCTATTTCTTCTAATGACCCTTTATTATTTATCTTCCGAATCTTACATTTTTTAGCAACAACCGGCAGCTTAAGCTTAGCAGATAACTCTTTCACAAATAAGGCATCTTTATGAGAATCTTGGCGCATCATATGATCTAAATGCGCGACACATAAAGAAAGATTAAGTTCCTTTTTTAAAGAATTTAATAAAAGAAGCAGGCATAAAGAATCCGGGCCTCCAGATACACCGATAACGATCTTATCGTTCTTACCGACGAGGCTGTAGGTCTTCAGAGAGTTTCTAAATTTCTTAAAGATATTCATATATTATTTTCTTTTACTTTCTAAGTATATTTTACGCACAATTATACTAACACATTTAAGGTTATTTGCAATACGCTTTTAAAGATTGACTTTTTCCGCTTTAAAGTGTAAATTTATAATTAATGAGTAGGCATAAATCAATAACCCTTAAGGAAAAGGCGATTGTCTTAGAGAATT